>BNJU01003018.1_pt1 | contig 23832 bp, 30 predicted proteins | sample 8539281 | NCBI WGS metagenome assembly BNJU01 (sample SAMD00202456, study PRJDB9452) | human saliva metagenome | isolation source: human saliva | place: Japan
AAAATCTGTCGTAATCCCAATGTCATTAAGTTAGTGATTCAACTTCTTTTAAATAGAGATAGGATTGAGAACATCAAAGTGATTCTCTATCCTATCTTCTATGCATGACAAATAAAGGTTTTTCACCCTATTTTTGAGATTTATGCTTTACTCATAGATGAAATCAACTACCGATTGGGCCTTTATCTTTCTTTGATATTTTCGATTCGGTCGAATAATAGATAACTGTTTCTTGAGGTAGTTTTTCAACTGGAGAGAAGAAAGGGAACAGTTAAAAAACAAACGGCAGGTAAGCCGCATCTGAGAAACATCACTTTATATCTTTGTTTTTACGACTACTGTCGATGGCAACTTGCGAGATTACCCAACGACAAAAAGTTAAAAATTTGTAAAGCGAGCAAAAGATTTCTTGGAGAATCCCTTCCTTCTTTTTGGCATGAAAATTGACCAAGCCAACACTGTATTTCAGGTCACGAAAACTAGTCTCTATGCCCCATCTACTGGCGTAGAGATTTTTTAATTGTTGGACTGAATAGTCTGTATTTGTCACTAAAGTTTCGTATTTTCCTTCTTCCACTTCTAAACGCACCATACGAAAAGGAAGTTGGTATAGTTCAACAGGGGCATGTTTTCGACTTGTTTCTGGAAGAAAATCAAAAGTAGAATTGTGTGGAATAAAATGATAGTCATTGGGACAGTTGAGATAAAGTTTTTTGAGCTGATTGGTTTGCTTTTCGTGATAATGTTAGAGAAAATGTTTGATCAAAACACTCTGTATTTGGCAAGTTGAAGGAGGAACGCATGGATTGTTTTCCATCTCGAATACGGATGATGTAAAGCCAACCTTTTTCTTGAAAATGAGCCATAAGATTGTAACTTTCATAGCCTCTATCCATGATAACAAGAGCTTTCTCGAAAGGGAGAAGCCTCCATCATCTGAATCAGAGCTAAGCGCTCATGTTGCGCATGGTTTGTCTTGAATAGAAACATCTCTATACACTCCAGTCGTCAAGTCGTATAGGGTATTTATGTGTATGAGATTATAGGATTTAACATCCGTTTGGGTTTGGATAGAGGTTTCTGTATCCATGGGATTTCGAGGAATACAGATATCACTCCCATCTGCAGCGAATATCGGAAGATAGTTAAGTGGAATAGGTGCTGTAAATTCTTTAAATAGGGCATAGAACGCTTCAGGTTTTATCTGATAGCGTCTTTGAACAAAGGCTGAATTTGAAACTGTCAGTTTGGCATCTAGTAATTCTTTTGACAAGGATTTTCCTCCCATTCCCAGAATGGTACGAATCATAGTTTCTAGTGATAAACTTCTTTTACGAGTAAAGGCCTGTTCATCTTGTTTGACGAACTCAACTTTTTGACCAATGATACTCTGAATACTATTATTCAAGTGGGCTTTTATTTGTTTTATCATGGAAAATACCTCCTTAACTATAGTTTATCACATAAAAAAGAAACCCAAATACAGAATTGTATTTGAATTTCTTAACTTAATGACATTGGTCGTAATCCCTATTCTTATTCTCTTGGATGAAGTAGAGAAAGCCCATCCAGATGTTATGCACATGTTCCTCCAGGTCTTGGACGATGGTCGTTTGACAGATGGACAAGGACGTACCGTTAGCTTCAAGGATGCCATCATCATCATGACTTCAAATGCAGGTACAGGTAAGGCAGAAGCCAGCGTTGGATTTGGGGCTGCTCGCGAAGAACGTACCAACTCTGTTCTCGGTGAACTCGGTAACTTCTTTAGCCCAGAGTTTATGAACCGTTTTGATGGTATTATCGAATTTAAGGCTCTCAGCAAGGACAACCTCCTTCAGATTGTCGAGCTCATGCTAGCAGATGTTAACAAACGCCTTTCTAGCAACAACATTCATTTAGATGTAACTGACAAGGTCAAGGAAAAGTTGGTTGACCTCGGTTATGATCCAAAAATGGGAGCACGCCCACTTCGCCGCACTATTCAAGACTATATTGAGGACGCAATCACTGACTACTACCTTGAAAAATCCAAGTGAAAAAGACCTAAAGCGCAGTTATGACCAGCAAGGGCAACATTCAAATCAAATCGCCAAAAAGCTGAAAAATCAAAGAGAATACTTGAAATAGAAGATTAGAATCCATAAAAAGAACAGGAAACAAGATCTCCTGTTCTTTTTAATTCTCTTCTGAACTCTGATAGCGAAGAATTGTTTTTCAATTTGCTTTGGCCCGTTCGATGAAGGTTATTGAGATAGATTTCTCGGTGGTACTCGTAATTCTTTTGAGCTTTATGAAGTTGACAAAAATCTTCCATATCTGCAAAAAGTCTCATTTTCTGTATCAAAGGGTCCTCATGAAGCATAGCAAGACTTAGGCCTTCTCATTTTCAAACGAATAGCCCTCTAGAGAAGATTTGGCTTCTGATCATCACCTCGTTCAGAGATCCTCAAATAGTTCTCGCGAATAAAATCGGGTTGCCCAATCATAATGCTATAAGAAAGCTCACTTTTTACCAGTTCTCCTTCTTTCTCCTTTTTCCATAAACCTTCTAAAGGAAAGACTGTAAAATCATGGTAAACCTCATCCAGAGGAGCTTTTTTATACTTCATCTTTATCGCATAAGCTACATACAAAATTCCTACGCGTTCTGAAAAACCTTTCTTGATTTGGACGCTCACCATCTATCACGATATAGGATTGACCTGGTACTTCAAGATGGTGGGCCTAGCTTAATTTGATAAAGAGCTTTCGCTTCTTTTCTCCATTCGTATTTCATTTAATTTTTCTCCTTCTATCTCTAGTATAGCACTAAAACCCTGACATCTTTTGTCAAGGTTTATAAAATTTTTGGATTTTTCTACTCTAGAAAGCAGTTCCTTCTTCAGATAGTCAGGATCGAGTATTTCCACCCATCTAAATAAGACAGGAGGTAAGTATACAGACTTTCATGCTCTGGTAGAACTGTCTGACATAATAACATCCATCTTTGCCCAAGCTTAACTCTCATCTTCTATCTTCATAAACCCGGAAAGCAAGCTTGGGACTAAACTTCAAGGAAACTTGATTTGATATGCCACTTGATCTGAAACTATCAACGAATCCATCACGTTTTTCTCGCTTTCACTATTTCATTTGTTAGGTGACAATTCCTAATTCTAGATAACTTGAAAAAACGCCAGTCTTCCTTCAAACAACAGTAAGCATGAAGGTACCAATCTCTTTTTAAATGCAGAGTTTAAAAGGTTCAACTGTACGAATCGTTTTCTGACCACTCCCACCTAGATAAGTGATAACCAGTCGCCTCTTCTCTAGAATAGCATGTTTGATATTATCAAATAATTCTTTTGACCCTTCCTCGCTTTCTCCAGTCAGTCAAACTCCACTTTTCATCCAGTGGTAGAAACTTGAAAAATAGATTCTAATTTTTCAAGTAACAGGTCTTGCTCTGTCATCCGTCAGAGCTTGAATCCTTGCAAAGCAGACAACAGTTCTATTTTTCATTCTCCGACACAAGAGCGCGATCCAGGACAAAGTCCTTTCATTAAAAAATTCCACCTGAGTTTCCAGGAATCGAATAAAGGAATCCCCGCCATACCAAGCGCTCAATATCACGATAAATTGTTCGTACAGACACTTCAAATAATCGGGCTAATTCAGGAGCTGTTGTACTACCTTTTTTCTAAAAGTAGATATAGAATACGAAATAATCTTTGATTCTGCCATAAAATCACCTCCTTTTATTATACCAGTTAAAGAAGTCCATTTAGAGAATTTACCCCAACGAATATTGATAAAGTTAAAGTAGATTTTCTTCACAAGTTCGTTGGTTTCTTCTTGACAGCTCGACCTTTGTCCATTATGATAATAATAACGATACTAGATAATGAGGAAAAATTCAATGGCAAACCCAACTTTCGAGAGCGAATACAGACTATGTTGCACGCTATGGAGTGTACGCAGTTATCCTCGACGCTGAACAAAAACAATAGTTTTAGTTCAAGCTCCTAATGGTGCTTGGTCTTACCAGGTGGCGAAATTGAATCAGGTGAAAATCATCAGGAAGCCCTCAAAAGCGTGAATTGATTGAAGAGCTTTGGATTCACAGCTGAAATTGGTGTCTATTACGGACAAGCTGACGAATATTTCTACTCTCGTCACCGTGATACCTACTACTACAATCCTGCCTACCTCTATGAAGCGACTTCTTTCAAAGAAGTGCAAAAGCCACTAGAAGACTTTAATCATATTGCCTGGTTCCTTATTGACGAGGCTATTGAAAATCTCAAACGTGGTAGTCATACAATGGGCTATTGAATCTTGGAAAAACACAGCATAAGATTGACTAAATCGCTACTTTATTCAAAAAGTGCTATAATAGTATTAGAAAAATCGGAGGAAATGTTATGAAGCTAATCAATACGACAAACCTCACACTCGCAACTTGTAAAAAGCCAGCTAGAAAGTACGGATGCAACCCTTGTTGAGGTCTATTCTGCTGGAAATACAGATGTTATTTTACCCAAGCTCCGCTTCACTATGAAACCTCATTTCAAACAAAACACAGTGCTATTTCGCGAAACTGAAATCGAAGTCCATCCAAGAGTTTTTCTTGAAACGTAAAATTGATAAGGACTCTATTGATGAGGGTAACATCAAAACACTCTACTCAGAAAAATTAATTGGGATTTGCGATTCCAATCAAATAAAATTTTGGAGAGATTAGAAAGCTATTGAACCTTATAGACCAAACATAGGTTCTGACTTGCTTTTTAAATCGTCTCCAATCTTTTTATCTTGAGATCTTATCATCAAGATTTTAGACAAATAAAAAGATTTGATTCGCTTCTCACACAATCAAATCTTTTTGGCTCATAATATTTGTAGTGGGTAACCCCTATGGATATTATGGAGCCTATTTTTGTGTAGAAAAAAAGTCCCATATGACCTATAATGAAAAGCGATCAAACAACTCATTAGAAAGAATCATATGGAACAATTACATTTTATCACAAAACTACTCGATATCAAAGACCCTAATATCCAATTTATGGATATCATCAATAGGGATACACACAAAGAAATCATCGCCAAACTAGACTACGATGCTCCATCTTGTCCTTATTGTGGAAGTCAAATGAAAAAATATGACTTTCAAAAGCCGTCTAAGATTCCTTACCTAGAAACGACTGGTATGCCTACTAGAATTCTTCTGAAAAAGCGTCGTTTCAAGTGCTATCATTGCTCGAAGATGATGGTCGCCGAGACCTCACTCGTCAAGAAGAATCATCAAATTCCTCGTATCATCAACCAAAAGATTGCGCAAAAGCTGATTGAAAAGACTTCTATGACCGATATTGCTCATCAGCTGGCTATTTCAACTTCAACTGTCATTCGTAAGCTCAATGATTTCCACTTTAAGTCTGATTTTTCTTACCTCCCTGAGATTATGTCCTGGGACGAGTACGCTTTTACAAAGGGAAAGATGAGCTTTATTGCACAAGATTTTGACAAGCTCAACATTATCACTGTTCTTGAAGGCAGAACACAGGCTATCATCCGAAATCACTTTCTGCGCTACGAGCGAGCTGTTCGTTGTCAGGTGAAAATCATTACGATGGATATGTTTAGCCCTTACTACGATATTGCCAGTAAACTTTTTCCTAACGCTAAAATCGTTCTTGACCGCTTTCACATTGTCCAACATCTAAGCCGTGCTATGAGTCGTGTCCGTGTCCAAATCATGAATCAATTTGAGCGAAAATCCCATGAATACAAGGCCATCAAACGCTACTGGAAACTCATTCAACAGGATAGTCGTAAACTGAGTGATAAACGATTTTATCGCCCTACTTTTCGTATGCACTTAACGAATAAAGAGATTCTAGACAAGATTTTGAGCTATTCAGAAGACTTGAAACACCACTACAATCTCTATCAACTCTTGCTTTTTCACTTTCAGAACAAGGAACCTGACAAATTCTTCGGACTTATTGAGGACAATCTAAAAGCAGGTTCATCATCTTTTTCAGACTGTCTTTAAAAACCTTTCTAAAGGACAAAGAGAAAATCGTCAACGCCCTTCAACTCCCCTATTCTAACGCCAAACTGGAAGCGACCAATAATCTCGTTAAACTTATCAAACGAAATGCCTTTTGGATTTTCGGAACTTTGAAAAACTTCAAAAACGAATTTTTATCGCTCTCAATATCAAAAAGAAAGGACAAATTTCGTCCTTTCTAGATCTTTAGCTTTTCTTCAACCCACTACAGTTGACAAAGAGTTTTTCAAAAAGAAAGGACAAATTTCGTCCTTTCTAGATCTTTAGCTTTCTTCAACCCACTACAGTTGACAAAGAGCCATCTTTTTCTTTTTATTAAAAACATGAATCGTTTCACGTGTTTTCTCAATGAGGTAACAGCAGGTTGGGTTACACCAGGCTCTGCCACTTCCAATGCTTTGAGAAATCCTGTCAAACAGCGTCGTAATCAAATTCTTTTCTCAAAAATGTCCAAAGCTCTCATTGAAAGGCTTCTTGAATCGCTCATCAAATGAGTGAGTAACGGTTAGAATATTGTGTAAGAGTTGTTCTGTCAAGGTTGCATACTGTACAACATTATAGTTTCCGCTTCTAAAAGCTCCATATCATTCGTTGCAATTTCAAGAATACGGTTAACTCGACTCTATATTGACTAAGTTTTTGCTCTAATTCAGCCATTAGATCTTCCGTACATTATTTTGGTTGCAAAGAATAACTTCAAGAGTTTGTGGAATACCGTAGGTTCCGTTTTTTTCCATATATCTCTTTGATTGTATGGAGACGATTAACATATACATTTGCTGACGCATTGATATCATCTTTCTCAATCTCGTGCAAGACGCTCACTAACTGCAATCTGTTCATCTTCAATCTCTTTTAAGATTTTCCTGCAAGATTCAAGATTTTCTCAAGAACTGAATATGCTTGAGTTAGTTCATCTTGATTCTGAAGTCGCTCTCAACATAGCAGTCTCCAAAAAGCTTTCTAACTCGGACTGTAAAACGACGAACATGACTTTCATCCGACTCAGAAAGTAAATAACTTTTACTCAAACGCTCAATATCTTCTATCAATCAAAAGCATTATTTTCCTTCATATGTTGCAGATAAGTAGGAAGTGTTGCTACTAAACCTTCTACTACTTTCTGTGCCGCAATTTCTCTTGTAAAGATATCATAAAGTGCATTAATCTCTTCTTGGATTTGAGTATTTTCGTACTCTGCATTATCCAATTCTAGTTTCTGCAATATTCTCATGATTTTTCTTGAGAGCCTCATAAAGCAGTTGGAAACGCGCTTCGATATCTGTCTCAGCAAAATAATAGTTGGCATCTAAGAGCTTACGGTAACCATCTTCTAAATCTTCTAGTTGATCTGGTAGCTCTTTAGATAATGTTGCTACAATTGCTGGTATACGATCAACAATATGCGTTAAAGCCAAGATATGATTTTCAGCATTATCCAAAATCACAGCAGCTTCTACTGGGTCACCTGACGAATTTAAAGTTACAAACTGAGAAAACTCTGATTGGATATTTTCCAATTGTTTTTCAATTTCAGGTAAAACTTGGCCATATCTCTTCAGAATGATCAGCAACTCGGTGTTGCAAACTCTTCAAACAAGTCCAAGGCAGAAGAACACGTCCACTATTTTTAGACTCTTGTTTCTCCAAATCTACCAAGGCATTGCGAATTGCCGCAATATCTTCTTCAATCAAGGTAATTTGACTCTCGATTTGATCAATTTGATGACTGGCCTTGAAAAAACGGAATGAGTTATTGTAGCCTTCTGCCTCGAAAAGATTATTTTCGATATCGGCAAAAGAATTAAGAGATAAATCAACCCATTTGTGATTCCATTCACGGAAAGTCACCTGACTTTGTCCAATCAAGTGCGTATATTTTTACAGCTTTCAACTTCATCATTAACTGGAAGATTGTACAGTTCTTTCTATCTTCTAAAATTGCTAGTTTACTTTCATTGCGTTTCCCTATACATAGATTGCGATAGCATAAGCAATGACCAATAAAACTGCAACTGCAATTATCAATAAATTACTAGTCTAGCAGACATATTAAACTCCTTTTTACTGAAACAATCGTAATGATTATATCATATTTTTAGACCAGGAACTACTTCTCCCTGATTTTTAGACATCAAGTGTACTATAGACAGCATTTTCTTCGATAAACTCACGACGAGGTTCTACCTCCATCCCCATCAACATATCAAAGATTTTATCTGCTTCAGCCGCATCATCCACAGAAACTCTGGCCATCAAGCGATGTTCCGGATCCATGGTTGTTTCCTCACAATTGGTGGTCGTCCATTTCACCTAGACCCTTATAACGCTGAATAGTTGGTTTGGTACGACCTTCACTATAACGGGCTAAAGCTTCTTGGAGTTTGATTTCTTGATCTGCACCTGGCTGGATGTATTCTTTAATCTCGCTTCCAACCTTGACACCATAGATTGGTGGTTGGGCAATATAAACATAACCAGCTTCTAGGATTGGTTTCATATAACGATAAATCAAGGTCAAAAGAAGGGTACGAATGTGGGCTCCATCGACATCGGCATCGGTCATCAAAACGAGCTTTTGGTAACGGGCTTTCGAAACATCAAATTCTGCTCCAAATCCTGTTCCCATCGCTGTGAAAAGACTACGAATTTCTTCGTTAGCTAGAATCTTATCCATGCTAGCTTTTTCAACGTTCAAAATTTTACCGCGAATTGGAAGGATTGCTTGAAATTCACGGTTACGACCAGATTTGGCTGATCCACCAGCTGAGTCTCCTTCGACGATGAAGAGTTCTGTTTCAGCAGGATTGTTAGAAGAACAGTCTGCTAGTTTCCCTGGAAGGTTGGAAATTTCCAAACCAGATTTTTTACGAGTAACTTCACGCGCACGCTTGGCAGCCACACGAGCCTTAGCAGCTAAAATTCCTTTTTCCACGATACGCTTGGCGATCTGTGGATTTTCCATGAGGAAATCAGAGAAGGCATCACTGAAGAGACGATTAGTAATCTTGACCACTTCACTGTTTCCCCAGTTTGGTCTTGGTTTGTCCTTCAAACTGTGGATTTGGGTGTTTAACTGAGATCACCGCAGTTAATCCTTCACGGACATCTTCTCCTGTTAGGTTGTCTTCATTGTCTTTCAGTAACTTATTTTTACGAGCATAGTCGTTGATAACACGAGTTCAGGCTGTACGGAAACCTTGTTCATGCGTTCCACCTTCATGGGTATGAATATTATTGGCGAAACTCATGACAGTTTCATGGTAACCAGTTGTGTACTGCATGGCTACCTCAACTGTGATATCATCCATCTCACCATCTGTGTAGATTGGTGTATCAAAGATTACATCCTTGTTCTCGTTGATATATTCAACGTAACTAGCAATCCCACCTTCATAATGGTAATGTTTGGTTTGTTCCAAACCTTCACGCTTATCTGTGATTGAAATTTGAAGACCGCGATTTAGAAAGGCCAACTCTTGAATCCGTTTATTTAATTTATCGAAGTCAAATGTTGTTGTTTCAGTGAAGATTTCTGGGTCTGGGTGTGAAGTGAACTGTTGTCCCGTTTTATCTGTATCTCCAACCAATCTCGTGGTTCTGCGACAACATGACCACGACGGTATTCTTACAGTGAATCTTACCGTTTTTGTGGACATGAACATCTAATTGAGTGGAAAGGGCATTAACTACTGATGACCCTACTCCGTGAAGACCACCTGAAACCTTGTAGCCGCCACCGCCAAATTTTCCTCCAGCGTGAAGGACTGTAAAGACAGTCTCAACGGCAGGTCGACCTGTTTTTTCCTGAATATCGACTGGGATACCACGCTCATCATCAACAACTGTAATCGAATCATCTGGCTCAATCAAAAACTTGAATATGGCTGGCAAATCCTGCCAAGGCCTCATCAATTGAGTTATCAACAATTTCCCAGACTAGATGGTGAAGACCTTCTTTGAGGTTGACCTGATATACATCCCTGGACGCATACGAACAGCCTCTGCCCTCTAAAACTTGAATTTGACTGGCATCATAATCTTGTGCCTCGCAGATTTTTGATTTCTTCTGTCATCTTATTCTCTTTTTCACATGTCTCAATACTTGTCTTAAATTCACGATACTGGTAAACAAGTGGGTAGCTAGTCCTGCAGCTTGCCCGGCTTCGATATCAATTGGTCGATCACCAATGACAAGACCAGAGCCAATCTGATATTTTTTCTTAAATAAATCATAGACTCCAGGATTTGGCTTTCTCTTAAAACCTGAGCTAGAAGTCACTACTTCCGTAAAATAGGTTGCTATAGAAGTTTTTTCTAAAATTTCTAAGACCTGATTATTTCGATGAGAGCCAAAAATGACGGCCACCTTGATTTGAAATGTCTTCCAATAATTCGAAACTCCTTCAAACAAAATCGAGTGTTCAAGCTCTCTGGCTTCATTTTCCTTGTATTTTTCTAAAAATTTCTCTAAATTGGGAGCGAATGTCTCAATCGCAAAAATCAGTAGAAACCTTTAAAAGCTGATAGACACTGTCATGGTCTTGTGTGTGATGCCATACAGTGCCAATGTTTCAACAAATGCAGCTGTTGACGTTTCATAATTATCCAGTAAAGTTCCACCTAAATCCAGATATAATCGTGATATTTCATACCCTTCATTATAGCATATGAGGCATGATTTCTGATTTTTCCACATAAAAAACGGCTCTATAATATTTGTAGTGGGTAAACCCCTATGGATATTATGGAGCCCTATTTTTGTGTAGAAAAAGTCCCATATGACCTATAATGAAAAAGCGATCAAACAACTCATTAGAAAGAATCATATGGAACAATTACATTTTATCACAAAACTACTCGATATCAAAGACCCTAATATCCAAATTTATGGATATCATCAATAGAGATACACACAAAGAAATCATCGCTAAACTGGACTACGATGCTCCATCTTGTCCTGATTGTGAAGTCAAATGAAGAAAATATGACTTTCAAAAAGCCGTCTAAGATTCCTTACCTCGAAACGACTGGTATGCCTACTAGAATTCTCTCTGAAAAAGCGTCGTTTCAAGTGCTATCATTGCTCGAAAATGATGGTCGCTGAGACCTCACTCGTCAAGAAAGAAATCATCAAATTCCTCGTATTATCAACCAAAAGATTGCGCAAAAGTTGATTGAAAAAGACTTCTATGACCGATATTGCTCATCAGCTGGCTATTTCAACTTCAACTGTCATTCGTAAGCTCAATGACTTTCACGTTTTTAAGTCATGATTTTTTTCGTACTTCCCTGAGATTATGTCCTGGGACGAGTATGCCTTTTACAAAGGGAAAGATGAGTTTTCATTGCACAAGATTTTGATAATCTCAACATCATCACTGTTCTTGAAGGCAGAACACAGGCTATCATCCGAAATCACTTTCTGCGCTACGAGCGAGCTGTTCGTTGTCAGGTGAAAATCATTACGATGGATATGTTTAGCCCTTACTACGATATTGCCAGTAAACTTTTTCCTAACGCTAAAATCGTTCTTGACCGCTTTCACATTGTCCAACATCTAAGCCGTGCTATGAGTCGTGTCCGTGTCCAAATCATGAATCAATTTGAGCGAAAATCCCATGAATACAAGGCCATCAAACGCTACTGGAAACTCATTCAACAGGATAGTCGTAAACTGAGTGATAAACGATTTTATCGCCCTACTTTTCGTATGCACTTAACCAATAAAAAGATTCTAGACAAGATTTTGAGCTATTCAGAAGAGTTGAAACACCACTACAATCTCTATCAACTCTTGCTTTTTCACTTTCAGAACAAGGAACCTGACAAATTCTTCGGACTTATTGAGGACAATCTAAAGCAGGTTCATCCTCTTTTTCAGACTGTCTTTAAAACCTTTCTAAAGGACAAAGAAAAGATTGTCAACGCCCTTCAACTACCCTATTCTAACGCCAAAATTAGAAGCGACCAATAATCTCGTTAAACTTATCAAACGAAATGCCTTTGGATTTCGGAACTTTGAAAACTTCAAAAAACGAATTTTTATCGCTCTCAATATCAAAAAAGAAAGGACGAAATTTGTCCTTTCTAGATCTTAGCTTTTCTTCAACCCACTACAGTTGACAAAGAGCCCAAAAACGAGAGTTTGACTCCCTGTTTTTGTTGATTTTTACAAAGACATCTCGATAGAGCATTCCTGTTCGTAAAGTTCTGCGTCCCCTCCTAGCTGGTCCACCAACTCGTAGGCAAAAGGCAAGGGCTGTAGAGGACCTCGACTGGTTGTCAAAATGACCATCTACCACTACTGTTTCCTTGACATATTGACCATCAAAGATTTGCTCTTGAACGCCGTCATAACTAAGTGTACTGCTTGTTTTTCAATAGCCCTGCCTGATTGAGGGCAATTGGCTGCACAAAGATAGCTGCCAGTTCTTCCCTTCTTGCTCGAAATTTTTGCAATTCTTGAATTAAGGCCTGATTGTCACGCAAATGTGCGAACCAGGCATCCTGCCAGGAAGGACAATCATGTCACAGTCTGATAAATCACCATCAAAGACACGATCTGCTCTTACTTGGGATTGCATGCAGACCTGTCACTTGCTCTTCAAATCCTACCATATCACAAGTAATATTGGCACGACGCAAAACATCACTAACTGTCAAAGCTTCAATTCTCTTCAAAGCCCTGAGCCAACATAACTGCTACTTTAACCTATGATTTTCTCCTTATTTGATTTCGTTTTAATACAACCTTTTTCCGCTTTGAATCGACTTTTCCACTCTTTTCTTCAGCTAGATTGGCTTGATAACTCTCGATAAAGCAAGCCAACGCCAATCAAGTTACTGATAATAGCCGATCCTCCCTGCGGAAATAAAGGCAAGGGAATCCCAGTCAGAGGAAAGCAAGCCTGTCACAGCACTGATATTCTCAAAGATGTGGAAGAGCAACATCATAATCAAACCTGTGGAAATATAGGGTGTAGAACTGGTTATTTGATTTAAGAGTAATCTTCAACATACGGTAAATCAGCATGAGGTAAAGGGCAATAACAAGGACAGAGCCAATAAAGCCAAAATCTTCTGCAATCACCGTGAAAAATCATATCCGACTCTCGAACTGGAATAAGCAGATTTGAAGCATTAAACCCTTGACCAAATAAGCCACCGCTTCCAATGGGCAATCTGTCCCTTGAGCCTGCTGATAAGTGGTTGTTTGGGCAAAAGTCGAATGGATTGAGCCAAGCCAAAAATTCGAGTTTGATTTGGTAGGTCGGCATTCCCAGTTGATGGAGAAAAGCGACCGCCCTTACTGATAAAAATGGCTAAGCAAAAACCAGCAACTCCTGTTACAGCAGTCACAAATACTGGAATAATAATTTTCCAAGAAACTCCTGATAGCAAGACGATCCCTGAAAATGGCTACAAAAAAACTAAAGCAGTCCCTAAGTCACTTTAGAAGTGCTGAAAAGAACTAGGACTGGAATAGTAAAGAGAATCATCCAGAAAATCAACAAAAAGTCCAGCGGAACTGTACGTCTCCATTCCTTATGTTTTTTGGTAACTGGACAATGACACGGGCCAACATGAGGATATAGGATATCTTCATAAATTCTGACGGTTGGAACAAGGTAACACCATTTACCGATACCCAGTTTTTGGCACCCGTTGATGCAACTAAGCTTTGGATTATAAAAGACAATAGGCAAGACCATAAGTCCCAAGCCTAAATATATACAGGAAGGGGTCACTTTCCAAAGAAATTCTGTATTAAAGAGCATGACCACAAAACCAATCACAAGCCCCAAGGCGATCCAGGCGACCTGCTGCCCTAAAATGGGCAGAATATTGTTGGATAATCATGACTAACAGCTATAGATAGCCACCACGCCAATAACCAGTAGAAAAACACTGGCAAGAGCAAAGCTATAATCGACTCTAGAGTCGAGAAGCGTTCATATATACTAACTTATACTTTCATACAATACTATTTATCAAAGTTCATTTAAAATTTATCAATAGCCTCATCAACTTCCAGATTGAGAGACGGTTTTTAACAGTCGCTTCTTTTTGCTAGAGAAGTCACAATTTGTTTGCCATATCGTTTTTCGACGATTCTCTATCCAGAATGAGGGTTAAGGAACGTTGATGTTCACGTCTCATACTTCTTCCCAAAGCCTGTTTTAAACGAATAATAGCCATCGGCAATTGATAATCATAAAAGGCATTTTTCCTTCTTGAATTAGTTCTTGATTAATCTTTTTCGTCAAGTGCTCTTGCGGATTTTGGAAAGGAAGTCTCGGTACAGCTTGAGATCACAAAGGATGGCTTGAAAAATCAACTCCTTCCCAGAAACTTGCTGCACCAAGCAGGATTTGTTGTTCACCCTTTCTCAAAGCGTTTCTTTGGTTGATGAACATCGCCATTTTTATATTGGGCCAGATGGCTAACTGGAAGTAAATCCGATACTGCCGAAGCATGTCTTTGTGATAAAGAGAACCAAAAATCGGTTGTTGGAAAGTTTGAACTTCATCAGCAAATCAGCTACCTCTTTTGGCACAGACTCCCTAAGGAAGTTTCTGTTACTGAGGAAAATCTTTTACCAAGACCACTTCGATCCTGTTTTTATGAGCTTTAATCTTGACAAATTTGGCTTCAGGATAGCTAAAAAGGTCTGCCAAGAAACTTTGACTAATCTCAAGAGTGGCCGACACTCTGAGACTTGACATGAATCAGGCACTAAAGAAGATAGAAGAATACGACCTGATTTTTGTAGAAGAAATCGAATTTTCTTCTGACTCCGTTTCAGTTGCTTCAAGCCAGTAGTCACCTTCAGCTGCAAAATGATGAACCAGTTCCTCAAAGCCTTCTACTCAATTCTGAAAAATACTGGTGGAGATTCAGAGAATCTAAGATTTTTTCAGATTTTCCCAGACTGAGAAATGTTCTATCAAGTAGAGACACTCAAAGCGAATACTTTCTAGTATTCGTTGTTGGAATTCTGTTTTCTTCTCCTACCAAAGCCTTATCAACTAAATCAATAATGACTGGATATCGTAGGTCTGTTGAAGCCAGATTTTCTAGAGCCAACAAAACTTTTTGGACTTCATCAATAATCAACAAACGGTCGCTGACAAATCAGGATTATCTTCAAGTCTGGTTACAAGATAGGCATGATTGGTCACTAAGAAACTTGCAGGTTTGCGCCCTTTCTTGACTACAGTTTTCAAAACCTTCTGTCTAAATAAGCTCTTGATGATAAATCCCATCATGACGAAAGGTCTCCTTAGAAAATGTTGGTAACGGTAGAGTTGACCAATCTCATCCAAATCCCCTGTTTGTGTCTCTGTCAGCCAAAACCAAGAGTTGCATTTAAAGCGTCTAAATAAGCGATTTTCATCATTTTTCTGCAAGGAATGATAAAAAGGCATCCAACTTCGATAATTGTGCGGTCCCTTTAAACTATGGATATCTATATGGAACACATCCTACAAGACGTTTACCTTCTTCTTCCATGATCTGATTTGAAGAATCTTTGTCGGAACGCTAAGGACAATCTGACGATTTTCCACTTGGGACAAAGCATGGGGACAGCTAGGTTTTCCCAATCCCAGTCGGCGCTTGAATTAATGATACAGGCTCATCTCTTTCAATAGCAAGCTAATCTCTTTAGCAAAACTTTCTTGTTCCTCCCTCACTTCAAGGTTCAACAGAGAAATATTTTTAGAAAAATCTTGGGATAGTTTCGTGGCTCCAGGGTAGCTCCAGTTTTCTTGAAAATATAGTCCTTGAACTTGGACCAAATCTGAGAATTCAGGATAGATTGGTTGCGATAAATTTCCTCAATAACCGAGTAGGACTCATATAAGAGAGCGTCAGCCATTTCCAGCAAAGCGTTCCAAGAGACCTTTAGGAAGCTTAGGGCCATCTTTTTCCCGTAGAAATAAGAGTAATTCCGCTGTAGCTTGGGCATCTGAAAAGGGCTGTGAGCGTGTTTAGAGAATTCCTACCTCGACACAAAATCGGCAAACTACTTTTCCAGTTCTGGGAAAAAGACTTGGACCAATCTCGACCGTGTCAACACGAGGATTTCTAGTTCATAGCCTTCACAAATTTTCCGCCAAAAGATTGGCATCAAACTGAACATTATGGGCTACACTCCATCCTCCACTCAAGTCGAAGATTTTTCTGGCAACCTGCGAAAAATCAGGTGCTTGCGCCAGACGTTGGTCTGTCAATCCCTGTCAGTTCTTTGATGTGAGCATCCAAGGGTTCGTGTGGATTGACATCCGTCGTAGTCAGTGATCAACGATTTTTCCGTCCTCAATCACGACAATTCCCACTTGGATACTTTTAGCCTTACTACCTGTGCTAGTTGCCCTCAAATCCACAACATAGCGATTACCAATCGTTTTCATTATAAAAATTATACCAAAAAGGGCCATTTGGCACCTGCAAACATGGGATAATTTTCAAACTCAAAAAGGTTACTTTTCTTAAAAATCCCAGCAAACAGAGCATCCTAGCCTACTGATTTTTTGAAAATGGTGAAGAAAATAAGAAAAATTGAGAGAAGAAATGTTTGCATCTTCCTTCTCTCAACGAATCATTTACTTTATTTAACCATGTCAGGATCGTAGTCATAAAATCCTGTATCAAGGAAACGGTTTTTAGGGTGAAGTTTACGCACTTCTTCATCCAGCAAGAAGGCTTGGTCATGGCTAAAGTTACCCTCTTGAATCAAGCTACGCGCTTGGATAAAGAGTTTTGCAATCTCAACAAAGTTCTGACCAGGTGTATAGAGACCTTCTAATTTCCAGTGAGTAAAACCATGCTCTACCAATTCTGTCAATTTTGTCATCAAATCAAGGTCATTGTTGGCAAAAATGTGGGTTCCATGATTGTCTTCAAAAATGGAATAGTGGCTCTCAGGGTCACTTGGCTCTGTCAAGAAAAAGGTCATGCTACGGGTCTTTCATCATCGATGTGCGTAAAGTTATAGTAGTTTTGCAAGAGCGGACGTTTGGAATGGTGAATAACACTAGCACCATAAACCAAAACTTCAGCAGGAATTTCCAAAATTTCTGGCATTTTGAAAAGTTCAGCTGATGGAATTTCACGCGCCAAAACAGCCTCAGATGCACCAGCCTTTTGTCCCCAGAAGTTAATCTGGCGACTGCTAGTTACCATAGTCGAAGCATCGTAGATGGTCTTAGGAATAACCATCGCGATTGACCACATAAAAGACACCCGCATCCCCAATCGTAATGTAGTCTGTATGGTTTCTTTCCAAGAAATCGAGGAAAGGCTTGATACGGTCCATCATGTCTTGGTGCATAAGGGCGTGACTGCAACGATCAATTCCTTACCAGCATCATGAACCAGATTAGCGATTTCACGCAATTGGTCATGACTAAAGGTTGTTGGCAGACGAAGGCCAAAATCTTTCTCACCGACATAGATACGGTCTACGCCAGCTTCGAGCAGTTGTTTAACTTGTCCAATCACTTTCAGCAGTTGCTGTAATGATAATCTTTTCCATAAGTAGTACCATACCACATTTCTGGAAAAATCAGCCAAGACTTATCAGAGTTTTTACAAATAGAGAATTATTTCAGGCTAATTTCTCAAAGTGACTTCCACTTGACTTACCATAGTGGAATTGGTCTAATACTCTTCAAAACCACGTCAGCTTTATTCTGCAACCTCAAAGCGGTGCTTTGAGCAACCTGAGGCTAGCTTCCTAGTTTGCTCTTTGTTTCTCATTGAGTATAAAACGGATTTTTATAAGAATAACTAGATGAAAAAGGCAAACCCAAAAAGCATGAGAGAGAGCTCGCCAGTAACAATTTACTGTGCACACTATCCATAAATAGTGAAACATCTCAAGCTCCATTAACCTTCAAAACATCGTAGATAAACTCTAGTCCAAAATTTAAGCAATTGATGCTATAGGATTTATACATTGTTATAAATTTCTAGTCGTTTTTGTTATGATAACAAAAATGACCTAGAAAAACGAGTATCTCCATCTACGGAAATACTAGTTTTTGATAGTTAGAAAGTGGTTTTTGCTCAGCTTCATTTCTTTTTATAAAATTTATCAAGCAGGCGACGACTCAGCCTCATCTTTTTCTATTTCTGTCAATATGCGTGACAGGTAGTAATGATAGCCAAAAATAGCAAGAGCAAGCAAGAGGATAAGAACTCCTACTCCCAAGCTGATGGCAAGGATAGTAGAGAGACTGAACCAAGAATATGCTCACAAGAGATGAAATCGACAAGATAACACCATAAATTAAGAGTAAAAACCATTTTGACTATACCATTTGAACGATTGACCAGGTCCGTAATGCTACTCCAATTGGTTGACAGATTTTTCACATCCTTAAAATAATGGTGACAAGAAAGGATGACACTGGCAAAAGATCCATGCCACAAGAAGGTAAATCATCGAAAGGATGGGCAATCCTAAATAAAGGGAAAGACCAAGTAAAGTCAAGATAGGTAAAAAGGACTGCACAGCAAATATAATCCAAAAATTTCACTTTCACGTAACGAGCAAAGTCAAAGGGCAAACTCTTCAGAAAATCAACATTTTCCCTCTCCAAGGATAAGGCAATTGAAGGCAGGCTGGTGATATTGTTGTGAAAAACTGCTATAAGCACTCCTACAAAAACAAGGGTAACCAGTATGGAGGATGAATGTCTGGAACTAACTGAGAATCTCGAATTTTGGAAATCAGACCGATCATCATGAGATAAGGAAGAAAGCACCCTAAAAAGCACTGTAATGACGCCAGTCCTCTGTCCCAAGAGGAGGTTGTAGCGCAAAACCATGCGGAAAAATCCCTTTTAGTAGTTGAAAATCCTCTCTTTACTGCGTCGCTCTTTTTATGATCTTCTCCTCACTGTTAAGCAGAATCACGTCATAAAAACGAGTAAGAACCTTCTTTTTGGTCAGGTAAAGCAAGAAAAACAGTTAGGAGAAATCGCAAGCAAGCAGACCCACTAAAGGCTTCTGTCGAAAAAGGCTCCACTGCTATTTTGTAAAAGAGATGAATAGGATAAAGAGAGGTGGAATTTCTCTAGTCTGATCACCTATACCTCAGAAGTAGACTGGACAGAAGAAAAATAATAAAAGCAGTGAGAACTAATCCCAATCATCACATTGGCAAAAATAGACTGATACTTTCTGAAGACCGCAGTCTGAGCTAAGAAATGCACTACCACTACCATCACTAAAGTGCACAGAGACAAATAATAAGGCCAGGGACAGTAGCATCAAAGGCAAGACCCAGCGAAGAGAAGGAGCTAGCCTAATGTGAGAACTAGAAAAATAAGCTAGCATTGGTACAATTCCAGCTAGAGCTGGCAAGAGGACCGACAACCCTTTAGCAATTATAATCTCTGATTCTTTAAAGGCATAGGGACTATAGAGGCCAAATCCTTACTCTCATAAAAGACATTGTAAAAAGGCAGTGAAAGCCGTTGAAAAGGCAAGCACCAGTAAAAAGAAACCATCGAACTAAAATAGATAGACATTTCCTCAAAAAGGAAAATGAAGCTATATTTATAAACAAGATGAACATCAAGAGGCTGGAAAAAGTAAGAACGTAGGATTTTAGCTGAAACATTTACTTTTTCCCAGGATTTTTAGCCTACTTCTTTTCGTAAGTTAGCTGATTCACTTCTTTAGATGAATAGAGGATATTGATATCAACTAATTTTTAATGACCTTGAGACGCATCCGTAACCTCCTCTTTTCTACCGGCAAGGCTAAGGTAGATACTTTCCAAAGACTGGTCTGGATGGTCTTTTCTCAAGTCCTCTACGCTACCACAATAAATCAAATGCCCCTTTTTCAAAATGGCAATCCGATCACAGACTTGCTCTGCCACCTCTAGGACATGGGTTGAAAACAAGACTGTCTTGCTTTTTTGTGCATGTTCCTTCATCATTTGCTTCAAATCAAAGGCAGCCTGGGGATCCAAACCAGTCAAGGGTTCGTCCAAGACCCAAATATCAGGATCAGACAAGAGTGCCCCAATGACAAAGACTTTCTGACGCATTCCGTGAGAAAGGGTTTCAATAACCTGATAGCGGTTTTCAGCAAAATCAAAAACACTTAATAGCCTAGCTAGACTAGCCTCCAAATCAGAGCTAGTCAGATCATAGGATGAAGCAATCAATTCCCAAAATTCATTGGCCGTTAAGCGTAAAAATAAGTCAGGCGAGTCTGCTACATAACCAATCTTTCGTTTGATAGCCAAGCGATTTTCCGATAACTCCTGACCGTCTACCAAAATACGACCTACTGCTAGCGAAATGATGCTGACTAAAGGATTTTATGGTGGTCGATTTTCCAGCCCCATTATGACTAATCAAGCCCATAATCTCCCCATTTTCAATCTGCAAATTGAGATTGCTCAAGACCTCTTTATCACCATACAACTTACTAACATTTTGAAATTCAATCATGGGATGACTCCTATCTTTATCTATATTACATACTATTATACTAGCACTTTGATACATCAATACTTTATTTTAAGTAGTTAAAATAGTTTCCTTCTATTTTATGCAAACGTTGGCGCTAACCAATGCTTTATGATAGAATAAAGAACAAGATTGACAGTAAGAGGAAACATCATGCAAAAATCAAACACTCATGCAATATTTTGAATGGTATCACTGCCCCACGACGGCCAACACTGGACGCGCCTGGCTGAAAGATACTCCACACCCTAGCTCATCTGGGGATTAGCCACGTCTGGATGCCACCAGCTTTTAAGGCAACCAATGAAAAAGATGTCGGCTATGGGGTCTATGACTTATTCGACCTAGGAGAGTTTAACCAAAAAGGTACTATCCGCACCAGTATGGTTTCAAAGAAGACTATCTTCAGCCCATTCGGCCCCTAAAAGCACAGAATCCAGCCTATGGCCGATGTGGTTCTCAACCACAAGGCTGCAGCCGATCACATGGAAGCCTTTCAGGTTATCGAAGTGGACCCTGTAGACCGTACAGTTGAACTTGGGGAACCCTTCACCATCAATGGCTGGACTAGCTTTACCTTCGATGGTCGCCAAGATACCTACAATGACTTCCACTGGCACTGGTACCACTTCACAGGTACAGATTACGATGCAAAACGCCGTAAATCTGGGATTTATCTGATTCAAGGAGACAACAAGGGCTGGGCTAACGAGGAATTGGTTGATAATGAAAACGGCAACTACGACTACCTCATGTATGCCGACCTAGACTTTAAGCATCCTGAAGTCATCCAAAATATCTATGACTGGGCTGACTGGTTCATGGAAACGACTGGTGTAGCTGGTTTCCGCTTGGATGCCGTTAAACACATTGACTCTTTCTTCATGAGTAATTTTATCCGTGATATGAAGGAAAAATACGGTGAGGATTTCTATGTTTTTGGTGAATTCTGGAATCCTGACAAGAAGCCAATCTAGACTATCTTGAAAAACGGAAGAACGCTTTTGACTCTTGTCGATGTTCGTCTCCACCAGAATCTCTTTGATGCTAGCGAGCAGGTTCCAACTATGACCTTCGTGCATTTTTCACAGATAGCCTGGTTGAACTCAAGCCCTGACAAGGCTGTGACTTTTGTCGACAACCACGATACCCAACGAGGTCAGGCTCTTTGAGTCTACTGTTGAAGAATGGTTCAAACCAGCAGCCTATGCCCCTCATTCTGTTACGCCAAAATGGCCTTCCATGTGTCTTTTTACGGCGACTACTATGGGATTTCAGGGCAGTATGCTCAACAAGATTTCAAAGAAGTCCTTGACCGCCTCCCTAACCATCCGAAAAGATTTGGCCCATGGAGAACAAAAATGACTACTTTGATGACCCTAACTGTATCAGTTGGGTACGTTCAGGTACTGAACATCAATCCCCAATCGCAGTCCTTATCTGCAAACTAACCAAGAAAACAGCAAGTCAATGTTTGTCGGCCAAGAATGGGCTAACCAAACCTTTGTAGATTTACTGAAAACCACCAGGTCAAATTACAATTGATGAGGAAGGTTATGGACAATTCCAGTCTCAGCTGCTTCGGTAAGTGTCTGGGCAGCCAATACAATCTAATGGTTCATAATAATCAAAGCCAGGTCCAAACGGATTTTGGCTTTTTTATATTCACAAAAAGACCCTACCCAAATGGATAGATCTTTATACTCAATGAAAAATCGGCTCTATAATATTTTGTAGTGGGTAAATCCCTATGGATCTTATGGAACCCTATTTTGTTGTGAAAAAGTCCCATATGACCTATAATGAAAAGCGACTAAACAACTCATTAGAAAGATTCATATGGAACAATTACATTTTATCACAAAAACTACTCGATATTAAAGACCCTAATATCCAGATTCTAGACATCATCAATAAGGATACACTCAAGGAAATCATCGCTAAACTGGATTACAATGCCCCATCTTGTCCTGATTGTGGACATCAAATGAAGAAATATGACTTTCAAAAACCGTCGAAAATTCCTTACCTCAGAAACGACTGGTATGCCTACTAGAATCCTCCTGAAAAAAAGCGTCGATTCAAGTGCTATCATTGCTCGAAAATGATGGTCGCTGAGACTTCTATCGTCAAGAAAAATCACCAAATTCCTCGTATTATCAACCAAAAAATTGCGCAAAAGTTGATTGAAAAGAATTCTATGACCGATATTGCCCATCAGCTTTCCATCTCAACTTCAACTGTCATCCGCAAGCTCAATGACTTCCGTTTTAAGTCTGATTTTTCTTACCTCCCTGAGATTATGTCCTGGGACAGTACGCCTTTACAAAGGAAAGATGAGCTTTGTGCACAAGATTTTTGACAAGCTCAACATTATCACTGTTCTTGAAGGCAGAACACAGGCTGTCATCCGAAATCACTTTCTTCGTTACGATAGAGCAGTCCGATGTCAGGTGAAAATCATTACTATGGATATGTTTAGTCCCTACTATGCCTTAGCTAAACAGCTTTTTCCAAACGCTAAAATCGTGTTGGATCGTTTCCATATTGTCCAACACATGAGCCGTGCTATGAGTCGTGTGCGTGTCCAAATCATGAATCAGTTTCATCGAAAATCCCATGAATACAAGGCTATCAAGCGTTACTGGAAGCTCATTCAACAGGATAGTCGTAAACTCAGCGATAAACGTTTTTATCACCCTACTTTTCGCATGCACTTGACGAATAAAGAGATTTTAGACAAGCTTCTGAGCTATTCAGAGGACTTGAAACACCACTACCATCTCTATCAACTCTTGCTTTTTCACTTTCAGAACAAGGAGGCAGACAAATTTTTCGGACTTATTGAGGACAATCTTAAGCAGGTTCATCCTATTTTTCAGACTGTCTTTAAAACCTTCCTCAAGGATAAAGAAAAGATTGTCAACGCCCTTCAACTACACTATTCTAACGCCAAATTAGAAGCAACCAATAATCTCATCAAACTTATCAAACGCAATGCCTTTGGTTTTCGGAACTTTGAAAATTTCAAAAAACGGATTTTTATCGCTCTGAACATCAAAAAAGAAAGGACGAAATTTGTCCTTTCTAGATATTAGCTTTTCTTCAACCCACTACAGTTGACAAAGAGCCTGAAAATCAAAGAGCAAACTAGAGAAGCTGTACCAGAGCTGCTAAAAACACAGTTTGCAGGTTGCTAGATAAGACTGACGAAGTCAGTTACCTATACCTACGGCAAGGCGAAGCTATTGTTCAAAGAAGATTTTCGAGTAT
>BNJU01001524.1_pt1 | contig 23782 bp, 36 predicted proteins | sample 8539281 | NCBI WGS metagenome assembly BNJU01 (sample SAMD00202456, study PRJDB9452) | human saliva metagenome | isolation source: human saliva | place: Japan
AATTAATGCGATAATCTTATCAGCAGTTCCTTTATCGTTCAGCTTAGAAAGTTAGTCCTTTTTAATCATTTCTTGTTCTTGTTTCGTAAAATCTTGTAATTCCATATGTCTAGTCCTCATCTTCTGTCACTTTCCCAAACCTCAGCTTGGTAGGGTTCTCCATCTTCATCGTATCGATTGATATAACCAATAAATCTTTCATTGTTTCTTGGTCTCTGCTAGTTCCTTTGATAACCCCAAACAGCCCATACCCCTATTAGGGAATAAGACTATCAGTCCAAACAATGCATCCATAATGTCTACTCCTAAAATTGAACCCACTTATCATTATCCCATAATAAAGGGTTTTCCTTAAACCTTCTCCTGTATAGTTTTCGTATTTTGTATCTAGATATTTGTAACAATCTTCCTTGGTTGCAAATTTGATGGCTTGATAAGGTTCCTCAAAGGTTAACTTTTCGACAAAGAGATAGCCATCCTCGCTTGGTACAAGTATCCCAACATGACCGATAAAGAGGGATTGACCATCTAAGTCATCATGAACTACAACAGACAGCATTCGAGCATTTTCATTAAACTTGAATTGAGAAAGGAACTGTTCCATCTTAGCAGCATGCACCTTAACATCTGTCGTTGCTTCGGTCTTGACTCTTGAGAATAAAATATCAAAAGCATCCTTGTCTTCTGCACCAAAGACTTTGCCCTTATCAATGGCATCATTATCGACAAACAAGAGGGAATCGTCTTTCTCTAACTTAGGGATTTCGATAGAATTTTTCAATAAACAATAACTGTTAATACGACAGTTAGTGCCGACAAAATCACCTTTCTTCGGTGCCCAAAGATTGCTTATCTTTTCAACATCATAGTCTGTTTTGGTAAATGTAGAAAAATCTCCAGTTAAGCCTACTGAACCAACAGTCGCGTTATAATCATTTACAAGGTTGAAAAATGCATCGACACTGTCTTTATCCAAATGTAGCCAAGGCTTTCCGAACTTCTTCTGCACTTGGTTGACTGTTCATATTGGTATAGCTAGCCTTCCAAGAAACCTGATTCGACTGTGATTGAGTCACTGAAGTTTCAGCAGTACTATCAGAAGTCTTTTGAGTTTGACTACAAACTACTAAGGTCAAAAGAAGTGTTGAGCAAAGACCAATAGTCGCTAATCTTTTAAATTTCATAGGCTTTCCTTTGTTTAAAAAAATTGTTGTTAAAGGTAAATAAGATTATGCTTTCGGTTGAGAATAGACCTCGATATGCTGACCTAGTACCTTGATTTCTACTGGTAGGTCATCAGATTTGTCGCCGTCAACATCCGTTTCTAACTCAGTGTCTGAAGAGATTTTGATATGACGAGCTTTTATGTACTCGATGTGATCATTTTCAACGACATCCCCTTTTAATAAATCAGGGATAACTGACAATTTAGTAAGAATTGATGCATCCTTAAGAATCAGAACGTTTGCATATCCGTCCTTATCTTCATCAAGATTTTTGTCAGCGAAATAATTGGTAAGAAGAACTAAAAACATGGCTGGCTGGGCCAATATAATTTCCTTTTTCAGTCTCAATAGTAATATTAAATGCTTGATCTGTCACGACAGACTTCATGGTATTAATCGCATAGGCTAGCATGCCAAATTTTGTTTTATCCTCTATTCCAACGTTATGGATGGCTTCTGGTAGTGAACCAATACTAAAAATGTAGCCAAAATAGTGCCCATTGGATTTTCCGATATCAATCTTGTTTGTAGAATTGAAATCAAGCTCGTCAATGGCATCCATCAATATCTTGATTGATTTCTAATAACTTTGTGATGAGATTTCCAGTTCCTCCAGGTATAATTGCTAGTTTTTGGAATATAGTGTCTTTCAGCGATACCTGAGATTACTTCATTGACTGTCCCATCTCCACCAAAAACAAGGACTGCATCATAATGCTCCCGAGAAGCTTCTGTGGCGAAGTTGGTTGCGTCTTGCGCTTTTTGTGTAATTCTGGTATCGACTTGCTCGAAGTATTTTTTAACCTTATTTTCTAGCTTCATCCTTATAATCTAAAGCTTTTTCTACACCAGAGGTTGGATTGATAACCAACATTATTTTTGCATTCATTTTTCTCCTCAATATCTATTTACATCTTTAGGCTATCAATATATCTTTTTTTGATACACTTTATTATATAATGAAAATTTGTAAAAAAACAAAAATTGAAAGTAGTAAACTAAAATAGATACAATCCTGAACTGTCTAAGAATTTTTCTTTCAAAATTAAAATAGAATTTGTGGAAAAATTTTATCAAGTTACAAACTGAAGAAATCATCTCATTCACTCTTTCTTCATATACGACTGTTTTTATTTTACTTTAAAACAAAAACTATACTTCTATTATTTTTAGCACAAATGTTGTAAAAACTAATATCTTTATAGGGTTTTAAATCACATACTGCAAGTTCAATCTTTGTCATTTCTTCTAACCAGTTTTTCTTTGTTCTTAAATTCATTTTGGTTGTAGACTGTAAAATGTTCGAATCCCCAAATAGTTTTTCTAATTTAAGACCAGACAAAGCTAATAATTCCTCAATCGTATAAGTAGAACCACTTGTAAATGAGAGGCTCTCAAAATTTTTCACCATTGAGTAAGCTAAATGCTTGATTGATGTCGATTAGCAAAACAACACTTTGTAAAAACTTTTCCAACAGTTATGCTTGATAATTGAAATTAAGCCATCATCTTTTAAAATTCTTTTGAACTCCAGAAGATAGTCTTTTCGGTCATTAGGATCTATATATTCTAAAACATTATGGCAAAGGACAAGATCAAAGGATTTATCCGTAAAACGAACGAGTTGGTCAATACTTCCCCACAATTTTTCATAGGATGTGGAAGAGTTGGCATAGAGCATTTCCTCATTAGGTTCAACAGAAATAACTTGAGTTCTTGCAGAGAGAAATTCACTGACTAAGCCAAATCCAGATCCAAAATCAAGAATATTCTTACCTTCCAGATGAGCAAGTTGGGTAAAAGGTTATTTCATATTGAATCTTTCCCCAAGGTTGTTTATATATTTCTATAATGTTCAAGATCGGATTTTTACTTGTCATGTCTTACCTCATTAAAACTGATATTTTTCTTTACAATCATTTCTTCTAATAATTTACAGTAAACTGCCGGATTTTCAGTGATCTTGTGACGGTGGTCATATCCTTGCCAAATGTGAAATGTGGCGTGAGGATACTTTTGGGGACAACTTTTTAGCGACTATCAAGTCAGATTCTTTTGAACCATAAAAGAAAACACAGTTTTTGTTCCTCTGGCGTAAGGTGAGGCAAAGCTACGAAGAGCACAATCATAGGAAATATGTTTTGATGCTTTCTTCATCCATAGCAATGAAAAGAATCCGCCATCATCTCTCCTTTTTCTCCATAAAGTGCAACCATCTTACGAACAGCAAGATCTCTATTTCTCAGAGCTTTTCTGTGCTTTATTATCAATAAATACCTAGTAAAAATATCAAGCAAGGGCGCATTTGTCCATAAACTAACCCCTTCAAAAACAAGTTTCAAACCTGATGTCCTTGTAATTCAACAATTGCAGTAATACACCACCCAAGGATGCGCCAAGGCTAAAGCACAAGTCTTTTATATGATGAGCCTTTTAGATAATCATAAATCATCTGGCTTTCCTTAAGAGACGATTCGTAGATGAGCGAAGCTGATTGCCCATGTGCAGACAAATCCGGAATGATATATCTAAACTCTTGCCCCATCTGGTCTGCAATCAGGGATTTCATCCGCTTGAGCCGATGATAACATCGGGTGGATTAACAATATCGTATCTTTCTGATTAGAATTAAGATCAAGAATGTTCATTATCTATCACCAGATTTCTTTCCTTTTTAGCCCTGTGTAAAGAACTTATACCATCCATTTATGATTTATTCAGATAAATGCAACAATTATAATACCTTCACTTGAACCCCTTGCTTGTCGAAGGTTTTTTTGACATGTTCAAAATTACTGCTTATGATAGTCGCTTGCTTCAGATTTGGAAACTGTCGCAGTTCTTTAAGACTAACTTCATTTAGATCGAAACTATCATCTTCACCGTCCCACTGAGGTATCAAATTCAGATAAATTTCATTTCCGCCATCCATATAGATTTCTTGGACTTGTTCGGCATATTTCTTAGGTATAGGAAGATTCATCATATATTCAAGTGCCGGCTGAATAATCTCCATACTTTCTGTGTCGATTTCCTCTTCACTAAATTCTTCCGCAAAATCATAGATGTCAAAGTAGGGTTTCAGTACAAGTAAATCATACATCAAAACCTGGATAATAGTTAGTTTAAAATTTATATTGTCAAAGCGTAACACTTCTTCGTCAGTTTCTTTTTAACTATAACTTTTCCCGTTCATGTTTGAACTCTGGAAAGTAGGAAATAGAAAGTGTGTCTGTGATGGTCCCTGCAATTCCATTAAAATTAGTTCCGTAAGGGTCCATAAAATCAGTTAAATCCCTACTCTATGCCTATCAGAAAAAGAAATAAGAGATTTTTCCATCTGATAATACCACAGCTTAGCATGGTTGCTTTGGTAATTCTTTCTCTCCAGTCATAGATTTTACAACATCGCCATAGTAGAGGAAAAACAGTAGAAATCAAATGTTCCTCATCAATATAGGTCTTACATAAATGATTATTAATTAGAAAGAATGTTCAAATACAATACCAGTATTGTCATAAATGTATTTAATAAACTTATTATCTCTTTTGACAACCTGATCAGGCTTCCCAATACAGCTTCAATATCTTTCAAGGACAAAGGAAAAGCTAAGCTAGTTCCGTTGATTATCATTGAATTGTTTTGAAGATCGATTTCAAGTTTTTGTGTTTTTTTCTTAAAAATCAAACATATTACTTACCTTTTCTTAAGTTTCTTCCAGATAAATTTTTGACAGCTTAGTATTCCTGCTCTTTAGCATAGCAGAGACACCTCTGAGGGTGGAATGCTCACATCATAATCCAAGTTTTTCCTCACCAGATGTTGGATTAATAATCACCATTATTTTTATTCATATCATTCTCTTTAAAGAAATAGCAAAATTTCTAGTAACTGACTATATCATTTATGCTATTGAAACTCCATCTATAAGCTTGCAGGGGTCACATTCAATAACTCATTAAAAAGATTGAATCGACAATAGTTTAACCCCTACATCTTTCTTAGATAAAGTCACATAGTCTGTCGGGTACAAAACTCCTGAGACTAAAGTTAATATACTAGAAAAATAGGAAAAAGAGAACAAATCCTAGAATGGATGCAGTAAACAGAAACTGATAGGTTTTCTTGTTGACTTTTTGAGTTCTCATCATGGTGAAAAATGTCAGAAAAAGCCAAAATTAGCAATATAAAAACAGGTGAAATAGACCATATTTCTCAAATCAGGAACTTCAACAAACCGAGAGATTAAATAGAAAATTTTTCCCCCTCTTTATCAGAAGAGGCATAAACAATCACATACAATCCAATGATGGCACTAATTCCGTTTATGAGTAATAATTTTTGATTTCATAAAATCCTTTTCTTATTGATTAAACCCTTTTTCTGAATTATTTCTTTACTCAAACTTTCCCGTTCAATATTTAGAGGAACAACATTATTATATCGACATTTATAGAACATATTAATTTTTCACCTGTTATTTAAAACAGCAGAATTTAAATTTATAATGACAAAATCTTAGGTTTAATTTAAAATCATTTATCGATATAGTTCAAAATGAGATGCTCAAAAATACTAAAAATAAGAATATCAAAATTTTTTGAACATAGATAAAGTTTTTATAAATTAATTATAATAACTTATCCGATGATCATTTCAAGTTGTACTAGTAATTCAAATTACTATATTTAGTATCCTTTTTAATTATCATTTTGTAACTCTTCTATTCCACAACTCTTCAAATATTGAAAAGTTTTATCATAATAATCCCTGTTTCTTGATGGATCTTCTTCTGAACCTTCAGGAACATATATAATCAATCCCTGTCTTGCTCTGGTTAGCAAAAACTCGATAAGCATTTTTAGGTATTCTGTCTTTGTTTCCTGATTGACATGATTCCACTTCGTGCCTCTGAACTTGAAATAATCAAAACCTTCAGTCGTATATCTAAAATCAGCATCCCATGCTGGTATTGCATAATCAACCTCTAAACCTTGCACTTTCAAATTCAGACGCAGTCACCTCTAAGTAATACGATGAATCAACATTGTCCTTCCCATTCAAAAACCACCCTATATGATTTATATCTGATGGAACCCATATACCTTCAGCTCGCAATCTTTTTCCTTCTGAGCTTGCTAAAAGTCCATATCTTTCTGTTCCACGAGCCTGATCTTTCACCCATTTTTGCAATTTCAAAATCTCGTGTCAGAAAAATCGGATATGATTGTTTAAGCTCGAAAAAAACATTTTGAGCTTCTTCCGCCCTTTCATCTAACAACAGTTTCACAAAAAGAGCTAACTTTTCGCTTCTGAACGAGGCTAACGAAACACCTAGATGCAAATCAGAAATGCAGTAATACTCTCGTCCATGCAATAATGTCGAGATATCTGATTTTCCTACGTATTCTGTATCTGTTATTTTATCCGGCAGATATATCTTCCAGTCTGGATAATTATCTGCCAAAGTTTCAAACCAATCCTGAATCCCTGCTTCACCATTATATAATTCTTGTCCATCACCTACAAGACAAACTATAACGTCCCAATCTCTATGTCGATCCATAATGCTAATCAAAAATTCAGGTTCTGACTGATTAAAATCGGGTATCCCTTTTTTCCGCTTCATAAAATCAGTGAGCGACTCTTTATTCCATGCTCTTTGAGCCTCATCAAAAATGTGCAACCTTCTCTACTGGTTGCTATATCCGTAGTCAAAGCCTCATCTCTAAAACTTATGAATAATTTGAATAAAAAGCTTTCGTTTCTCGAAGGCACTTTTCTTAGTTATGCCTTCTCTATCCACGCGATCTATTGCGAGCGCATTTTGCAAAACATCAACCAGTGGACCATTTCCGGAAAGAAAAACAGCATGTTCATCTTCGTTAAAATGATGACGTTCGTTTGCTATATTCAAGCCAGCAAGTGTTTTTCCAGCACCAGGGACTCCTGTAACAAAACATATAGCTTTCTCGTTGTTTATCTTACACTGATCAATTATATTAGAAATTGCCTCTGTTGTTATCGTTAAATTCTTTGCACCAGCATCATTCCTAGAAATATCTTCAACACCATGTTTTCTATACAATGCTTGCACGACTTCAATGATGGTCGGTGTAGGAGCGTATCTTGAATTTATCCACTCCAGTGCAGATAATGACGTATCATTAATTATCGAAATAGTTTTTCGAATAGTACTGCCAATATTGTCTTCATTACAAAAAAGAGTGTTATAAATATTATCTGCCATACAGTAATATTCATTCTGTTTCTCTGCCGCCTTCGTTGAAACATTGATCGGAACAAGATACCTTGCCCTACTTTTATCATGAAAGTATTTCAAATCCAATGCATAATCCATCACCTGATCTGTGGTAGTTTTCTTGTACTCTTTATCTCCACTTTAAACTCTAGGAGAAAATAATCCCTCTATTATGCATATCACATCTACTCTGTGTCCCATTCTTGGTATAGTATATTCGAAAATAATGTCACCTTGAGAAAATTTGACTAATTGTTCCTTTAAAATTTGAATCTCCGATCTCCAAGCCATCTTTTGGAGATCGGTAGTCTCAAACTCGTCATTAATCAATAATTGACCGAGAACAGACTCATCATCCTCTAATATAAAGTTGGTTATAGAATTAAAAATAGTATGCTCTTCGGCTCATAAGTATCTCCTTAGTTCTTTGATAATGCTTTATTAAGCTGGTTAGCTAATTTCTTTGCTATAGCTTTTGCCATTATAGGCGGCACCGCATTTCCCACCTGCTGATATTGCTTATCCTTTGTTCCACAAAAAATGAAACTATCCGGAAAGGTCTGCAAACGAGCTGCTTCTCTTATACTTACCGCTCTGTCTTTTGTAGGATGCACCCACATTGATTTACGCACATTGACAACGGTACCGGACGGCTCATCGTATTTTAAACGAAGATAGATCGTGTTCTGGGTTCTTGTAACATCTGTATAAGTGTTTGTTTTCATTTCATCAGATAAGGAATGAAAATTTTGTCCCTGATCTAACGCTTTAAAACGCTCCATAGCTGTTGGTGTCGTTTTCGTTATAATATGATTATGCAATATCTTAGAATCACGAAGTGCCTGAGCAAAATCACTTAAATCAGTTTTAGCTTGTAGCTTTATGCCATTTTTATCATCAGATACATTATAGACCGGCTCAATATCTTCTAAATCTTTAATCGCGTCCGCAACTGTCCTATATGGACTATCTTTAAATTTTTCCTTCCGGAAGTTTCACTTCATCAGTAATATCTTTACGAATACCCATTACTACAAAACGCATTCTTTTTGCGGAGCTCCAAATTGAGTTGCAGAAAGAACATCTGCCGAAATTGCATATCCGTCGTCATCATTGGTCCCCTTTAGCTTTGCCTTTAAATAATCAAAAACTGCATATGAACGTATATTAGCTATCAGTCCTTTATTGTCGGTATAGCTATCGACCACAATATCGTTTTCAAATATTTCCTGCGCCTTACTTATCATTCTTTGGTACATAATTGCCGGTTCAATTAGTGTCTTGATCTGAGATTCTTCTATTTTTCCAGCGTAATAATCCAGCATTGCATTAAACGCAACATTATCAGCGTTGATAATGAAATCATCTTCATTTCGCTCGGTGTGCTTTTCTGATATTTTTATCAAACGCGGTCTGTGCTTTTCCAATACATCTTTAAATTTGGTTACATTCTTAGACGCTTTATAGATGACGTTCAACTCGAGATAATCAAAATCATCCCATTTATATCGAGCAATTTCTTGCTCAGACTGCACAACATTAATCGCCCCATCAAACATAAACTCAGCATCCAGTAAAGCCAACTCCGTATTAGCTGAGTTTCAATCACATTGCTATCACTAATTCTAGGTCATCCTCACATAAGTAGAATCTATGAACATCTGATCTAAGCATACTCACATTTTCCATTACGAATGCTTTTGGTCTTAATTCCAAGATTGCTCTAATATACTGTTTCACCAGGGAATTATTCTGACTAATTGCATGATTCTTTTTGCCCTATTTGCATTAGAAAATCCTGACAAGGCGGTCCTCAATCACAACATCAATATCGCCATATTTTTCTTTTTATTTCTGCATAGTTAGCATCTCTAACATCACCAAATACAGCTACTCCCGAATGATTTTTCTTATAGGTTCCTGCATTGCAGGATTAAATTCATATGCAACTTTATATCGAATTTTTTTGTTTCATAAATCCAGGCTCAATCCTCAGCTGCAAACAAATCTATTGTATTAAACATAGTTCCTCCATCTTACGCTTCAGTATTAAAGCCTTCTTCGGAGGCTTTGCGCAACAATGCAAGTAAACGTTTGCATTGATATGTATTTGGTATTTTAGCAGGCATTTTACATGCAATCGCTAATGCAGACACATCTGTAGGTGTAACCATATGATTTCTAACAACAAACTCCGATAATCGCATCCACATTTCTACAGGATAATTAACAACCGTTGTCTGTGCCTGAATTTCATTTACAACCTTTTGCTCTTTCTTAGCGGATTTCTGTGCAACCTTCTGTTCATCGATAGTAATTAAACAGTTCTCAATATCTTCAGGAATATCAATATGTATCTTCTTTACATCTTCCCAACAATCATTTCTCTTACACCACTGAGTAACGTTTGCGACTTTTCTTGACGGATCAGTTATTCGTAGAAGGACCAACTCTGCCAATGCTATTAAAACTGTACCCACTTGTTCAGGCACACTCTGCCTATTCCATATCAACATCAAATCAAGTTCTTGTCCTTGATATTGGCTATGTAACAATCTTCTAAATTGTGCCAATGTGTAATATATGATATTTGCACGGTATCCACCCCTCGTACCAAGGCTGTTTTGGTATAGTCTTCTCTAAATATTGGAACAAAAGAATCAAGGCTGCAGTAGTTTGGAAATATCTCTCATTAAACTGTTCCTCATTTGCATTCCATTGCTCATCAATGTACTCTGCAAACGAATTAAAATTGGTCTGCGCACCCTTACTTACAACCTGAGGGAATCCTCTCCATGTATTCTGAACCTTTGCAAGATCTGTTTTCTTAATTACCTTATTTTTAGGATGTTGCAACTCAAATTGTTTTTCTTTGCAGGTGTCAAGCGCATTTGTTTCTTGCAGATATTGTCCTCTTGCTCTTTCATAAAAACCATTTTCGTTTCATACTGTGCGCCTTCAGATGCCGGTGCAAATAAGTGTCTTGATATTTGTTCCATACGACGATGAAATGGATGAGATGCAAAAAGTCTGCATCACTAACCTTATTCTGACTGTTTGATGATCTAGAAATATTTCTGATCAACTCGTCTGACTCTTCTGGTGTTGATTCATCAATTGAAGTCAATTTCATTTGCACAAAAATAGATGACAAATCTGCTTTGTCTTTATATCTTGCATTTGAAATAGAGGCCGTTGTCTGTCCACCATTAATAATCCGAAAATCCTAACAAATGTGATAAATCTTCCATGGTTTGTATCCTCTATCTCAACATCCATTGCAGTTGCTGATATACCGTTATTAAACGCAAAAAACATCTGCGGATTGTTCAAGATAGTACCTCTTATTTTCTTATTGACCGCCACTTTAGTAGATAAGAATGATCTGACATTTCCCTCCAAAAGTTTACTTCCATACTTGTCATATATATCAGCCAAAACAGTTCCAGGAATTACTCCCAGATAGCTACTGTACTGTTCTGTAGACGCTGAGCTAGCTTCTATACACGGAATACCTTCACCACAATATTCCTAAAGTCAATCTCAATAATCTGACGGCCTTGCTCTGAACAACAGACTCTGAACAAACGATCAATATCCCATATCTGACCTTCTACCGGAATAGAATTATAGTCATCAATTTCTACGGCCTTTATAGCAGCACTCATATCTGCATCGGTAAATACAAGAAAACGATATTTACGAATCGCCTTTTTGTTATACCTTAAAAGATCTACTAAGTCTGCACATGGTGTACTCATCTCTATTTCTTGATATAAATTAGTTGTCAATCTTTGCATCAAGAAATTTCATAAAGCAAGCCAAAATCCTTATTCGACGTCTGTTCCGGTAGTCGGCGTTCCAAATCATTACCATCAAAATCGCAATAATAAGATTCATCGTATTATCGAATTCATCGTATACATAACCGTCTACTCTATAATTACTACGCCCACTTTTGCCTTTATAAAAAGACGGTGTGAAATCTGATAACGTCTCAGCATCAATTAGATACTGCGCCATATTATCTACAAAGGATGCACATGACCCTTCTCCTGTAACTGCTATGCAGCAGTTTTTATACTCTCTATAAAATCTTTTTAAATTCGGTAGAATCCATGCTAACATCCTCCCATTTTCGTTACTTTTCCCAGCTTTTTATGCTAGGGATATCTATCTGATAAACAGCATTCGTTATTTCTGTCGGAACATCAACTCTCCGTATTCTCGGAAATGATTCATTTACAGTGTATACTTGCTTTGATGACACACTAAAATGCTGTTTATCATATTCTTTCATGTCAATATAACCTGCAGCGCTAAGTTTTAATATTAGCTCATCTGGATTTTCGCCGTGTCGTGAAATCAACTCTATTACCTCATGAACCAATCCATATAACGTGAATGATTTTGGTTGATCCGGTGCACATTTATCGATACGATAAATAACCAATTCTCCTTCATCATTTCTATCTAATTGCTCAACAGAAGAAATTGATATTTCTGAAGATGAAGCACCTGTAGATTTAATCTCATGCCAACAATCTGCATATACAAAATCTTGATCTGCTCCTTCTGAACCAACCCAGCCTGCTAAAGCAACAGACGGTAGCATTCCATTTTCTATCTTTTCCTGCAGGAACAACAACTCTCCAATGAGACCTTTCTGTGTATTACTACCTAATACCGCATTGCTTTTATGGTCTAATAGTTTTAACCATGCGTTATATCTGCGCAATACCTTAAGCAATGCAATATCATCAGTTTCTACATTGGAATACTCGATAATATCTCCTGCCATTGTAATGAAAACATCTTCCTGTTTTCGATCCATCAATGTAAAGGAAATTGCATATTTTCCATCCTTCCTCTGATTACATGAAGCATCGATACATTTTGACGAATCTATTTTTTTAATTGCCTTTTGGCTCACTATTACGACAGACTTATGCTCCGGCGTTGCATATCGAACATACCACTCAAGCGGATGCTTTACAGATAATTTCAATGCTCCGCCAGAATAGTAATTAATAGTATTCCACTTTTCTCTTAATTCATTTTCTTTACCACTCATTACATATCCTCATCGTCATCATAATTGTCATAAACGTCCACCCAATTTCGCAACTCAATTAAGTTAACCTTATAATTTGCAGTTTCAGTGGAGCCACTAGTGTTGGGAATCCCACTCCTAACGCAAATAAAAATTCAGGTAAATCTTTATTCTCAGACTTTGAATAGTCGGCTTGTATTATATGTAGCATTAAAATAGGATCTCTGTTGTCTATCAAATACGCTTTGTCCGGAATATTTTTCTTATTCTCATTTCCTGGTATGTTTCTATATGCTTCTTCCGCATATTGCATCTCTTTTTTCGTTAATCCAATTCGTGTGCATCCACCAGCTCCAACACGTAACTTAGTACCACTCACACTGATCATTTTCTTATCAGCTAAAATTTTTCTTTTTTCTGTCCCTTCGATCTCTAATATTTCTTCACCCACACTGCAACGTCTCATCGTATGGAATACCAGTTCCAGATTTTATCAATACTACATCCCATCCATTGCTCCAACGATGACTCTCTATAAATTCCGCAAGTGCCCTACCATTGAAACTCAAATGCCATGGATTTGTCTCGAAATCTAACAATAATTGAGCAATATTATCCCCAGGAACATTTTTCCAGTAATAATGTCCTCTCGTACGCTCTTCATCGAAAAATCTATCTCAATACTACTCAATGAATTTACAAAATTCTTGAATGCTGTCTCATTTAAAGCCAAAAATGTTTTTGATGCTTTTTAATCTAGGTGTCTCAAGTAAATTACCAGAGACTGTAACAGGACACGTCAAACGTCAGTTTGCTGTACGCATTTTTGTTTCGCTGCGGTCACGATTAATGCATAGGATCTTGTCGAACTTTCAGTCCAAAGTCTCTAGGAGTTTGATTCGCGTTTCTCATTTTCGAGATTTCTTCCTTAAGTTCAGCTGTTGCTCTAGTAATTTGTCGTACCAATCGATTGCTTCTGGTGTCATCCAGCCTTTTTAACATCCCCATAGTTTTGGTCTATATCCAGAACCAACGCCCCATCTGCAACAAAGTATCATTACATCTTTGTATTGCATGGAAATATGTTACGCCAAGCCCTCTAACGTCAAACCTCTAGACACACTATTTTCCCACCTACTGCAATCACTCGTAAACCATCATTTTTATGATTAAAAATAGTCTAAGCTTATGCACCAGTTTTCATATTTACCGCACGAACTTCAATAGAAGTGCCTTATGCAAATAATTTTTAAACAAGTTTTCCCATTCTATTCCCCACAATTCCGCTCAAATGGTACTTGTCCCAAACAACATGCATTGCTTTTATGTTTCTGATTTTTCACTTTGAGAAAGTGGTAATTTAGCATAGTTTCTAACATCCGATTTTACCTGATCTAACCAAACATTCAGCATTTCTTGTATCTGATTTTGAACATTGGTATAAAGAGCTTATATGTACCATCATAGATCTATGTTCTGTAAGATCACCTCTATAGTCAGAATTGCATTTAGCAACAGAAATAATATGCGGCTTCATATAGATCCCTGGTAAATCTTCTACCACAAAGTCTTTTTTATGTTTCGGATGGAAGCACGCTTCTAACTCTTCTATATCAATCTCTTGGAGCATGTGATCGCTATCAGAATTTTTCCCAAATATCCTATCGCGCCAATATAATTAGTAGGAGCAGACAGCGCATAAATAAAATCAGCTGGAAAGAGATCATCGTCTTTTTCCGGATCAATAAAAATATTTGCAAAAGGCGTTGCTGTAATACCTAAATAAGTGGTTTACTGAATAAATTCAATAAACGTCTGATACAGTCATTAATTGCGACGGGCTGAGAATCTTCGTCTTTCGTATTAACTGATGCGTTGTCAGCCTCATCATCAATTAGCATAAGCGGAAGATCAATCTGTCCGGCGGCATTTTGCGTATTATTATCTGACAGCCACTTGATTAAGTTATTCAAAATCCTTTTATTCTTCTTCACCACTAAAAATAACAGGACAATTAACATTTTCGATGCCCAAATTATTGTTTCTCAGAATACCGCTATCAATCTTTAGTTACAGAAGTAAACGCAACGATATCTGCTCCATATCTTCCTACTCCGACCGGCTGATTCTTTATACCCTGTTCAGCTTTAGGATCCAGATAATATTCGCTTTTTCTTCCAGTACATTCTGCATCCAATCTTTCTTGTGTTTGCTTACGCAAATTCTCCTGCATACCTGCTAAAACAATAATAATTCGATACCCCGTATCCGCTGCTTTGTTACAAATAGCTGTGTAGTTAGCAGTTTTCCCTGACTGTACATCTCCTAGAACCAGACCTTTTATTGAAAAATGATCTTCTGACGGATCACCACATAAATCTAATATTTCATCTGAAACTTTACCAAGATTTGTTGTAACTCTCGGATTCCAATGTTTCATTTGTTCCAGATATTTCTTATACCTGTTCCAAAAGAAGAAATCGAGGTCGGCTCTCTTTGAAGTAACCATGATTGATGTCCATTGTTCCGATCATTAATATATACCCCAATATCCATCTGGATTACTAATGATTGCTTGAGTCTAGAAATTATCTCTGCAAATTCATCATCAGAAACCGGCATAATAGATGAATTTGCATTTCTAATCTTAGTGACTTCCTTTGAAATTCTTCTTCTGTAGGTGGAACTTCTTATAAATATTGTTAACAAATGCAGAAATTATATTTTCTAATTGTTCAACATATGGATTAATCATTCTTCAAAATATCCTCCTAATTTTTCTACTATATCATGATGTGCCGAATAGGTTCAATACAATCAATAGCATCCAGTAGATTACATTTTTCTTGTTTGCCAACACATCGTAATCATTTCCTGCAATGATTTAACTATTTCTACATCTGACTGTTCATTATTATTGGTTATTTGCTCATCATTATTCAGATCACATATAATTGATTAAAGTGGCAAAACCTATCTCAATTTGTTGTAACAAGGCATTTAGAGACACCTCTATATTAGGATTCACTTTTATCATTTGTTGCATAATCGGATGTTTATGATTAACTTCATAATAAAATCCGCCATGTCTATTTTTAATTCGATTCCACACATGAGTTTCGGTATCACTTACCTCTTTTTTTCCTCTAAAGGTCCAAGTTCTTTTACTCCTCTCAGCAATTTGATTAATATTACCTCCAAGTTCTTTTTAACTTCTGCTGGAGGTGATGCGGATGATTTCTTTATGTCTAAAGTCCACAGATGATCTAACGTGTTTGGAATATCAACACGAATTCTGGCAAGTTTTGATAAATCTCCTTGCCGCATCATTCTGAACCAAGTCCCCCAAACCAACAATCTTTTGTTTCTATATATATAAAAACCTTGTTGTTTTCGTAGTCCATCTTTACCCCCAAGTAATTTTATTTCTTCAGATGACAGATTAGATATATGAGGAAGTACATAAGGTCGAACAATATCTTATTTCCATGAATAACTAATGTTTCATCATCCATAACTTGAACACTTTTCTCAGATAAAACAGGATCTATTCCTTTGATATTTTTCGCCATTAATTGAAATTTTTAAGTTTTGTGATACCTGATTCACCTGCTAAGTAACGGTGGAAAACAAAGAAAGATGATCTCTGACATGGTCAATATTTCGACCTAACGATGGTTCAAAATTAAACTCTCCAGCCTTCAAACGATCTAATTTTTGCCATACAACCAATGTACCAGATTCGTTTTTTACCAATTTGTCAATTTGAGGTATACACCAAATATCTTCTTCTTCCAAAACATTTAAAGACCAATCACCGACTTCGGAAACATGATCTATATCCCATTGTCGTCCAACTATATACCTCCCTTGCTTAGAGATAACAGTAAGACATCTACATTGTGATAAAGATGCTGTTTTTAATCCCTAAACCAAAACGGCCTAAATCTTTTTCACTTCTCTCTTCTATTAGTTCTTACTCCCATATTGCATAGCAACATCAATTTCTTCCTCTGTCATTCCCTTACCATTATCAAAATTGTAATATATGCATCATCTATTGGATTAATAATAACATCTTTTTGCATTTGCTGCAATACTGTTATCAATAATATCAGCCACTGCTGTCTCAAGTGAATATCCAATTGCTCTAGTTGACTCTCTATTAAAGTAGGGGCATATGGTGGTAAATTTTTGTTCTCATTTTTTAATTCCTTTACCAATCATTCTTATAGATAACTTTTATCGATTATCTACGTTGTCGTCTAATAAAACATCTTGAATAACCAATGATATTTAGTTATTTCAGATCAAAAAGTAAAAGATCACTCATAAAGTAAATCTATATTAACATCTATGTTATATCTCACCTTACTATTGATGTTGAATACTAACTTTCTTCTTAAGATCAGTTATATTTGTACCTATGTTACCATTGTTATTATAGTGATGTTACCAATGAAAAAGTTTCAGATTTAATCCACTTTATTCTTTATATTTTCTTAGCATTCTTTAATAAAATTTGTTTGCAGAGTTCAAAAGCTCTAATGGAGCTTTGAAGCGTCTAACCTAGAAATGTAAAAGTGAAATATTTAGATGCACTTTATCTTCAAAGATATATACTCAAAGGAACTTTTGTTGACTCTTGCATTTCTTCTAGCTCTTCTTCCACATATTCTTCTACATCTTCAATTTCTACAAACAGCAGGTCTAGTGACATAGGAAGTGCCAATCTTCAGTATCTTTTTTTCTGTAGACAATCGCTTCACCGTCTTCACTTCCGAAAAAGCTTCTGTCGACTTCATATCCACTGCGCTCTAAAAAGTCTTTTGCCTGATAATACCTAGTTTCTCTTGCTTCGATATAAGCTTTGACTTCATCGTTATTAACGACATAGGCATCGACTTTTGTAGCTCCTTCAATCACTTTATCGTTTTTAACAGATAGATTCGAAATTTCTTTCCAAATAATCTCGACATTTTCCTCAGAATTAAACGAAAACCTAGATAAAGGGACAATATTTCTATTGAAGACAATTTCCATATAATCCGGTAGATTTTTTGGATTAAAATACTCCACTTCAAAACTATCCTCGTTTTCTAGAGTATATCCAGGGATTTGAGCTACAAATTCTCGTCCTTCTTCTAAAGTCTCAAATAAGACTAAATCCTTTGAATAATTGTTTTGGTACAATTCCAATATAACCATCGATAACCCACCTTCCTTCAAATCTAATCACTGCAACTCTAACATTAGTAATTACGTACTATAATAGTACACTATTATTTTATTACAATCGTTTCTTCCCATTGTTTTAGAACATCCTTTAAGGGCTCATCTAGATAAGTATAAGCCTTTTCCTTAATCCAATCAGGAATACCATAAGCAGCTTCGGCTATACTTCCTGTTATCGCAGCGAGAGTGTCACTATCACCGCCGAGAGAAATAGCATTTCTGATAGCATCTTCGAAGTCTGTACTTTCAAGAAAGGCAATGATAGATTGAGGTACCGTATCCTGGCAAGTTTCATTGAAACGATAAGTAGGACGAATTTCATCCAGAGTTTTCGATAGGTCATAGCCATACTCTTCCTCTATGTGCTCCTTGATAAGTCTCTTACATTCTGTAGGATTATCGTTGATTGGTTGCTCATAGTCGCCACTATAGCCTCCAAAGTAATAGCGACACATAAAGATAGCATCAGACGTCGCCATAGCTCCTTTGACACCCTCTGGATGGTTATGAGTCACCTCTGCAGAAAGTCGTGCAAGAGCTCTTCTGGACGGCCAGGCTCCTGTTCTGGCACAGAAACTACAATCCATGACCCAAGCACAAGGAGAAACACGCATTGCTGAGCCATTGCCAAAGCTATTATATGGTTCACGATCGTCGTCATCAACCCAATTACTAAATCTCGCACCGTAACCTGCATCGGGATACATCCTAGCATATTTCTTCATGGCGTCAATAAAGTCATCCTTCTGACCGCCATTCATAATGGCTTCTGCAACAGCACAGGTCATAACCGTATCATCAGTGAAAAAACAATCCTCACGAAATAATGGAAAGTCTTTCGTTTTAATATTATTCCATTCGTAAACAGAACCAACAATGTCTCCAACTATTGCTCCTAACATAAAATACCTCCTAATGTCCAATGTCACATCTATAAATATACTAAAAATCTACTCTACTTTTTAGATCGTACAAAGAATGATACAGCCTCAACGTGTGCTTACATCTAGCTTTTTCCTTCTATAAATTGACTCAAGTTAAATTTCGGGGTATTAGAGGAATTGAAATATTCTCTTTCTAATCTATAACTATACCTATTCTGTTCGAGTTTCAGCTAAATATATTCCCCATTCAGCTAATTCTTCAGGCAAGTCATAAACAGTTTTTTTCCATTACTTTCATAGATTTCAGAGATTCCTGGTGAGGTCTTAGAAAAAGTTTTTCCAAAGCAGTCACTAGTTCTTCTACAAATTGAATATTATGAGGTTCAAAAAAAGTCATTAAATTTCGATAGTTCTTTACTATAAATTGTCACAACATTATAGCTATCAAGCATGATCTCATCATGACTTTTATGTCCCACCAAATCCAAACTGACTTAAGTCCATCATTAATAAGCAAATCACCGTATCTAATCAACAGTGCTAGGCATTCCTCTCTTGAACAACCATCAATATAATAAACATCCTTATGGGATTCCTTGATAATATTCTTTGCTATCACTTTTTCTCTATCAATACTGACAGGCAATTCCAAAATAAAAAACAAGGGCTCGTCATGAATCGCAATAAAGTGTTGAAAAACCTCTAATATTTTTTCTGCGTGTACATTCGCCATCAAATGATGTTCAGTTAACTTTGTAAATGACTCAAACAGGTTTTTCTACCAAGCTAACTCGATGACCTTTTACTAAATTCAACATTATGCGTCCTCCAGAGAATTTAAATATTATACACATTTATAATCTCATTATACCATTAAACCCCTAAAAAGACTGCAACTTCCCAGTCACAGTCTCTTATAAATCTACCTCAGTTCCTTCAAGGAAAGTTACTACAATTTGTCCAGCTTCTGAAATAGATTGATAGCATGTCAGACTATAGTATCCAGAAGCCCAACTTGAACTATTACTCTGATTCTTACCCTCTATTCGATTAGAGAAGCTACCTTCACGCTTTTCATTATTCCTTTCGTTCACTTTTTAGAGCAGAAAAACACTCTCAGCGGTTCGGACTTACCCGTATCATTTCGTCGGTGTCCCTCCTCATTCTACGAGTACTATCCCATGGGCTGAGCATCTACTTCTACTTCGCTGATGCCTCAGCTCGTACAAGCAGTGATACCGCCTCAACGTGTGGTAATATTCTACTTTTGTACTAATAAACAAAAGGCAATAAAAATCATTTTAAAATGATACTGTGGAACGGAAAGATTATCACCACTTTAAAAGAAACGCATCCATAACTCCAAATTACAAATTGAAAATTCTCTGACATTAATCATCTAATTAACAAATCTTACTTTCAATAATGGATGCTAATCTAAAATTTAAAAACTTTTTCTTTACTAATTCTATTACTAGCCAATATAGTATAAATTAAATGACCAATCAAAAATGATGATAAAAAAATAACATAGCAGCCAGTCTTACAACTTACTACTTTTCATATGATAATTTACAAATGTCTTTCCAGCCACTCGATCTTTTTAAAATCCTTATTGTTATTGTGATCATTTCGATAGGAGTCTTGAGAAGAAGCTTTGTAAATACTTAGATACTGCTCCAGACTTGGAAGACGAAAAGTGATGCCTTCAATGTGAATAAGCTCTATATCCGATTCCGAAACTCCTGCAAAATCAAGTAAGGAATCGATACTTCCAAATTCAACACTTTCTCTATCCTTTTGGAATTCATGCTCATGAATATCTATTAAGACGTAGCCTAAGTCTTTCATCACTTTCATTATCTTGTCCCAGTCATAAATTCTGAGATGGTCAGGTGCTTCCCTAACCTCTAGGGTCGCTAGGCACATGAATGTCAATGTCAGACGGCTCCCAATTTTCTTTCGTTCTAAACTCCAATCCCAAAGACCCCATCAGTGTCGGTGTAATTTCGACTCGATTTAAATGGAAACAAATGGTTTTAAATTCTTCAAATAAGAGACTCATGTTTACTCTAAACCTCAAATGCTAATTTCATCTAAATGTTCGTTATTTCTACTTTATTATATTAAAAATCTTCAATAATCTCAATTCGAAAAACAAGTCATAGAATCTAAGTAAAAAGATGAATCGCTTGCCTTGATAGTTAAAAATCAGCAAATCTTTTACATTTGCTGATTCAACATTATTTTTGCAATTATAGAACTAAAGCTTTTGTAGCTTTTATTCTAAGGTCTTATTTTAGGCTTCTTTTGCTTATGAAACGATTGGCTATCTAGATTATATCGTCGGATGCTACTACACTGCACATCTTAAAAAGATTATTACAACGGCTTCCATGGATATAAAATCTGTAATTATTTCCTTTCGAACATAAATTGATTCATTTCTTGTCACATTTTTTCTAAACTGAATGACTACTTGTTAAATTATAGAAAATTGTTGTTTGATTTCAGATAGTTCTTGTAACTTTCTTTCTAAAACCACTGGATTCATTCCATTTTGAACTGCAATTTCATAATACTTATCAAACTCAGGATGATTATTTTGTTTCGCAATCGCTAAAAGTTCTGCAAAAATATCCCCAAACATTATTATAGCTCCTTGTTGAAGTATAATCTTCTCTTTTCGGCATCCACTGCAGTTTTACAAAATATTTGTAAAGTATCTTGCTCCATGTTTCTATATCATCGTCATAGCAAAAAAACTTGTTTTCAAACAAACTTCCGAAACGCTGGTCCCATAATTTTACATTATCAGGTAAATACCATGTATTACGAGTGTCACGACATATCAATTCTATTGCTATTTTTTCAAGTATTACAGCCGGATCTCCACCTACACAGTCATAACTTCCAGCAACCATGCTTTGTGCGGCTTCTTCTTTTAATTCTTCATAAGCTGTGCTGCTATCAAGCAAGACCAAAGCAATTTTGGCACGGTGACCGAATGCTTTTCCTGCACTCAATATTCGATACTTCTCAATTTGGTTCATAGTTCCTCCAGCAATTATTTTTCCTTATGTTGATCCGTCTTTTTGTAACAATTCCTTATACAGATGTCACAATCCCTCTCTGAGATTGATTTCTCTTAGTTGTTTTTTATTTCCTATTTGCTGAATAAAATTATTTTCTTGATTTATAGAATTCCTTATACTTTGGATCGTCAGACTGGAAATATCGGTTGCCTACACCTTTTTGTTTGAGCAGATTTTTCCATAGTTCAAATGCTTCGTCTAAGTTTCCAAGTTCAAATTCATACTTTGCCTTCATGTGTTCAACCTCAGAATCAAACAAGTGCAGCTCATCATTGTTTTCGATCATTCTATCCAACCAAGATTTTTGCTATCACCATATCTCTATTTTCCGATCGCATGCTTGAAAAAAAGCTTTTTCGCATAGTTGTATCCCTGATTCCATTTTGCTCCCGACTCTGGAAAAAGCGTTCCAACCTTGTTCTGCAAGAACGAATCCCTCCTCAATCTTGTTTTCGCCTATCTTGGTTACAGCTTCCTTACCATAAGCAATAACCTCTGCATATCTTTCATCATCCAACAACATCCTACATTCCTCCTCAAATTTTTATTGTTATTTTATCTTGTCAGTTACATGAGTTGCATTCGTTTTTATCTCCAGCAAATACGAATCTAAAAGCAAACTGATTATCGCGAGTAAAAACATCGTAAATCTTACTATTGTCATCCTATTTTGCACAGTGCAACTTCTTTTTAACCCTCTGTTATAAAGCAAGTAATGCAACTATCTCCACTGATATTTTTCACCTTATACGCTCATTCCTCTCGGAAGACCGATATCAAAATATTTTCTTACAGTAAGTGAAAAAGTTTTTGCTTTCCCTTCCACTCATCTGTCTTAAAAGAGGTGTCATTACTACGTAGTCGGAATCAGTGAACACTCCGTTCACACGCCTTTTTACTGGATTGTTTCAAATTGTCCGATTCTAAAAACTTTTCAACTACTGTTCCGTCTGCAGAGATTTTGGCAAGTGCATAGTAATCCATGCCCCATTTATTTACCGATGTTGTACTTTCTCCTGAAAGAAAAGCATAGATTTCTCGGTTAGCTATTTTCAGACTGTCTATTTTTGGTGTCTCATCTCTTCTGTCATCACGATGTGTGAATGCCTTTTTATCAATATTTGAAAAAGATTTCCATTCGGCATATTTTTAGTAATATCAAATTCCAAAAAGAGCAAAACATCTTGCATCTCCGTAATCACGTTATTTTTCAAAAGCAAACCGGAATCAACGAACTGTCCGATGTAACCTGAAAAATATCTCTGTTGAGCTTTTTAGGCACTATATTTTGTAAAACTGAATCACCGTTCTTTATGGATAATCGTTCAGGTGAGGAAAAATCACCAGTATAATATTCGCATTGTTGTCCTTTTTATGATTCCAAAACCTTCTTCAAAACGGAAAAGTACAGGGTAATTTCTTCTATCTTCAGAACAATTACAAATCTCTATTTTTATATCTGAAGAGACAATACAAGAACACAATATTTATCACTATCATCTGTTTCCTTGTCAGAATCAACACCCTACCATCAGAAAGTGAGACTGAACTATACAAAAGCTATACTACTCAGGCAGTTCCCATTTTTGTAAAAGACTTAATTTTTAATTTCTCCATCACTCCTCCTACGAACCACTTGACTCTTCTGCAAATTTTTCACTATCATTGCTTAGACGAATTTCAGGTAAGGCGCTTTTGTAGAATTCCGTTTCAACCTGTAATGTTTTCGAATATTTATAAAAGCAGCTTGCCTTTTTGGAAAATATTTTTCTATCTCCTTTCTTGATAATAATCTTCTCTCACTTTTGGTATGATTCGAAATATTCTTCCAACTGATGATATATCTGCATATCTTCATCTGAGCTGTCACATAAAACCGCGAACTCCTTCCGCTTCTCCGCATTGATAAAAACAAAATTATGTTCACCAAAATAAAAGCTGATGCCTATATCTACTATTGACCAAGTTCTCCCCTTTTTATGCACAAAATAGCACAAAAATCTAGTTATCCACGTAAAAACTGGAC
>BNJU01003154.1_pt1 | contig 23779 bp, 23 predicted proteins | sample 8539281 | NCBI WGS metagenome assembly BNJU01 (sample SAMD00202456, study PRJDB9452) | human saliva metagenome | isolation source: human saliva | place: Japan
CACACACGCATATATATAATATATATAAATCTGATCACAAGTTAATCTGGAACCCGCTCCCACCGTGACCCTTCCATCGGGACAGCATCGCGCGTCACTGCGTCTACAACAAAACCCAGCTCAGGCCGAGACCTGTATCCAGTTTATATCAAAAGAGGCAAATGAAAGCAACTTTAGGAATAAGTAGATGGGAGATTCAGTAGAAATAAAACTAATTCTCCAATTTATAGAATAAAATTGCTTTTTATATCTAAATTGCTATATATAATGATAAGGAGGAAATAAGTATGTTAAAAGAAGTATTACGTCGCAAAAAGTTGCGAAAAATCATCACTCTTTTTAGGTGGTGTCGCATTTGGTACCCTTGGTTTGAAAAATATTGGGCAGTAAGTGAAGCTAAAAGGTTATTCTAAAGCTTTGGCTAAGGCTTTAAGTTGGAAAGACGAGCTTAGATGCATCTGTTTTCTGTTGTGAAGCAACATGGAGACGATGTCTGCAAGATGCAAATATTTGTATGAGCAAGAGAAAAGAAGAGCAATTAGATAGCCTTATAGGAGAATAATATGTCTTTTAAAGTGCTACATAGAGGATGCCAACATATCCGACTATCATCTTCTTTTTCACTCACCTTTGGATATTCAAGACTATCTTCGTTCCTTTGGCGAGAGATGAAAAGGGATTGAATCTATCCAGTTTTACATGGATCAACAGCACTTTACTCATTGCATAAAAGAAGGCTTTTTCTGTATTAGATAATGCAGTGCCTTTTTAAAAAGAATTGATAGAGGGAAAGTTTCGAGTTGATGACTCTTCCCATTCGTAGAGAAGAGAGTGTTATTCTATTGTTTCAGGTGCAGCGATTAAGCGTATACTTTTTCGTAGTTTTGTGCCGTATCCTATTCGCTATATATGGACTTGTTATCAGGCTTTTGGGTTATATCAGAGAGCCTATCAAACACTAGCGCGTAAGGAACTAACGATGGAGGTCTTGGACTGTTCAGCGATTTTATTGTCCTTGTTTATGAACCAATCCAAAACAGTTAGCAATATCATCGTTTATGCTTGATTTGGGGAATCATTTAGATCAGTGGTCCTTGAAAAACGGCAACAGATTTAGAACAAAGCTTTTCTTGCAAAAAGAGCGACGTATTCTTAGTACAGGGGATACGATTGTTAGTATCAAGAGTTCCGATGTTCAAATAGGGAGATGTTTTGGTCCCTATCTCAAGGAAAATGAAATTCTGTTTGATGGACAAGAGTTTCAGGTTTAGGTATGGTCAACGAAAGTTCCTTGACGGGAGAGAGTTTTCCAGTTGAAAAAAGAGAGTCTGATTTGGTTTGTGCAAATACAGTATTAGAAACTGGAGAGTTGCGCATTCGTGTAACCGATAATCAGATGAACAGCCGTATTTTACAACTGATTGAGTTGATGAAGAAATCTGAAGAAAACAAGAAAACGAAACAACGCTATTTCATCAAAATGGCGGACAAGGTCGTCAAATATAATTTCTTGGGGGCTGGGCTAACTTACCTATTGACAGGTTCTTTTTCTAAGGCTATTTCTTTCCTATTAGTCGATTTCTCCTGCGCTTTGAAAATTTCTACTCCGGTAGCTTATTTGGCAGCTATCAAGGAGGGGTTGAACCGTGAAATGGTGATTAAGGATGGAGATGTTCTGGAGAAATATTTGGAAGTTGATACCTTCTTATTTGATAAGACTGGGACAATCACAACTAGCTATCCTATAGTTGAAAAGGTGTTACCTTTTGGAGACTATAGTGAGGAAGATATTCTCAGAATCAGTGCCTGTCTTGAGGAACACATTTATCATCCTATTGCTAATGCCATCGTCAAGCAAGCTGAGATAGAGGGATTGAACATGAGGAAATGCATGGGAAACTCCAATATATCGCAAGCAAGGGGATCAAATCTCATATAGATGGCCAACCAGTTCTTATTGGAAATTATGTCTTGATGCAGGATGAGCAGATTCATATCAGTTCAGAACAAAATGCTTTAATTGAAGAGTACAAGAGTCACTACAATCTCTTGTTCTTAGCCTACCAGAATGAATTGATTGGAATGTTCTGCATTCATACTCCTTTGAGAAAAGAAGCAAAAGCAGCCTTGGAGAAACTTAAGGCACAAGGGAAAAAATTGATTCTGGCAACAGGGGACACCTTGGTTAGAACAGAGGAATTAGTCAAAGATTTGCCCTTTGATCAGGTCTATACAGACTTGAAACCTGATGGGAAATTTGAGTTAGTAGAGGAACTGCAGAAAGCAGGTCACACTATTTTGATGGTTGGAGATGGATTGAATGACTCAGCGGCTCTAACCCTATCAGATATCGGTGTGGTGATGAATGAGAGTGCAGATATTTCTAAGCAGATGAGTGATATCTTATTGTTAGATAATCGTTTGGATTTCTTCCAAGAGTTGGATTCGCTATCATCATCTTTGCAAACACTCATCAAGAAGAATATTCAAGATACCGTTGTCGTAAATAGTAGTTTGATTGGCTTTTGGCTTGTTTAATTGGCTCAGTCCTTCAAATCTCTATCTTACATAATCTAACAACCTTGCGCATTGTACTGCGTAGCCTGTCTATTAAGGGATAGGTGGGGACTATTCACAGCAAAAAGGAGTTACCTTTCTCGAGGTTAACTCCTTTGTTTATAGGTAAATGTTGAATAGTTTAGTAAGTCAATACAAAATATTTTTTCTTTCCACGACGGATAACAGTCAGTTCGTTCTCTAACTTATCTGCGTCACTCAAGATATAGTCAAGGTCTTGGATACGGTCGCCGTTGACGTAGATAGCTCCGTTTTGAACATCTTCACGGGCTTGGCGTTTTGAGTTAACTACACCAGCTGAGACGAGCAGTTCCACGATATTGTGGTTTTCGTCTGCCTGAACTTGGTAGTTTGGTACACCACGAAGTCCTTGTTTGAGCTCTTTGACAGAAAGGTTTTTGATGTTTCCTGCAAAGAGTTGCTCAGTGATGTTGAGGGCTTCTTTGTAAGCTTCTTCACCGTGAACGAGTGTAACGACTTCACGAGCGAGGATTTTTTGAGCCAAGCGTTCGTGTGGAGCTGCTTCAAACTGTTTGCGGATGTCTTCAATCTCATCAAGTGACAAGAAAGTAAAGATTTTCAAGAAGCGAACAGCATCAGCGTCCATAACGTTCATCCAGAATTGGTACATTTCATATGGGGAAGTCTTTTCAGGATTGAGCCAGACTGCGTTTCCTTCTGATTTACCAAATTTCTTACCAGTTGCATCGGTAATCAGTGGAACAGTGATTACGTGGCCAGTCTTGTCAGCCTTACGACGAAGCAATTCAGTACCAGCTGTCATATTTCCCCACTGGTCAGAACCACCGATTTGAAGCGTTACGTTATGGTCTTGGTTAAGGACGAAGAAGTCGTAACCTTGCATGATTTGGTAGGCAAACTCAGTATAAGAAATCCCTGTTTCAATCCGTTTTTTCACAGACTCCTTACTCATCATGTAGTTGACCGTGAAGTATTTTCCGATATCACGGAGGAAGTCAATGAAGCTGATGCTGCCAAACCAGTCGTAGTTGTTGACCATGACAGCCTTGTTTTCGCCATTTTCAAAATCAAGAAAACGAGAAAGTTGTCCTTGGATAGACTTGACCCAGCCATCTACTGTGTCTTTTGTTTGGAGACTACGTTCAGCATCTTTGAAGGACGGATCTCCGATGAGACCTGTAGCACCGCCAACGAGCGCATAAGGTTTGTGACCTGCTAGCTGCAAGCGACGACTTGTCAAGATTGCGACAAGGTGGCCTAGGTGAAGGCTGTCAGCAGTTGGATCGTAGCCAGTATAATAAGAAACTTGACCTTCTTCTAGGGCTTTACGCAAAGCTTCTTCATCAGTCGTTTGAAAAATCAAACCACGCTCTTTTAGCTCATCAAAAATGTGCATGTGTCTTTTCTCCTTTTTAAAAATATTGTTTCTACCTATTGTATCACAAACTCGGGCAATAGCCTAGTAGAATAGGGAAGAAAGTGGCTATTTTATTGAAAGTTTCCCTTTTGTGGTATAATAGATAAAGTGAGGAAATCCATGCAAAATCAATTAAATGAATTAAAACGAAAAATGCTGGAATTTTTCCAGCAAAAACAAAAAAATTAAAAATCAGCTAGCCCTGGCAAGAAAGGCTCAAGTGTCCAAAAATCTAAATCCTTAGAGAAGCCAGCCATTTTTCCAGCTATTTTACTGAGTATAAAAGCCCTATTTAACTTACTCTTTGTGCTCGGTTTTCTAGGAGGAATGTTGGGAGCTGGGATTGCTTTGGGGTACGGGGTGGCCTTGTTTGACAAAGTTCGGGTGCCTCAGACAGAAGAATTGGTACATCAGGTCAAGGACATCTCTTCTATTTCAGAGATTACCTATGCGGATGGGACGGTGATTGCTTCCATAGAGAGTGATTTGTTGCGCACTTCTATCTCATCTGAACAAATTTCGGAAAATCTGAAAAAGGCTATCATTGCGACGGAAGACGAACACTTTAAAGAACATAAGGGTGTAGTGCCCAAGGCGGTGATTCGTGCGACCTTGGGGAAATTTGTAGGTTTGGGTTCCTCAAGTGGGGGGTCAACCTTGACCCAGCAACTGATTAAACAGCAGGTGGTTGGGGATGCGCCGACCTTGGCTCGTAAGGCGACAGAAATTGTGGATGCTCTTGCCTTGGAACGCGCCATGAATAAAGATGAGATTTTAACGACCTATCTCAATGTAGCTCCCTTTGGCCGAAATAATAAGGGGCAGAATATTGCAGGAGCTCAGCAGGCAGCTGAGGGGATTTTCGGTGTAGATGCAAGTCAGTTGACGGTTCCTCAAGCAGCATTTTTAGCAGGACTTCCACAGAGTCCCATTACCTATTCTCCTTATGAAAATACTGGGGAGTTGAAGAGTGATGAAGACTTAGAAATAGGCTTGAGACGGGCTAAGGCAGTTCTTTACAGTATGTATCGTACAGGTGCCTTAAGCAAAGACGAGTATTCTCAATATAAGGATTACAATCTTAAACAGGACTTTCTTCCTTCAGCTACAGTCACAGGTGTGTCACGAAGCTATTTATACTTTACAGCCTTGGCAGAAGCTCAGGAACGTATATATGATTATCTAGTTCAGAGAGACAATGTCTCCGCTAAGGAGTTGAAAAATGAGGCAACTCAGAAGTTTTATCGCGATTTGGCATCCAAGGAAATTGAAAATGGTGGTTATAAAATTACTACTACCATAGACCAGAAAATTCATTATGCTATGCAAAGTGCGGTTGCTGACTATGGCTATCTTTTAGACGATGGAACAGGTCGTGTAGAAGTAGGGAATGTTCTGATGGACAACCAAACAGGTGCTATTCTAGGCTTTGTAGGTGGTCGTAATTATCAAGAAAATCAAAACAATCATGCCTTTGATACCAAGCGCTCACCAGCTTCTACTACCAAGCCTTTGCTGGCTTACGGTATTGCTATTGATCAGGGCTTGATGGGAAGCGAAACGATTCTATCTAACTATCCAACAAACTTTGCCAATGGCAATCCGATTATGTATGCTAATAGTAAGGGAACAGGAATGATGACCTTGGGAGAAGCTCTGAACTATTCATGGAATATCCCCGGCTTACTGGACCTATCGCATGCTCCGTGAAAAGGGTGTTGATGTCAAGGGTTATATGGAAAAGATGGGTTACGAGATTCCTGAGTACGGTATTGAGAGCCTGCCAATGGGTGGTGGTATTGAAGTCACAGTTGCCCAGCATACCAATGGCTATCAGACCCTAGCAAATAATGGTCTATATCATAAAAAACACGTGATTTCTAAAATTGAAGCAGCAGATGGTAGAGTGGTGTATGAGTATCAGGATAAACCAGTTCAAGTCTATTCAAAAGCTACTGCGACGATTATGCAGGGCTTGTTGCGAGAAGTTCTATCCTCTCGTGTGACAACAACCTTCAAGACGAATCTGACTTCTTTAAATCCTAATCTGGCTAATGCAGATTGGATTGGGAAGACTGGTACAACCAACCAAGACGAAAATATGTGGCTCATGCTTTCGACACCTAGATTAACCCTAGGTGGCTGGATTGGGCATGATGATAATCATTCACTGTCAAGTAGAGCAGGTTATTCTAATAACTCTAATTACATGGCTCATCTGGTAAATGCGATTCAGCAAGCCTCCCCAAGCATTTGGGGGAACGAGCGCTTCGCTTTAGATCCTAGTGTCGTAAAATCCGAAGTCTTGAAATCAACAGGTCAAAAACCAGGGAAGGTTTCTGTTGAAGGAAAAGAGGTAGAGGTCACAGGTTCGACTGTTACCAGCTATTGGGCTAATAAGGCAGGAGCGCCAACGACCAGTTATCGCTTTGCTATTGGTGGAAGTGATGCGGATTATCAGAATGCTTGGTCTAGCATCGTGGGGAGTCTACCAACTCCATCAAGCTCCAGCAGTTCAAGTAGTAGCTCTAGCGACAGTAGTAACTCAAGTGCTACACGACCTTCTTCTTCAAGGACGAGACGATAAGTTCTATAAACTGTGCTAAATGAAGTGGCGAATCAATTGATTGCCACTTTTTTCCTTTTTCCTTTCGTGTTACAATAAAGGTATGAATCAGTATCAGAAAAAGATTATTAAAGGAACCATTTATTCGCTTCTATCCGGCTTAATATGGGGAATCTGTGGAATTTTAGGAGAATATTTCTTTACTCATTATCAAGTGTCCTCTGGCTGGATTACCTCTATGCGTTTGACACTGGCAGGGAGTTTTGTGCTCATTTGGTCAGCAATGCAATTAAAATCGCAAGTGTTAGATATTTGGCGAGATAAGAAAAATTACCTGCCCTTTTTAGCCTATGCTATTTTGGGGATTTTTTCAGTTCAGTATTTTTTCTATCTCTGCGTAGAATACTCAAATGCAGCGACAGCGACTATTTTACAGTTTATCAGTCCTGTCTTTATCCTCTTTTACAATCGCTTGGTTTATCAAAAACGAGCGCCAAAAAGCGCTATTGTTTATGTTTTGGTTGCCATGTTGGGTGTTTGTTTGATGGCGACAAAGGGAGATCTCTCTCAGTTATCTATGACTCCGCTAGCCCTTATAACAGGTCTGCTGAGTGCCATGGGTGTTATGTTTAATGTTATCCTACCTCAGCCTTTCGCTAAGCGTTATGGTTTTGTTCCTACGGTTGGGTGGGGGATGATTTTGGCAGGTTTGTTTAGCAATGTCCTTTCGCCGGTTTATCAGCTTTCCTTTACTCTTGATATTTGGAGTATCTTGATTTGTCTCATTATCGCTTTCTTTGGTACGGCTTTTGCTTTTTTTATTTCCATGAAGGCTGTGTCCTTGGTTTCTCCCTTGGTGGTTTCCGTTATCAGTGCCAGTGAACCTCTCTCTTCTGCTCTCTTGAGTGTTTTGTTCTTAGGATTGGTAGTGGATTGGTCCCTTCTTCTAGCGATGGCCTTGATTATTTTACCCATGATATTTTTGTCTATAGAAGAAGCGAAAGAAAGTAGATAAAAAGTCTTTTCTTAATTCTAAAAGTGTGCTATACTAGAATAGTCAATAAAACACGGGGAGATAGTTGTGAAGAGTGTTTTTAGGTTGTATCGGTAGGGGCTTGCTTTTACCGACAGCACGTTTTATCTCACATCCCTAAAAATCATACCTAAAAACAAACAAAAAGGCTTCAAATTTGAGGCCTTTTTTGGTAGAATAGGTATCATTAAAATGAACTAGGAGGCGCCTATGACTGCTACAAAAATGAACGCTCAAGAAATTATCCAATTTATCGCCAATGCTGAAAAGAAAACCAGTGTTAAAGTAACCTTTGAAGGACAACTTTCAACTGCTGTACCAAGCTCTGTTGTCAAACTAGGGAATGTCCTATTTGGAGACTGGAAAGATGTGGCTCCGCTTCTCGATGGCTTGGTAGAAAATCAAGACTATGTTGTTGAACAAGATGCTCGTAATTCAGCAGTTCCTTTGCTAGATAAACGTGCTATCAACGCTCGTATCGAGCCAGGTGCTATTATCCGTGATCAGGTTGAAATTGGTGACAATGCTGTTATCATGATGGGAGCAGTTATCAATATCGGTGCTGAAATCGGGGCAGGAACTATGATTGACATGGGGGCTATCCTTGGTGGTCGTGCTATCGTTGGGAAAAACAGTCACGTTGGTGCAGGTGCCGTTCTTGCAGGTGTGATTGAGCCAGCTAGCGCAGAACCAGTCCGTGTAGGAGACAATGTTCTTATCGGTGCCAATGCAGTGGTCATCGAAGGAGTCCAAATCGGTAGTGGTTCAGTTGTTGCAGCAGGAGCTATTGTTACACAAGATGTCCCAGAAAACGTGGTGGTAGCAGGTGTTCCAGCTCGCATTATCAAAGAGATTGATGCCCAAACCCAACAAAAACAGCGCTAGAGGATGCGCTTCGCACCTTGTAATTCTAAAAGAAAAATAGAGGCGGGACCCTTTTCCAGCCTCTTTCTGCTATATAGGAGGAAAGATAGATGTTAGATTTGATTCAGACTAGACGAGATTTGCACCAGATTCCAGAGATTGGCTTGGAGGAGTTCAAGACTCATGCTTATTTGCTAGATGTGATTGAGAAATTGACTGCGGGCAAGAATTTTGTTCAAGTTCGTACTTGGCGGACAGGGATTTTGGTTTATTTGCAGGGAAGTCAGCCAGAGCGGACCATTGGTTGGAGAACAGATATTGATGGCCTGCCTATCGTCGAACAAACAGGCCTTCCTTTCGCTTCCCAGCACCAAGGTCGTATGCACGCTTGTGGCCATGATTTCCACATGACCATTGCTTTGGGCTGTCTTGAGCGAGCCCTTGAAGAGCAACCAAAGAATAACCTGCTCTTTCTGTTTCAGCCTGCTGAAGAAAATGAAGCTGGTGGCATGCTCATGTATGAGGATGGCGCTTTTGGAGACTGGTTGCCAGATCAATTTTATGGCCTCCATGTTCGACCAGATTTGAAAGTAGGCCAGATTGCGACTAATACTCATACACTCTTTGCAGGGACCTGTGAGGTGAAGATCCGTTTCAAAGGCAAAGGTGGCCACGCAGCTTTTCCTCATGAAGCTAATGATGCCTTGGTGGCGGCTAGTTACTTTGTAACTCAAGTACAGTCAGTGGTTAGCCGCAATGTTAACCCAATCGAGGGAGCAGTGGTGACCTTTGGCGTTTTTCAGGCTGGAACAACCAACAATGTTATCACAGACACAGCCTTTTTGCATGGAACCATTCGGGCCTTGACACAGGACATGAGTCTCTTGGTGCAAAAAAGGGTCAAAACAGTTGCAGAAGGCGTTGCAGCTGCCTTTGATATGGAAGTCGAAGTGGAACTCAAACAAGGTGGATACCTACCTGTTGAGAACAATCCAGCCTTGGCGCGTGAACTGATGGACTTCTTTGACGAAAAAGAGGGAATCGAGTTGATTGATATCGAGCCTGCTATGACAGGTGAAGACTTTGGTTACCTCCTTTCGAAGGTTGATGGCGTTATGTTTTGGCTGGGTATAGATAGTCCCTACGCCCTTCATCACCCTCAGATGCGTCCTAAGGAAGAAGCCTTAGCTATTGGGGTGGATGCGGTCTCTAGTTTCCTGAAAAAGAAGGCAGCAGAGTAGAGGAATTATCTATGAAAGCAGAACTACGCAAGCAAGTCTTGCAAGAAATGAAGGCTATATCTCAAGAGCAAAAACAGTTTATAGACCAAGCTTTAACAGAACGACTTTTACACCATCCCTTCTACCAAGAAGCTAAGGTCATCGCAAGCTACCTCTCTTTTCCTCATGAGTTTCAAACGCAGGAACTGATTGAGCAGGCGCTGAAGGACGGCAAGAAGGTTTTGATACCCAAAACTTATCCCAAGGGGCGCATGGACTTTGTGGTCTATGATTCGCAACAGTTGGTAAAAACTTCCTTTGGCTTACTGGAGCCACAGGGAAATTTGGAAGTGGTGGATGCCTCTCAGATTGATTTGATTCATGTTCCTGGTCTGGCTTTTACGATGAAAGGATATCGGATAGGATACGGTGGAGGCTATTATGACCGCTATCTGGAACATTTTTCTGGTCATACTTTGAGTACGATATATCCTTGTCAAATTCGGGACTTTATACTTGAGGACCATGATATCCCTGTTCAGGAGGTATTAATTGATGAAAGAAATCTTTGATAGGCGTTACCCTGTGACGAGTCTTTTCCTCTTAGTGACGGCTTTGGTATTTCTAATAATGTTGGTGACCACAGGAGGAAACTTTGACAGGGCAGACACCTTATTTCGATTTGGAGCCATGTATGGGCCAGCTATTCGCCTCTTTCCTGAGCAGATTTGGCGTCTCTTCTCTGCCATTTTTGTTCATATTGGGTGGGAGCATTTCATTGTCAATATGCTTTCCCTTTATTATCTTGGTAGGCAGGTAGAGGAAATTTTCGGATCTAAGCAGTTTTTCTTTCTCTATCTCTTATCAGGAATGATGGGCAATCTCTTTGTTTTTGTATTTAGTCCTAAATCCTTAGCAGCAGGAGCTTCTACTTCTCTTTACGGTCTATTTGCCGCGATTATCATTCTTCGCTATGCTACGCGTAATCCTTATATCCAGCAGTTGGGGCAATCCTATCTGACACTTTTTGTGGTTAATATTATTGGAAGTGTTCTGATTCCAGGAATCAGCCTAGCAGGCCATATCGGGGGAGCAGTTGGTGGAGCATTTCTAGCAATTATCTTTCCAGTTCGAGGAGAAAGACGGATGTATAGTACCAGCCAGAGGTTAGGAGCGGTAGTCTTGTTTGTAGGACTTGCAGTTTTGCTTTTCTACAAGGGAATGGGATGAAAATTTATGTAATGAAAAAAGATAAGGTATTTTTGAACCTTATCTTTTTATTTTATTCCTTCTCAGTCAATTCTTTTCCCAGTTGGATGATGTAATCTTTTAAGTCATCTTTGACTTGTGGGTGCTTGAGGGCGTAGTCAATAGATGTTTTTATAAATTCAAACTTATCCCCAACGTCGTAACGGGCGCCTGTAAATTCATGGGCGAAAACACGTTGTGTTTTATTGAGAGTATCGATTGCATCGGTAAGTTGAATTTCATTTCCAGCACCGGGAGCTTGCTTTTCGAGGATATCAAAAATTTCTGGTGTGAGCAGATAGCGTCCGATGATTGCCAAATCACTTGGAGCATCTTCTGGAGCTGGTTTTTCAACGAAAGTTTCAACGCTGTAGAGTCCATTATTTCCTTCGCCTTGAGGAGCAATGACTCCATATGCTGAAACGTCTTCGTGTGGTACGGGCATGACAGCAATGGTTGATGCGTGTGTCTTTTCGTAATCATTCATCAGTTGTTTGTCAAAGGAACGGCATTCTCATTTGTGATGTCCATAAGGTCATCACCCAGCATAACAACGAAGGGCTCATTCCCTACAAAAGCTTTGGCTTGTAGGACAGCATCGCCAAGACCACGAGGATGGCTTTGACGGATAAAGTGAAGGCGAATGCCAGTTGCTTCATCTACCAATTTTAACAAATCCGTTTTGCCTTTTTTCTTAAGGTTGCATTCAAGCTCAAAGTTCGAGTCAAAGTGGTCTTCAATAGAACGTTTTGATTTACCAGTGACAACCAGAATATCTTCAATACCTGATTTGAGAGCTTCTTCGACGATAAATTGGATAGTTGGTTTGTCTACAATTGGCAACATTTCTTTAGCAAGTGCTTTGGTTGCTGGTAAAAATCGAGTCCCGAGTCCAGCGGCAGGGATGACTGCTTTTCTAACTTTTGATGTCATAAGAATCCTTTCTTTAGAGGGTTAAGACCACTCATTTTCTGCTTTAAATTCATTGTTCATGATGTCATAAATGGCATCTTTAATATTGGTTCCGTGGTAGATAACTTGGTAAATGGCCTGTGTAATGGGCATATAGACTCCAAGTTCTTGCGCTAGTTCATAGGCTGCTCGGGTCGTTGAAATTCCTTCAATCACCATGCCCATATTAGCTTCGATATCAGCTAAAGATTCTCCACGACCAAGAGCATCTCCAGCTCTCCAGTTACGAGAGTGGATGGAAGTTCCCCGTTACAATCAAATCTCCCACACCAGATAAGCCGCTATAGGTCAATGGATTGGCTCCGAGTGCTACCCCTAGACGGGTAATTTCTGCCAAGCCTCGAGCGATGATGGCTGCCTTGGCATTATCACCAAATCCCAGACCATGTAAAGCTCCGGCACCAACAGCGATAATGTTTTTAAGAGCACCAGCGGTTTCAACCCCTATAACATCCGTATTAGTATAAAGTCGGAAGTAGTGATTACTAAATAGCTCCTGAACGTATTGAGCTGTTTGTAAATCTTTAGAAGCAGCAGTGATTAAAGTTAGGTCACGTACAATGGTCTCTTCTGCATGACTAGGACCTGAAACAACGACAATATCACTGCGGAGATGTTCAGGAATTTCTTCTTCAAGGATGGTTGATAATCGTTTATGGCTATCGGGTTCTAATCCCTTTGATGCGTGCATGATGATAGCCTTATGGTCTAAGGTTTTTGCAACTTGTTGGGCAACAAGTCGTGTCACTTTTGTTGGGACAACAAACAAAATCGCATCCACATCTTTTAATGCCTCTGCTAAGTCAGTGTAGGCAATGATTTTCTCATCTAGAACGACATCTTTAAAGTAGTGTGTATTAGTATGGTGTGTATTAATTTCATTGATTTGTTCGGGAAGGTTTCCCCAAATACGTACCTCGTGTCCATTGTCATTTAAGACTTGTGAAAGGGCAGTTCCCCAAGAACCAGGCCCCAAGACGGCGACGGTTTGTTTTTTCATGTTTTTCTCCTTGATAGAGTTCTCTCTTTTATTTTATCACATTCTAGGGGATTTTGCACTTGCATTGCTGGGGGAGTGGTAGCTTTGTTACTTGAAAAATACATAAAAAACTGAGACGAAGTATTAAACTTTCAGTCTCGGTTTTGATATTTCTTAAAGAATAGCTCGGTTTATTTCAATTGATCTGTAATGTCTTTTGACAGTAACATTCCCAGATGGTAAGTTTTATTGATGTATGCAATGACATCATTGATATTTTCAGCCGTTTGAATTTTCTCTTTGATGTCAGCCCTAAATGTTTCATCCTTCAAAAGTTGTTCTTGGTAGAGTCTTTGAAGTCTCTCTTTCTCGTACTTATTGAGCAGAAAAAGGAACACCAAGCTAATTACAACGAGGATATAAGCATATTGGCTCATAGGAAATCTCCCTGTATGATAAAGAAGTAGTAGTGAGTAAATCGATTTAGAGAACCCAAAATAGCAGAACAAGTCAGCAAAACTTGATAAGATTTTTGATAGACCTCTAAACCTAATTACGTATAGGATTGGGTGTTAGTTACTTAGATTGCTTTGCAATCAAGTAATTTAAAATATTACGACATGAATCAAACCAAATCGATATTATTTGGTTAGGTGAATTAGTGAAGTGTCTAAGCAAATCCCTGATAAGATTTGGTCTTAGTTACTTAGACTGCTTTACAATCAAGTAACTTGAAGATTACGACGTCATGGCTCCTAAATCGATTATATTTAGGAGTCATGACTAGTGAAGCGCCTAGCCAAAGTCCGAATAGGATTTGGCGTTAGTTACTTAGATTGCTCCGCAATCAAGTAACTTTGGCGATTTACATCTTCTCAGGCGCTTCCACTCCAAGCAAGCGAAGGGCTTCTTTGAGAACGACTGCGGTTGCGTAGCTGAGGGCTAGACGGTTGTCGCGTTCTGGACTTTCATCCAAGATACGTGTATGTGCATAGTATTTGTTGAAGGCTTGAGCCAGGCTAATTGCAAATTTAGCAATGATAGAAGGTTCAAAGTTATCCGCCGCACGGTTGATAATACGTGGGAAATCTTGGATGAGTTTGATGATTTCCCCCAGCTTTCAACATCATTCAAGCTATAGTCGCCAGCTGTTTCTGGTTTGAAATCCGCTTTGCGTAAGATAGATTGGATACGAGCGTAGGCATATTGAACATAAGGACCAGTTTCCCCCTCGAAGGATACCATAGCCTCTAGGTCAAAGTCATATCCGTTTGTACGGTCAGTCTTGAGGTCATAGAATTTAATGGCTCCGACCCCAACAGCATGCGCTACTTGGTCTTTATTTTCAAGTTCAGGATTTTTAGCTTCAATTTGGGATTTGGCACGGCTAACAGCCTCTGAAACTGTAGGCTCTAGCAAGATGACATTCCCTTTACGAGTAGAGAGTTTTTTCCCTTCTTTGGTAACTAAACCAAAAGGAACGTGGGTAATGTCGTTACTCCAGTCGTAGCCCATTTCTTTCAAGACAGCTTTGAGTTGTTTAAAGTGGGCAGATTGCTCTTGACCAACAACGTAGATAGATTTAGCAAATTGGTATTCGTTTTTACGGTAAAGAGCTGCAGCCAAGTCACGTGTGATATAGAGAGTTGCACCATCAGATTTTTTGATAAGGGCTGGATGTTCAATTCCATATTTCTCAAGATTGACAACTTGGGCACCTTCTGATTCAACAAGAAGTCCTTTTTCAGAAAGAATGTCTACAACTGCATCCATCTTATCATTGTAGAAGGCTTCTCCGTTGTAGCTGTCAAAGTCAACCTTCAATTCATTATAAAGGCGGTTAAATTCCACCAAACTTTCATCACGGAACCATTGCCAAAGAGCGAGAGCTTCCTCGTCGCCATTTTCAAGTTTACGGAACCATTCGCGTGCTTCTTCATCCAAGCTAGGGTCATTTTCAGCTTCAGCATTGATACGAACGTAGAGTTTAAGAAGTTCATCAATTGGATGAGCTTTTACAGCTTCTTCGTCGCCCCATTTTTTGTAGGCAACAATCAACATCCCAAACTGTTTACCCCAGTCTCCCAAGTGGTTGACCTTGACTGTTTGATAACCGATTTTTTTGGAAAATATGTGACAAGCTATCTCCGATGACAGTTGAGCGCAGATGACCAATAGAGAATGGTTTAGCGATATTGGGACTAGACATATCGATAACAACATTTTCTTGTTTACCAATATTTTGATCAGCATAGTGTTCTTTTTCAGTGATAACAGCTTGCAATACTTGAGCAGAAATGGCAGATTTATCAAGGAAAAAGTTAACGTAAGGTCCTGTTGCAACAACCTTTTCAAAGACTTGGCTGTTAATTTTTTCAGCCAGTTCAGCCGCAATCATTTGAGGTGCTTTACGTTCGACTTTTGCAAGAGAAAAAGCAGGGAAAGCAATGTCTCCCATTTCTGAGTTTTTAGGGGTTTCCAGTAAATTTAAAATAGCCTCTTGGTCCAGGCTATCAATGATGCTAGCCAATTCGCTAGCAATCAATTCTTTTGTATTCATTAAGAGCTCCTTTTTGGACTTTTCTACTATTTTATCACAATTTTAAAGAAAGAAGAAAAATTTTTGAAATCTCCTATTTTTGGTATAATATAGTTATAAAAATAGTTATAAATATTCACATAAGAGGATTTTATGAGAAAAAGAGATCGTCATCAGTTAATAAAAAAAATGATTACTGAGGAGAAATTAAGTACACAAAAAGAAATTCAAGATCGGTTGGAGGCGCACAATGTCTTTGTGACGCAGACAACCCTGTCTCGTGATTTGCGCGAAATCGGCTTGACCAAGGTCAAGAAAAATGATATGGTGTATTATGTACTAGCAAATGAGACAGAAAGATTGATTTGGTGGAATTTTTGTCTCATCATTTAGAAGGTGTTGCAAGAGCAGAGTTTACCTTGGTGCTTCATACCAAATTGGGCGAAGCCTCTGTTTTGGCAAATATTGTAGATGCAAACAAGGATGAATGGATTTTAGGAACAGTTGCTGGTGCCAATACCTTATTGGTCATTTGTCGAGACCAGCACGTTGCCAAACTCATGGAAGATCGTTTGCTAGATTTGATGAAAGATAAGTAAGGTCTTGGGAGTTGCTCTCAAGACTTATTTTTGACAAGGAGAGACGGACAATGACGACAGAAAAGCTATCACCCGGCATGCAACAGTATGTGGATATTAAAAAGCAATATCCAGATGCTTTTTTGCTCTTTCGTATGGGTGATTTTTATGAATTATTTTATGAGGATGCGGTCAATGCTGCGCAGATTCTGGAAATTTCCTTAACGAGTCGCAACAAGAATGCCGACAATCCGATTCCTATGGCGGGTGTCCCCTATCATTCTGCCCAACAGTATATCGATGTCTTGATTGAGCAGGGCTATAAGGTAGCCATTGCAGAGCAGATGGAAGATCCTAAACAAGCAGTTGGGGTTGTGAAACGAGAGGTTGTTCAGGTCATTACGCCAGGAACAGTGGTCGATAGCAGTAAGCCGGATAGTCAGAACAACTTCTTGGTTGCCATAGACTGTGCTGGCAATCAATTTGGCCTCGCTTACATGGACCTGGTGACGGGTGACTTTTATGTGACAGGTCTTTTGGATTTCACGCTGGTTTGTGGGGAAATCCGTAATCTCAAGGCGCGAGAAGTGGTGCTGGGATATGACTTGTCTGAAGAAGAGGAACAAATCCTTAGTCGTCAGATGAATCTGGTACTTTCCTATGAAAAAGAAGGCTTTGAAGACCTTCATTTACTGGATTCACGATTGGCAGCTGTGGAGCAAGCGGCATCTAGTAAATTGCTCCAGTATGTTCATCGAACTCAGATGAGGGAATTGAACCACCTCAAACCTGTTATCCGCTATGAAATCAAGGATTTCTTGCAGATGGATTATGCGACCAAGGCTAGTCTGGATTTGGTTGAGAATGCTCGTTCAGGCAAGAAGCAAGGCAGTCTTTTCTGGCTTTTAGATGAAACCAAAACGGCTATGGGCATGCGTCTCTTGCGTTCTTGGCTTCACCGTCCCTTGATTGATAAGGAACGAATCATCCAACGTCAAGAAGTGGTGCAGGTCTTCCTCGACCATTTCTTTGAGCGCAGTGATTTGACAGACAGTCTCAAGGGAGTTTATGATATCGAACGATTGGCTAGTCGGGTTTCTTTTGGCAAAACCAATCCCAAGGATCTCTTGCAGTTGGCGACCACCTTGTCTAGTGTGCCACGGATTCGAGCGATTTTAGAGGGAATGGAGCAGCCTGCTTTAGCTTATCTCGTCGCACAGTTGGATTCCATTCCAGAGTTAGAGAGTTTGATTAGTGCAGCGATTGCTCCTGAAGCTCCTCATGTAATTACGGAAGGTGGCATTATCCGCACTGGATTTGATGAGACTTTAGACAAGTACCGTCGTGTTCTCAGAGAAGGGACTAGCTGGATTGCTGAAATTGAGGCTAAGGAGCGAGAAACTCTGGTATCAGTACGCTCAAGATTGACTACAATAAAAAGGATGGCTACTATTTCCATGTGACCAATTCTCAACTGGGAAATGTGCCTGCTCACTTTTTCCGCAAGGCAACGCTGAAAAACTCAGAACGCTTTGGGACTGAGGAATTGGCCCGTATCGAAGGCGACATGCTGGAGGCGCGTGAGAAGTCAGCCAATCTCGAATACGAAATTTTTATGCGTATTCGTGAGGAAGTCAGCAAGTATATCCAACGTTTACAAGCTCTAGCCCAAGGAATTGCGACAGTTGATGTCCTGCAAAGTCTCGCAGTTGTTGCTGAAACCCAGCATTTGATTCGACCTGAGTTTGGAGATGATTCGCGGATTGATATCCAGAAAGGGCGCCATGCTGTCGTTGAAAAGGTCATGGGGGCTCAGACCTATATTCCAAATACGATTCAGATGGCAGAAGATACCAGTATTCAGCTGATTACAGGGCCAAACATGAGCGGGAAGTCTACCTACATGCGTCAATTAGCCATGACGGCGGTTATGGCCCAGCTGGGGTCTTATGTGCCGGCTGAGAGCGCTCATTTGCCAATTTTCGATGCGATCTTTACCCGTATCGGAGCAGCAGATGACTTGGTTTCGGGTCAGTCAACCTTTATGGTGGAGATGATGGAGGCCAACAATGCCATTTCGCATGCGACCAAGAACTCTCTCATTCTCTTTGATGAGCTAGGTCGTGTGGAACTGCAACTTATGACGGAATGGCTCTTGCTCAATCTATCATCGAATACATCCATGAGCATATCGGAGCCAAGACCCTCTTTGCTACCCACTACCATGAGTTGACTAGTCTGGAGTCTAACTTGGAACACTTGGTCAATGTCCACGTGGCAACCTTAGAGCAGGATGGGCAGGTTACCTTCCTTCACAAGATTGAACCAGGACCAGCCGATAAATCCTACGGTATTCATGTTGCTAAGATTGCTGGCTTGCCAGCAGACCTTTTAGCAAGGGCGGATAAGATTTTGACTCAGTTAGAGAATCAAGGGACAGAAAGTCCTGCTCCTATGAGACAAACAAATGCTGTCACAGAACAGATTTCACTCTTTGATACGACTGAAGAACATCCTATCTTAGCGGAATTGTCTAAACTAGATGTTTACAACATGACACCTATGCAGGCTATGAATGTATTGGTTGAGTTAAAACAAAAATTATAAAGTCAAGACTTGCCAGTCATTCTAGCTGTATCAAGGAGACTTCTTTGACAAGTTCCCACTTTTTTGCTAGAATAACATTACACAAACAGAATGAGAAGGAGCTGACGCATTGTCGCTCCCTTTTGTCTATTTTTTAAGGAGAAAATATGCTGATTCAGAAAGTAAAAACCTACAAGTGGCAGGCCTTGGCTTCGCTTCTGATGACAGGCTTGATGGTTACTAGTTCACTTCTGCAACCGCGTTATCTGCAGGAAGTGTTAGACGCCCTACTTGCTGGGAAATATGAAGCTATTTATAGTATCGGGGCTTGGTTGATTGGTGTGGCCTTGGTCGGTCTGGTTGCTGGTGGGCTCAATGTTGTCCTCGCAGCCTATATTGCCCAAGGAGTTTCATCTGACCTTCGAGAGGATGCCTTCCGTAAAATCCAAACCTTTTCTTATGCCAATATTGAACAATTTAATGCGGGAAATCTAGTCGTTCGCATGACAAATGATATCAATCAGATTCAGAACGTTGTCATGATGACCTTCCAAATTCTTTTCAGACTCCCCCTCTTGTTCATCGGTTCGTTTATTCTAGCGGTTCAAACCCTTCCTTCTCTATGGTGGGTGATTGTTCTCATGGTGATCTTAATTTTTGGTTTGACTGCTGTCATGATGGGGATGATGGGACCTCGTTTTGCCAAGTTTCAAACTCTTCTTGAGCGCATCAATGCTATCGCTAAGGAAAATCTGCGCGGTGTTCGTGTGGTCAAGTCCTTTGTCCAAGAAAAAGAGCAGTTTGCAAGTTTACAGAGGTCTCAGACGAGCTTCTCGGTCAAAACCTTTATATCGGCTATGCCTTTTCAGTGGTGGAACCCTTCATGATGTTGGTCGGCTACGGGGCGGTTTTCCTCTCGATTTGGCTAGTTGCTGGGATGGTTCAGTCGGATCCGTCTGTTGTTGGCTCCATTGCTTCCTTTGTTAATTACCTGAGCCAGATTATCTTTACCATTGTTATGGTTGGATTTTTGGGAAATTCTGTCAGTCGTGCCATGATTTCCATGCGTCGTATTCGAGAAATTCTTGACGCAGAGCCGGCTATGACGTTCAAGGATGTGCCAGATGAAGAGTTGGTCGGAAGTCTTAGCTTTGAAAATGTAACCTTTACCTATCCAATGGATAAGGAACCAATGCTGAAAGATGTGAGCTTTACTATTGAACCTGGTCAAATGGTTGGTGTCGTTGGAGCAACTGGTGCAGGAAAATCAACCTTGGCTCAACTGATTCCACGTCTCTTTGACCCACAGGAGGGCTCTATCAAAATCGGAGGCAAGGATATTCGAGAAGTGAGTGAAGGAACCCTGCGTAAAACAGTTTCTATCGTTCTCCAACGTGCCATTCTCTTTAGTGGAACGATTGCAGATAATCTAAGACAGGGTAAGGGAGATGCCACTCTATTTGAAATGGAGCGCGCAGCCAATATTGCTCAGGCTAGCGAATTCATTCATCGAATGGAGAAAACCTTTGAAAGTCCAGTTGAGGAACGGGGAACCAACTTCTCTGGTGGGCAAAAGCAAAGGATGTCGATTGCTCGTGGGATTGTCAGCAATCCACGTATTCTGATTTTTGATGATTCGACCTCAGCCCTAGATGCCAAGTCAGAGCGCCTGGTTCAGGAAGCTTTGAATAAGGACTTGAAGGGGACGACAACCATTATCATCGCGCAAAAGATTAGTTCGGTTGTCCATGCGGATAAAATCTTGGTTCTGGATCAAGGACGATTGATTGGTCAAGGAACACATGCAGATTTGGTTGCCAACAATACCGTTTACCGTGAAATCTATGAAACACAGAAAGGAAAGGAGGAGTAACATGAAGACAGTTCAATTTTTTTGGAATTATTTTAAAGTTTATAAGTTATCATTTGTAGTTGTTATTCTGATGATTGTTCTAGCGACTCTTGCCCAAGCCCTCTTTCCAGTCTTTTCTGGACAAGCAGTGACGCAGCTAGCTAATTTAGTTCAAGCTTATCAAGATGGCAATCCAGAACTTGTTTGGCAGAGTCTATCAGGAATCATGGTCAATCTTGGTCTGCTGGTTTTGGTTCTATTTATCTCCAGTGTCATATACATGTGTCTCATGACGCGCGTGATTGCAGAGTCGACCAACGAGATGCGCAAAGGCCTATTTGGGAAGCTTGCTCGCTTGACGGTTTCTTTCTTTGACCGCCGACAAGATGGCGATATCCTGTCTCGTTTTACCAGTGATTTGGATAATATCCTCCAAGCCTTTAACGAGAGCTTGATTCAGGTCATGAGCAATATTGTTTTATACATTGGTCTGATTCTTGTCATGTTTTCGAGAAATGTAACTCTGGCCCTCATCACCATTGCCAGCACACCAGTAGCTTTCCTCATGCTGGTTTTCATCGTGAAAATGGCGCGCAAAATACACCAATCTCCAGCAAAAAGAGGTAGGGAAACTCAACGCCTATATGGATGAGAGTATCTCAGGCCAAAAAGCCGTGATTGTGCAAGGAATTCAAGAGGATATGATGGCAGGATTTCTTAAACAAAATGAGCGTGTGCGCAAGGCAACCTTTAAAGGAAGAATGTTCTCAGGAATTCTTTTCCCTGTCATGAATGGGATGAGTTTGGTTAATACAGCTGTCGTCATCTTTGCTGGTTCAGCTGTACTTTTGAATGATAAGTCTATTGAAACAAGTACAGCCCTAGGTCTGATTGTTATGTTTGCTCAATTTTCTCAGCAGTACTACCAGCCTATTATTCAAGTTGCGGCAAGTTGGGGAAGCCTTCAGTTAGCCTTTACAGGGGCTGAACGAATTCAGGAAATGTTTGATGCAGAGGAAGAAATCCGACCTGAAAAGGCTCCGACCTTTACTCAGTTGCAAGAAGGTGTTGAAATCAGTCATATTGATTTTTCATATTTACCTGGTAAACCTATTTTGAAAGATGTCAGCATTTCCGCTCCGAAAGGACAGATGACCGCGGTTGTTGGTCCGACAGGTTCAGGGAAAACGACTATTATGAACCTCATCAATCGCTTTTATGATGTTGATGCTGGTGGGATTTATTTTAATGGGAAAGATATTCGTGACTATGATTTAGATAGTCTCAGAAGTAAGGTGGGAATTGTCTTGCAGGATTCGGTCTTGTTTAGCGGAACGATTCGAGACAATATCCGTTTTGGTGTGCCAGATGCTAGTCAAGAAATGGTTGAGGCAGCAGCCAAGGCAACCCATATTCATGACTATATCGAAAGCTTACCTGATAAATACGATACCCTTATCGATGATGAGCAGAGTATCTTCTCGACAGGGCAGAAACAATTGATTTCCATCGCTCGAACCCTGATGACAGATCCAGAAGTTCTCATTCTCGATGAAGCTACTTCAAACGTAGATACGGTGACAGAAAGCAAGATTCAGCATGCCATGGAGGCAGTTGTAGCAGGCAGAACTAGTTTTGTCATTGCCCACCGCTTGAAAACCATTCTCAATGCAGATCAGATTATTGTTCTTAAAGATGGAGAAGTCATTGAACGTGGTAATCACCATGAACTCTTAAAACTAGGTGGATTCTACTCAGAACTCTATCACAATCAGTTTGTTTTTGAATAAGAAAAAAGTTGTCCTATGTGGGCAGCTTTTTCTTGTTCATAAAAAATATTTATCACGGACTTTAAAAAAACATATTAGACGAAAATCATTTTGAGTGATATGATAGGACTATCGTTATACTCAATGAAAATCAAAGAGCAAACTAGGAAGCTAGCCGCAAGCTGTACTTGAGTACGGTAAGGCGACGCTGACGTGGTTTGAAGAGATTTTCGAAGAGTATTAATATTCGAAAGGAGAGACATCATGGCTAGAACGGTTGTAGGAGTTGCTGCAAATCTATGTCCCGTAGACGCAGAAGGTAAAAACATTCATTCATCTGTATCTTGTAGATTCGCAGAGAGCATTCGTCAAGTCGGTGGTCTCCCTTTAGTCATTCCTGTTGGTGATGAGTCAGTTGTACGCGATTATGTGGAAATGATTGACAAGCTCATCTTGACAGGCGGGCAAAATGTCCATCCTCGGTTTTATGGAGAGAAAAAGACCATCGAGAGCGATGATTACAATCTGCTCCGTGATGAATTTGAATTGGCACTCTTGAAAGAAGCTCTCCGTCAGAACAAACCAATTATGGCAATCTGTCGCGGTGTCCAACTTGTCAATGTTGCCTTTGGTGGAACTCTCAATCAAGAAATCGAAGGTCACTGGCAAGGCCTACCTTTCGGAACATCTCACTCTATTGAGACAGTGGAGGGAAGCGTGGTGGCTAAGCTATTTGGGAAAGAAAGTCAGGTCAACTCCGTCCATCGTCAAAGCATTAAAGATTTGGCACCTAATTTCCGTGTAACTGCTATTGATCCAAGAGACCAGACCATCGAAGCGATTGAGTCTATCGATGAGCACCGCATTATCGGTTTGCAGTGGCATCCAGAGTTTCTGGTTAATGAAGAGAATGGTAATTTAGAATTATTTGAGTATTTATTGAATGAACTGTAACGACTGGGACATCTGGTCGTTCTTTCATTTTATTTTTTAAAAATTTTTGAATGTGGGATTTTTACGCAAACGTTTGAATTCTGATAAAATTGGAGAAATTCGACAAAAACTTGAAAAACGAAGGTAAAGCGTTATGATGAGAAAAAGAAGAAATATTGGAGGAATAACATGTCACATATTAAATTTGATTATTCAAAAGTCTTAGACAAATTTGTTGCACCACATGAAGTGGAATACATGCAATCACAAGTAACAGCAGCAGATGAATTGATCCGTAAAGGAACTGGTGCTGGTAGCGACTTCTTGGGATGGTTGGACCTTCCTGAAAACTACGACCACGAAGAATTTGACCGCATCTTGAAAGCTGCTGAGCAAATCAAATCAGACAGCGATGTTTTGGTTGTGATCGGTATCGGTGGATCTTACCTTGGTGCCAAAGCAGCAATCGACTTCTTGAACCACCACTTTGCTAACTTGCAAACAAAAGAAGAACGCAAAGCTCCACAAATCCTTTACGCAGGAAACTCAATCTCATCTACTTACCTTGCTGACTTGGTAGAATACGTAGATGATAAAGACTTCTCAGTAAACGTGATTTCTAAATCAGGTACAACAACTGAACACGATTGCTTTCCGTGTCTTC
>BNJU01005282.1_pt1 | contig 23775 bp, 28 predicted proteins | sample 8539281 | NCBI WGS metagenome assembly BNJU01 (sample SAMD00202456, study PRJDB9452) | human saliva metagenome | isolation source: human saliva | place: Japan
CATCAATATCCGCGAGTTCGAACGCTTACTGGCGGAGTATATTTTTATAAAAGAGAGTAACAGTGGCTAAGCTCAATGCATTGCTTTTTACGAAGAGACAATGCTATTATTATCCCTGTAATTAAATAATTAAGATCTTGGGAGTCTCGTTAGGGAGGCTGAGAGTGTTATAAACAGACCAATATTATCTGATCAACATCATAGTTGCGTAGAGAGTATCTTACAATGTCGTCCGTTACTGTATCTATTATTGCAGTATGCCTATATACACTTATAAATGTTTACCCCTTTCAGGATTTTTAGGTCTGGAAGGGTTTTTTTATGTCTCAATATGTGTCGTACGGTAATTGTCGTGTTGGAATTCCAGGTTCGCATCTGGCAATTACTGGTACTCGTTTTAATTTAGCACCTATGTCAGATAACTTTATTGATATTATTCTTGGTGCTATTAGGAAAGTTGATTTGTCTAATGTCTGGGCAAGACAGATCATACGTCTACAATCTATCGTGGAGGAAGTGTAGAGGTCTTTGATGCCTTGAAAGCTTGTTTTGTATATAGTTTTCATCCAGGAGTTCATTGTTCTTTAGAAGCTACTATTTCTAAGGGCTGTCCGGGGGATGTTGATGAGGATACACCTTTACAATTTGATGGAAGTCGTGTAAATGAACAGCAGAGTCAGGAGATTCATTTTCCAGTCATTGGGAAGTTCTCAGTGTATCCATTGGGTTCAGATAACTATATGAAATCCATTGAGAAAATTGTCAATCTTGGAATCGATAAAGGAACGATTACGGGAACAGGACATTATGTGACATTTCTTGGAGGAGATGTTCATGAGTTGTTTGGATATTTAGAAGAAGTTTTTAATATTTTAGATGAAGAAGTCAGTCATTTTGTAATACAAGTGACGTTATTATGCAATGTACCAGGAGGAGAAATTGATGAATAAAAAGAAATTAGAATTAAAGGATTACTTATTAATTAGCTTTATTTGTGTATTATTTTGGAGTGTTTTACTTATTGGCGGTTTACGCAGGAGGAGCTCTTTCAGCAGCTTTAGCACCAATGGGACTTGGAATGTTGGGGTATGAGCCTTTTTATGGAATTTGGTTTATGGCACCTGTATTCACGCTCTATTTAATCCGCAAGCCAGGAATTGGTATTATTACAGAAATCATTGCAGCCGTTATTGAAGTGTTGCTTGGAAACATGTTCGGGATTATCGTTGTGGTTAGTGCGTTTATCCAAGGTCTAGGAATAGAAATTGCCTTCATGACAAAGAAATACGGCGATATTACTTATGGTACAACAATGCTTGGAGCTGTGATTACAACTATCTTTACTTTTCTATGGACTGGATTCCGTAGTAACTATTTAGCACTTGATTTCAAAATCGTTTTAGCAATTTTTGTCATTCGTTTAGTATCAGCATTATTCTTTACAGGTTTTGTAAGTAAGTTATTATGCGATCAAATGGTGAAATCAGGAGTTGTCAAAGTACGTGGCTAATTCAGAAGTTGTTTTATCTTTAAAAAATGCCACATTAAGTATTCAAGAAAAAGAGCTATTTTCTAAATTGAGCCTTCAAGTGTGTTCGGGAGAAATCGTATTGATTTGTGGAAGAAGTGGTGTCGGTAAAAGTAGCCTTATGAATATCATCAATGGAGTTTATCCAAATGAAGAAGTTAAGGTTCAATGTGAGGCGTTAGAAGTCTTGGGACACTCGCTGATGAATATGAAGCATCTAGCAAGAACCACTTACGTCCGCTCAATTTTTCAAAATGCCAGACTCTCTTTTGCGATGTTAACACCTTATGAAGAAATGATTTTTGTATTAGAAAATTTTCGATTTCCGATTGAAGAGATGGAATTAAAGGTAAAAGAACAAGCCGAAAAATTTAAGATTGAAGCTTTATTGCATCGAGAGTTCTCTAGTCTCTCTGGAGGCGAATTACAGAAGGTAGCTTTTGCGTGTGCGAATCTTGTAGATGCGCCTCTCTATATCATGGATGAACCTTTTGCAAATATTGACGAAGAGAGCATTCCTTACTTTATGGAACAAATCAAATTGTTGAGTGAGGAAGGAAAAGCTATTTGCATCATTGACCACCGATTAGAGTATTGGGACTGGATTGACCGTTGGTATCTCTTGGATGATTCTGGGGTCTTAAAAGAAATAAAACTCCCAATAGCCATAGAAGATAAACACCTTTTAGAAAAAAACGGGTTACTTTGCACATTGCCATTAAAAGAGAAGAGTGGTCTAGCAAAAAGCAAAGTCCTTTTTAAAAGGTGGAAAATGTATCTATCTGTGTAACAAAGAATCAAGTACTTCTTGAAAATCTCAATCTTGAGCTTCACGAAGGTGAGTTGATAGCGTTAGTTGGGCCAAGTGGGAGTGGAAAAACAAGCTTTTTTAAGACACTCTTAAAAGAATATCCTTATACTGGTAAAATCGAAATTATGGGCCAATCTTTATCAAAGATGAAGACAAAAGCGCTATTTGCTTCACTGGGGCTCGTCTTTCAAGATCCTTCTCTTCAGTTTGTCAGTGCAAAAGTCTTAGAGGAACTTAAGGTTACGTTTCATACAGAAAAAGAAAGTAATCTCGAAAACTTATTGCGACAGTATTACTTGGAGAAAACAAAAGACTTGTCACCGTGGCTGATTAGTCAGGGGCAACAAAGAAGACTTGCATTTCTTACAATGACAGGGCCTAATAAGGTGATTCTTTTAGTAGATGAACCTACTTATGGGCAAGATATGAAGAACGCCCTTTTGATAATGAATGCATTAGAGCAATTGTGTAAAGAGGGAATGTCTTGTATTTTTACATGTCATGATCAACGACTTGTTCGTCAATATGCCCATAAAGTCATGAAGATTCATTCCAAGACAATGGAGGAAGTGACAAATGAACATAAGAATTAATCCAAGTGTACAATTAGGGATTTCATTTATTCTGTCGATTGTCATTTATTTACAAAATCATGGGAGTTAAATAGTGCGATGATGCTTGCGGCAATCGTTATTATCCTCTTATTTCATAGACAGACTTGGTCAAGAATTGCAAAATTAGGATGTGGATTGTCGGTCATTACGATTATTTACTTTCTATCGGTATATTTACATCCAAATGAAAATACACTTGTACGTTCAGTAGAAAATGGAGCGTTTTTAACAGCTTTAGAACTCAGTAGCCGAATTTTAGCTCTTGGATTTGTCGGGATTAGTCTCACTACGTCCATTGATAAAAATGAGTTTATCGCAAGCCTCATAAAACAATTAAAAGTACCCGTTGAGATAGCATTCAGTATTTTAGTTGCAATTAATTTCTTAACACTGATTCAAACAGAATATGAACAATCCAAATTAGCTTTAAGAATTAGAGGAATTTCTGGAGTTGCAGTGTACTTTAAAGCTTTGACAACGATGATGATTCGCTTGATACGCCAATCAGAATATACTGCAATGGCAATGGAACTTAGAGGATTTTCTAAAGAAAGAATTCAACGACTGAACCCAAGTATTACGAGCATAGATTTGATGTATAGTAGTTCCATGATATTTTTTGTAGTGTTTGTCATTTTGTTTTACGTATAAAAAAATAAGGCAGTTGTAGATAGAATTACAGCTGCCTTATTATTTTTAATAAAATTGACCTCACAAAATGTAAGCGCTATAATAAAGGTGTACGAGAATTTGTACAAAAATACACAAACGGATGAAGTTTGCTTCAGCTGTGGAAAAGGGGTATGACAATGAGAAACAAAAAGATTCGTGCAATCCAATATGGATGCGGTAAGATGGCCAAGGTTCTTTTCAAGTATATGGTGGATCATGGCGTGGAAATTGTTGGTGCTATTGATAATAACCCGCAAGTTGTTGGTCTTGATGTCGGTGAATTTGCCGAATTAGGATATAAGACAGGAGTTATTATTTCAGATAACGCAGAAAAAGTATTCAATAGTTGTGATGCCGATATCGCCATTGTAACGATTCTTTCTTATATGCCAGAAATGTATGAGTTCTTTGAAACAGCACTTCGTAATGGAGTAAATGTTATTACTACTTGCGAAGAAGCGATTTATCCTTGGAACACTTCACCTTCTGAAACAAATCGTTTAGATCATTTAGCAAAAGAAAATGGAGTAACCATTACTGGTTCAGGAATGCAAGATATCTACTGGATTAATATGCCATGTCTAGCAATGGCTGGTGTGAACCATATTCAAAAAATTAAAGGTGTCGCTAGTTATAACGTGGAAGATTATGGTCTAGCTTTAGCAGAAGCTCACGGTGTAGGATATACGAAAGAACGCTTTGACAAAGAAATCGCAACAGCTGAAAGTTTCCCATCATATATGTGGAATTCGGCAGAAGCGATTTGTTCGAAGATGAATTGGACAATTAAAGATATTAGTCAAAAGAGTGTTCCATATATTTTAGATGAAGATGTATACTCTGAAACACTTGGAAGAACAATTCCAGCTGGGGAAGTTACAGGAATGTCGGCTGTAACAACTGTTCATACACATCAAGGTGTTGAGATTGAAGTAGAATGTATTGGTAAAGTTTATCGTGCTGATGATGGAGATATGTGTGACTGGGAAATTACAGGGGAGCCAAACTTGGTATTCTCAGTTCATAAACCAGATACTGTAGCTCATACATGTGCAACAATCGTTAACCGTATTCCAACAATTTTGAATGCAGAGCCAGGTTTTGTGACAAGTGAAAAATTAAGAGAGGTTGTATACCCAACATATCCATTACACACATATGTTGAGAATCCATTTTTTTGAGTATTAAAATTTTAATTCAATCTAGTTAAAATAAGTTTATGGGTTGATAAAATTATTTATCAGCCCGTTTTATTATTAAAACACTTTTGGTAAAAAAATATTTTTTTAGGTTAGGGGAGTAATTATGTCTGAAATGACTTTTTTTCTATTTGGAAGTTATATGCTAAAAAAATAAAAATAAAGGAGCACTGGAAATCGCTGCTACGAAAGAGTATTTTACGCATTTCCAAACTACTAAAGAAACGTTGTATTTAACAAAAATGAGAATGAAGCATTTTTCAGTCACGGTTGAGAATAATGAAAAATTATATCTTTTTATGATAGAGCATGGGAGTACGCAACCAAGAGATGTAGATGTTTTTTAATGTGAGAAATAAACAGTTAAGAGAAAATCCTAGAGATAAAAGATGAGATGGAATTTATGGAGCAGTTCTTTGTGTTCTATGATTATCAAAAAGAATTATTGTTTATTTCCAATCTTAGAAAAAGAAATGTGTTTTTAGAATTTTTTTAAATATCACTAGTAATGGATATTTTTTTAGAATCAAAAGGTATTTATCTAAACAAATCCGATTTCTTAGCAAAATTGAAGACATTAACAGAAGTGAAATTTACGACCAGAAATGATTTGTTTACTAATCAATCAGATAAAGCAAAAATCTATAGAAAATTTGATTGGTGGAACTCCAGAAAACGATGTTACTATTGAAATAGGTTTTGCAAAAGAAAATATTTATAGATTGAAGAGATTCATAGATAGATTAGTTAAAGAAGAGGATAATTGTGAAATTAGTGGTCTATTAATTAGAGGGATGATGAATCTGGATTCGAGAGAGTGATTAATAATAATGAATTTATAAAAATAAAAATTAAATAATCTAATAAAAGGAAACAAACAGGGAAATTTGATTTTAATTTAATATTAAATAATTTAACAAGTAAAATAGGGAGGTTTCTAATGACTTGGTTAAGTAAAAATGATTGGAAAAAAAATTTATTTGTATCTCAATAGTATTAATTATATTTAGCATATGTGTTTCTAGTTATATACAAATTGAATCTTCATTTTTAGTTGAATTTAGTTCGATAATGATTGGCTTCTTATTTAGTACAATAGCAATTTGTATTCCTCAAATCTAAGATTCGAGTTATACCAAAATAGGCCGCCTCACTATAATTCGTACTGGGAAATGTTAGTATCCTATTATAGATTTGCTTGTTTTTTTATTTTTGTTTTTAAGTTTATTGGTAGTTTTTGAAAATATCTATTATTAATGCTGAAACTTATAATATAATTTACTTAATTTTAGTATTAATGGGAATAATGATTCTAGGGAAGTGATGAGAATCTTTTTTTAAGCTATTATTAATTAGAATAAATTAAATTATTTTACACCTGAATTCATTTAAAAAAATTATACTTGTTTATTAAGAGTATTAAGGAGGAAGTTAATGGATTTTATACTGCTATTTTTAAAGAAACTAAATTCTATACAATTTTTAATATTAATTAGTATTGTTATACTGTTTACTTTACTTTATGTCGAGAATAAATATAAAAACATTTCAAAAGAGTCTGATTTTTCTCAATTTTTATGTAGTATATTGGCTATAAATACAATTTTTCATAATATATAGTTTATTTCCAGAAAATAATATAATGGAGAAACTAGTTCAAGGAGAAATTTTAGCTGGAATTGCTATTGCTTTTTCCTACAATAGTTTTATGGTCCTATGAGGACCTCGTGAAAGAAGGCTAGAAAGATTAAAAAGATAATTATAATAAATGGATAGAAACATTTAAGATAAGCGAAAATAATGATAGAATAGGGCTTCTAAATCAATTGATAAATTTTTCTCGAAAAAGTAAATTAATTGATAATGATCAAGAAATTATAGATTATAAACATTTATTTATCTTATTACAGATTATTATGAATAGCGAGTTTGATGACGAAAAATGTAATCGTGAAACAATGGAGAACTATAAACCTGATTTTTATTGGAAAGTATTAATGAAAAATCGGAAAGTGATTTAAAATCATTTTTGAAAATCAACTTTTTATCTGAAAGATTTTTTTCTTTAAAACGCCATCGATTTTATTGAATTAGAAAGAAAATCTATACAGTTAAAAAGACTTTCAAGGACAACCAATAGATATTACATTTAATAATTGTGTTTTTTTAATTATGATGATTTAGTTTCATGGTCGTTATTTGCTTCAGATAATGAATATATTTTTCAATAATTGTATTTTTGACCGACTGATTGAAAACGATGATTTAATTGATTTGGAGAATAAAGATTATAAATTTAAATTTAATAGATACTATTTGCTTGGAGAAAAAAATATCCCAAGAGTATTTTGTTGTAGAAGATAGTAGGAAAAATAAAAGGGAATAGTTCGACCCAGATAAATATAAAAAGCTGATGAGATTTTTGAAGAACGTGAATTGAAAAGTATGGGGCCTATTAACGAATATCTTTGTGAAGGTAGAGCGTTAGAGATTGAAATTGACATTAGTAATCAAGGTAGTTTAAATGAAAAAAATAATTAAAAAGTAATTTCTAACATTGAATCAGAAATAGAGATTGATAATATTTTTTTATTAGTAGAAGTAAGAGTTATCTGCAAAATGAAACTGATATAAAAAATATAATTGGAGATCTTGGAATGTAATTTCTGAAGAAAATGCTAATAATGAAAACTATTCTTTATTCATATTTGCGATTCAACTAGATAAAGATAATGATACAAAATTTGAATGTGTTATAATGAAGAAAGAAAAATTCAGGAAATTATTGGAATACAAAACATTAACAAAGGACAAAAGATATTACTTCTATTTTTCGAATCCAAAAGAAAAAAACTAATATAAACTCTGTTAATGAACTATTGATTTAAAATCAATGTAAATGTTTGATTAGAACGCTTACTAACTGAATATATTCTATAAGAAAAGAGCCACTACATTTGTAGCGGCTCTTATTTGTTAAGCTCAATTATTTGTTGAAAGTATTTTTTTAATTCCTTCTACTGCGCCTTTCAACGCCTTCTTTAACGTTTTTCGAACACTTCTTTGGCTTTTTGCTAAATCCTTTTCAACGCCACCTTCTGTTTCAGTGCTTTGATCACCAGTAACTTTACCTAATACTTCTTTTGCAGCACCTGATGCTTGTTGTAATTTATCTTCTAATGACATTTGAAGACCTCCTTTGTTGTTTATACTATTAAGTCTAACACTAAAAATTAGTTTACAAAAGTTTCTGCTTGAGAAATTATTCATAAGCAGATGTTGCAAAGAGAACGGACGTGTCATGTTAAAATAATTCTAAAGAGACTCAAGGGGGAAACCATATGTCAGAATATCAATTACCACGCGTTTGGAGCGCAGCCGGTAGCAACCAAGGGAAGTTCTCGGGAATTAACCGTCCAACAGCAGGAGCTCGTTTTGAACAAACATTGCCGGTCGGAGAAACAGACTTACAAGTGTATTCGCTTGGAACACCGAAACGGCATTAAAGTGACGATTATGCTGGAAGAATTACTCGAAGCAGGCGTCGACAAGGCAGCCTACGACTTATTCAAGATTTCAATTATGGATGGAGACCAATTCGGTAGCGACTTTGTAGCGATTAATCCGAATTCGAAGATTCCTGCACTCTTAGACCGTTCAGGGGATGATCCGATTCGCGTCTTCGAGTCAGCGAACATCTTGCTTTATTTAGCAGAAAAATTCGGGAAATTCCTTCCGCAAGACACTGCTAAACGTACAGAAGTCTTAAACTGGCTCTTCTGGCAAACAGGAGCTGCACCATTCTTAGGGGGCGGATTTGGACACTTCTTCAATTACGCACCAGAGAAAATCGAGTACGCCATTAACCGTTTCACTACGGAAGCGAAACGCCAACTAGACTTGCTCGATCAAGAGTTAGCGAAACGCCCATATATCGCAGGAGATGAATACACGATTGCCGATATCGCTATCTGGTCATGGTACGGACGTCTCGTTCAAGGACACTTGTATCAAAATTCTGCAGAGTTCCTTGATGCACAAAGTTACAAGCATTTAAACGAATGGGCAGACAGAATTGCCACACGTCCCGCTGTACAAAAGGGAGTAGAAGCGGAGTATAAATCAATTAAATAAAGAAGGGTTAGTATGATTGAATATAAAATGTCGCCTTACGTTATGACGCAAAAGCTCGTTTTTAAAAAGACGTGAACCTTACGATTAACGACGGCGAATTTATGGTGTTAGTGGGGCCCATCCGGTTCAGGGAAAACAACCATGTTGAAGATGATTAATCAGTTAATTGAACCGACTGATGGAAATATTTATTTAAATGAAAAACGAATCAAGGAACACGACCAACGAAAATTACGCTTAGAGACAGGCTATGTTCTTCAACAAATCGCGCTGTTCCCAAACTTAACGGTGGCGGAAAATATCGCACTCATCCCTGAAATGAAAGGGTGGAAGAAGGAGCAAATCGCCGCAAAAACAAAGGAACTACTCGACAAGGTAGGTCTTCCAGCAGATGATTATGCCAAACGACTTCCAAGCGAACTCTCTGGTGGGGAACAACAACGTGTTGGGATTATCAGAGCCATTATTGCAGAACCGATGACACTTCTGATGGACGAACCGTTCTCGGCCTTAGATGCCATCTCTCGTAAACAACTACAAGAGCTGACAAAGGCGTTGCACCGAGAGTTCAAGATGACGACGATTTTCGTCACACACGATACGGATGAAGCGTTGAAGTTGGCCGATCGTATTGCGGTTTTAAAAGACGGAGCTATCGAGCAGGTCGCACGTCCTGAAGAAATCTTAGAGCATCCTGCAACGGAATTTGTCCAAGAATTGTTCAAAGGAGGTGTCGTTCATGCATAATTTGATAACGACCTTCCAAGAGCGGTTTAGCGACTGGACAGTAGCACTAGGGCAACATTTACAACTCTCGCTATTAGCGTTATTAATTTCAATTGTCGTGGCCGTACCACTAGCCGTCGTTTTAAGCTCACACAAGCGCTCTGCGGCATTTGTCCTTCAAGTGGCAGGGATTTTCCAAACGATTCCGTCACTGGCGCTATTAGGGCTCTTTATTCCATTTATGGGCATCGGAACAGTCCCAGCACTCACAACGCTTGTGATTTACGCCTTATTCCCGATTTTACAAAATACGATTACGGGACTACAGGGCATTGACCCAAGCTTGGAAGAAGCGGGGGTTGCCTTTGGGATGACGAAGTGGGAACGATTGAAGAAGTTTGAGATTCCAATCGCGATGCCTGTTATCATGTCAGGGGTACGCACCTCAGCGGTCTTTATTATCGGGACAGCCACTCTTGCAGCGTTAATCGGGGCAGGGGGACTTGGCTCGTTCATCCTTCTGGGGATTGACCGTAACAACGCCAGCTTGATTTTAATCGGGGCTATCTCTTCAGCGATTCTTGCGATTGTCTTTAGTACATTGTTGAAATGGATGGAACATGCGAAATTAAAAACGATTTTCGCAACTTTTATCGTCCTATTTGCCGGACTAGGAGCGTCTTTTGTTTCTGGGATGATGCCTTCGATGGGCCAACAAACTCTGGTCATCGCTGGTAAATTAGGACCCGAACCAGAAATATTAGCGAATCTGTATAAACTTTTAATTGAGGAAAATACGAAGTTGAAAAGTCGAAGTGAAAACCAAACTTCGGGAAGACAACGTTCTTATATGAAGCTTTGAAGAATGGGGACATCGACATTTACCCAGAATTCACAGGAACGATTACGGAAAGCTTGTTGAAACCAGCGCCAAAAGTGTCGCATGATCCAGAAGAAGTTTACGAATTGGCGAAAGAAGGCATCTTGAAGCAAGACAATTTGGCATACTTGAAGCCAATGGAATACCAAAATACGTATGCCGTCGCGGTCCCAAGAGCCATCGCTGAAAAAAATACGGACTCAAGACCATCTCTGACTTGAAGAAAGTCGAAGGGCAATTGAAAAGCCGGATTCACGCTCGAATTTAACGACCGAGAAGACGGAAACCGAGGCCTCCAAAAGGTATACGGATTGAACCTCAATGTCGCAACGATGGAACCAAGCCTGCGCTACCAAGCGATTCAATCGGGAGACATTCAAATCACTGACGCATATTCAACAGACGCAGAAATCACGCGCTACGACCTTGTGGTACTAGAAGACGACAAACAGTTATTCCCACCATATCAAGGCGCACCTTTAATGAAGGAAGCGTTGTTGAAACAACATCCGGAATTGGAAGGCGTGCTTAATGTCTTAGCTGGAAAGATTACGGCGGAACAGATGAGTCGCATGAACTATGAAGTTGGTGTTGAAGGCAAGTCTGCTGAAACAGTTGCCCGCGAGTTCCTTCAAAGTCAAGGTTATATTAAGTAGAAAACATTGTTTCCATAAAAATACTTTCGGACCTTTGGGTTGTTATAGTAAAGATAACTGCTACACCGGGTTGAGCCATAAGTCTCAACTCCTAGCAAGCTTGTAATTTTCATATTATGAACTTAAACAATATAGACGCAGTAGACAAATGGATTGACCTTCACTATTAAGTAGTTTGGTCAATCCTATTTGTCCTTGCGGGGGTAAGACTACGAAGAAACAGAAAACCATTGTTTCTTCTGTCTTACTCCCATTCACATTGCTTGTTTGTCACGGTTATCCTTACTATAACCCAAAGGTCCTTCGTCTTTTATGGAAACACAATCAATGTAGAACTTCACTTTAAGAACAGGGCAGACAAATTCAGTAGATACCCATTCACTGTTCTGCCTCCATTTTAGGAAGAAAAATATAGAGGAAAAAGGAATGTAGTCTAACTACATTCCTTTTCGGTTTAATCGACTTTATAATGAAAATGTTCAGGCTTACCTGTGTAATTTTGGCCAGCAAATATTCGGTCGCGAGAGGTATCTGATTTGTCTGGTATTTTTACTCCGCCATTTCCTATAGTTTCAGGGGCTTTAACTCCAGCAGGAATCAAAAGAATAAAGTATCCACCAACGCCGCCTCCTTTAGGGCGAACTCCAAGGCTAAGGATTTTGCCATTATGTTCAGATTTCACAGTAAAGATTTCAGAATGCTCACTTACAAGACCATTTTCATCGAAAATAATGGTGTGGCCTTCTGCATTCCTCCAAGTACCAGCCAAGCTAGAGTAGTCGCCATTTTGGATTTCGACAATGTTAATTCCTTTTTGAGCACTGGCTTTTTTCTTCGTTTCAGGTTCTATATAGACTGAGTGGTAATTGAATTCATCTTTCTTAATTGGAAAGTTCAAATTATCTGGTTGTTTCTCACCTTTAGAGCGGTCTATATTCCATTCATTGACTTGTTTTAATTTCGTTCCAGTAGAATCAAATTTATATTGAATCAAATGAACATTTTGACCGCCACCTGAAGAAGTAGACATTAAAAGAGAACCGTCCACGAGTGGGGTCAACAGCACACGCTCGCCAATGGAAGCAAGATTAACTTCTGGAGAAGTTAAACGAATTACTTGTTCGTCTTTTAGCGTATAGATGTCTAGTATTATATGGTTCCCATCTTGAAGTATAAATGAAATAATCAATTCGTCTGTACCGTTTTTTATCTAAGTCGTACTGTGCATATTCGATACCTGTATAGATTTCGTTGTTTCGTAAGAGATAGGCAATCGAATTAATCGATTCGTCAAATGCGCCAGTACTATTTTTTTGTAACAGTTGCATATTTTTGAAATAATCTCATTATACTGAGTGTTACCAGGTTTTAAGTCTTTCGCTATCGAAACGGTTGTTGTCGTTGTCTCCCTTTGTAGTTTCTACAGCCGTCGTTTCTTCTGGTGCCTTTTGTGATTGACACGCCACCAAGAAAAGACTCGATAAAAGAAGAGTAGACAGTAATTTTTTTGTTTTTTTCATAAGATTCCTCCACACAAATTTTTGAACTTTTTTTATAAAAATTATAACAAATAAATGAACGGAATAAAATTGAAATCATATTGGTAATAAAAACACCTCCACGAACTCTCTCTAGTAGAGGCGTGAGGTGTTGTTTTTCATATAAGATTTGACAGTTCTAAGGAATAGATTATTCCGCTACTTTTTGAAACGCATTGTGTAGTAAAGAATAACCGACTCTCCATCGTCAAGGTCTTGTTTTTGTTCGAGTGACAGTGTTAATATTCCATCTTCAAGGGTATATTTATAAGTCACTGGTGTTACGAATTTCTTACCTGAGAATGTTACTAAATCAATGAACATTGGTGCGTTCTTGAATTCAAACGTACCTGCACTCTCGTTAATGGTAATTTCTTTTAAGGTTTGATGGATTTCATACTTTTCATCATTGAACTCAAAGCTGGTAGGGCCTTTCATTCCGTTAAAAATTTCTAGTTGCTTTTTCAAAGCATCATACTGATTTTTAATATATTGTTCTTTGGTTCCTTGGACACTTGTTAATTTTTGAGCCTTCGCGTAGTCATAGAAGTTGCCGACAGCCACATTGGTCGTTGCTGTAAGATCGTATACGGCAGAATTTCCTGTAATCGTTAGTGTCGGTGTAACGTCCTTGAAGGCATCAGAGTAAATGAGTCTGCGTGGAATTTCTTCTGAAGATAGATAATCCAGATATCCAATGCCTCGTTCGAGAGTACTTCTGAAGTCGATTTGTTCCCATTTTCCTTCCAGTGGATTGGAAGGAGCAGTTGTTGTAGTTGTTGTAGCAGCAGTTTGGTTTCCGCAGCCGGCAAGCATTAAAAGAGAGCAGCCAGCAATGAATAATGGTTTTAAGTATTGTTTAAACATGGTCGCGTCTCCTTTCTATTTCTTTTCTGCACTTGGTACGCGTTTGAAAGTCAGTTCAAAATGAACAGGAAGATTGTCCTTCGTTTTCATATCGGCGTAGATAATCAAGAAGCCATCTTTTACTTCATAATTGTATGTTACTGGATCGAATCTATGATCTTTACCCGCTGTCGTTAGAGGGAAGGAGTCAAGAATCATGAGCCCTTCGTCAAATGTGACAGTCTTCGCTTTTTCATCAATAGTTCCTGTAGCCTCGTAGCTATAATTTCCAGTCGATGTATCCATTGATGCTTTATATTTCTTGAAGTTTTGCACGAACTCTGTTTGTCCGTTAATATAACGACTAACAAATTCGTCTTCTGTCATTTTTTTCTTGTCCTTTGAAATCTCGTAGAATGCTTTTGCAAATATTTTCGAGTTATATTGATAGCTTAGCTTTGCGTTTGTACCATCAACGGATAATTTCATCTTGAAGTCTTTAAAGGCTTCAATGAATTTCGCATAAGTATAACTTTTCATTCCTTTCGGGAAAAAGGCTTTCTGCAATGAATCGAGCTCGTATACGGAATCCCATTCACCAGCAATATTATTTGGATCTTTTTGTTCTTGTTGCGCTTGCGCTTGTTGCGCGTTATTGGCATTTTGATCTGAAGCTTGGTTCTGTCCACATCCAGCAATCACGAAAACTGCACCAAGAGAGAGCAGACCAAGAAACAGTTTCTTAGTTTGTCTAATCATTGTTAGACCTCCTTCAAATAGATTTTTGTATTATGATTATATTATACGCCTAATATTTTCGTTTTACAAGAGCTTACACAAAAATTACAACCTTCCTTCGTAACTTCACCATTATTCAACATGACAAGTGGAAAAATTGTCTCTAGAAGTGGGGCAAAAAGTTGAGCTTCTCAAGGTGTTGAATGTGCACAAACACTTTTTGCGAATGTACTAAAAAAAAGAACTTTTTTGGGGATAGTTATGATAGCCGCGATAAACAAGCAATGTGACCTCTGATAGAGTAGGAAGATTTATATTTCATCTAAATGCTGTTTTCTCAAATAATCCGTACTCACCAGGATTTGACTACAATGTGTATTTAGATAAGGCGAAGACACCAACAGAAACTCTCAAAAACAGGAGTTGCAGAAATCCCTACAACACTGCTTGGGCTAGTAGCTCTAGGACTTAGTGGAGTAGTCACTTTCAAGAAGAAAAATAATCGCATAACATAAAGAAAGGTTGGCACACGTGCCAACCTTTTTAAGTTAAAGTTATTTATTTAGCTGTCTTATAGAAGTTGCGTAGACCAGTAACAATCCCTTCAACGAGTTTGTTTTGGTATTTATCATCGCTAATCTTTTTATATTCAGGGCTATCCATGTACCCGAGTTCTAATAGAACGGCAGGTTTAACTGTTTCACGAAGAACAGCGTAGTTAGCCCCGTGAACACCGCGGTCGTTTGCCCCAGCAACAGATACAATTGAGTTATGAATGTTGTCGGCTAGACGTTTACTTTCGCTTAGACGAATAGGGTGGTTATGCGCCACTTTATTAATACGAGGCGTAATGTCTGGATCTGGTTCGTAGATGTATGTTTCCACACCGCTACGGTTTGCCCCAGGAACGCCTGTTGCATTGAAGTGGATACTGATAAATACATCCGCATCCGTCTTGTTCACCATTTCAGAACGTTCAGTAACAAAATCCACATACACATCTGAGTCGCGAGATGTTAAAACAGTGTAGCCAAGTTTTTCGAGCTCGCTTCGAAGTTTACGATAAATCGACATGTTTAAATCTTTTTCGCGAAGTCCGTTGTAAACTGCACCTGGGTCACGTCCGCCATGACCTGGGTCAAGGAAGACCACGTTTTTGTAGTTGCCGTAGTTTACTGCTTCAGGAACTTCTCCAATCCATAAACCATTGTCTTGGAAGGCATGTTTTTTGCCATCAATTGTAACGATGTTTCTAGCATAAACACCATCTGCTTGAAGATAAAATTTACCACCGTAGTTTTTATCGTAAATCCATTCGTTTTTAGCCATGCGGCCATCTGCTTTCACATAATAAGAACCGATCCAACGATTTGAAGACATTTGACCATCTGCGATAAAGTAGAACCAATCACCACCAATTTGGAACCAACGATTACCTCCGATGTATTTCCCATCTTCACCGAGATAGAAGTAACTACGATATTTTTTATCAAATAACCATTCATTTCTGGCCATTGCCCCATCAGATTTAACGTAGTAGTCGCCAATCCATTTATTAGTATCTAAAATACCATCCATTTGGAAGTGATATTTCTTTCCGTTAAGGTCGAGCCATTTACCACCGACATACTGACCACTTTCACTTAGATAGTAAGTAGCTTTGTAGTTTGCATCATAAATGAACTCTGATTTAGCCATGTACCCACCATCTTTTAGGTAGTAGGGACCGAACCATTCTTTTTTCGCGTATGCTCCACCTTGTTTGATATAGAAGTAGCTGTTATAGTACTTGTCGAAAATCCATTCATTTTCTGCCATAGAACCGTCTTGTTTTAAGTAGTAAACGCCGTAGAATTCATTTTGACGAAGAACACCATTTCCTTTAAATGAATACCATGTTCCGTTTATTTTTTTCCAATCATTCCGAAAGATTTTTCCACCAGCATCAGTGTAGTATTTTTGACCGTATAAGTAGTTCCAACCTTCAGAAACGAGCAATCCCTCATTATCTAAAAGATAGCCATCTGGAGTAACAGTTGATTTCAACATCTTACCGTCAGCGCCAAAGTAATACCATCGTCCACCGTGCCATTTCCAAACGGAAGTGATAGGTTTCCCATCAACGTAATAATAGGTTGCACCATCTGCTTTAACAATTCCTGTTTGTTTTTGTTCTACAACTTCAGTAGAAACATCACTTGTGTTTGTAGTGCTTGTTGGAAGAGACGCTTCCGCAGTCGTTGTCGTTTCTGTTGTTGATTGAACCGTCGTCACTTCAACAGTCGTCGGTTGAACTGTCGTTTCAGTTTGTGTCGTCTCTGCAGCAACCGCATGTGCCGAAAGGGCGAAAAGGGCAGCCGTCAAGAGCGTGACTTTACCTGTAAGTTTCATAAAAACCTCCTTATAAAAATTTACTTTACAAGTTTACCAAAAAAGAACAAAATACGCAATTTTATAAAACAAAATTCACACTTTCTCCCTAAAGTAAAAACCCTCATTCGGTGAATGAGGCTTTCTAAAGATTACAATTAACGACCAAACCAAACACTCATATCTACATTTCCAAGACCAGGAATAAATTCTTTATCGGTATATTGCCAGCCCCAGCTTGGTTGGCTGTATGGAAGTTGGTAAGTGAGCTGTGGAGTATAGGCTGCAACCCAATCCACGTATTTTAAAATTTCAGGAGTGTTTAAACGATTTTGTAAGAGATATTGATAACTGTAAATGCGCACATTTGTGTATCCGGCTTTGGCCATCGTGTCACGGTACGCTTTCCAGATTTTCACCCAAGTAGAAGTATCCGTTGGCGCAGATTTTGCACCGTTTGTATAACGCCAATCCTCTAAGTCGAAGTAAATAGGGTAAGTTGGTTTAATATTGTATTTCTTAATTAAAGCAATGGTTTGTTCGGCATCTTCTACGCCGTCCGCCTCAGTAGAAGCGTAAGTGTAGAGGTAAATTCCGTAAGGAACGCCAAGACGGTTTAATTCGCTAATGTTATGGGCAAGATGTTTATCTTCCGTGCCAGAGTAACCGATACGAACGATGACCGCATCGATGCCATTGTCCTTGATGATACCTTCCCAGTTAGAGATATGTCCTTGGTGCTCGCTCACGTCCATGACTTTCTTCGTTGTTTCATCCCCAAGACGTTGAGCTGCTCCATTGTAGAAGTAGCGTTTGCCATCTTTTTCAACCCAACCGATATCGACTGCTTTTTTGCTCAAGATATTTCCGCTCCCGTCAAATACATATTGATAGTGGTCGATGATATGCGTACCAGTCGCCATTTTACCGTTATCGAGTACGTAGTATTTATTCTCAATCCATTCTTTCTGCGCGACTTTTCCGTTCGCTTTGAAGTAGTACCAGTATCCACCAACTTTTGCCCAGTAATTCTTCGCGTACGTACCGTCATCTTTGAAATAGTAAGAAGAACCAGTCGATTGGTCGTATTGCATTTCGTTTTTCGCCATACGTCCATTTCCTTTTACAAAGTAAGATCCGACCCATTCATTTTTTGCTAAGTATCCGCCGTCTTTGAAGTAGTACCATTCACCATCGATTTCTTTCCATTGTTTACTTACATATTTCCCGTTTTCGTCAAAGTAGAAAGAACTATTGTATGTAGAATCGTAAACAAACTCGCTTTTGGCCATGCGTCCACTTTCTTTAACAAAGTAATAATCAATCCATTTAAGTGTCGCCATTTGTCCATCGGCGATAAAGTAGTACCAATCACCAGCTACTTGATACCAGCGGTTCCCGCCGATATATTTTCCGTCATCAGCGAGATAGAAGTAGCTGCCATAATTTTTGTCAAAGAACCATTCATTTTTGGCCATTGCACCATCAGATTTAACATAGTAGTTGCCAATCCATTTATTGGTTTCTAGCACACCATCCATTTGGAAGTGGTATTTTTTACCGTTAACTTCAATCCATTTGCCACCAACATATTGGCCACTTTCTTCGAAATAGTATGTGGCTTTATAGTGATCGTCATAAACAAATTCAGATTTCGCCATATAGCCACCGGCTTTTAAGTAATAAGAACCTTTCCATTCCTTATTGGCATAGGCGCCCCCTTGTTTGATAAAGAAGTAGCTGTTGTAATATTTATCAAAAATCCACTCGTTATCGGCCATTGTACCGTCTGCCTTCAAGTAGTAGTAATCGTAGAACTCGTTTTGACGAAGTACGCCATTGTCTTTAAAGGAGTACCATTTTCCGTCTATTTTTTTCCAAATACTAGTAACAGCCTTTCCGTGCTCATCAGCGAAATAACGATGATCATTTATTGTTACAAATCTGTTTCGAGCCATAATACCATCTTCATCCATGACATAACCATCTATAAGCGTATTTGTTTGTTTTTGCCCATTTTCGTTGAAATAGTAGTACTGGTTATTAATAAATTTCCATTGAGAAGTTAATTTTTGTACCTTCTAAATAATAGTAAGTATCTCCATTCTGAGCCGCGAAACCAGTGTAGCTTTGCTGTTTATAATAGTGATCAATATTATTCGTAACATCGCGTTTGGAACGAGAACGTATTTGTTGCGTTGTCTCGGTAGTCGGTTCAGGTTCTTGAGATATTTCTTGTTGTGAAGTAGGTTTCTCAGTATTTGTTATATCTTGGGAAAAAGGTTATATTTTTCTGATGTTTGTATTTCAGTAGTTGTTTCAACAGTTGTTGTCTCTTGAGCGGTTTCTGCATGAGTTGCTTGAGTAGTTAATAGTAATAAAGTTACACTTGCAACCGTGAATTTTTTTCATGTGTTTCATTAAGCCTCCCTCGTAAAAATTTCCTAATTATTAGTGTAACAAAATAAAAGGCGAGAGGGCAAACTAAATCCTGCAATTCCGTGAAATCTTAATAATTACATTTTTCAGGAATTGAAGGTACAGGAAGAGGGCGGATTGTGCTATAATCGGTGGTATGAAAACGACAGAACAACTAAACCAACCAAAACAACAACTATTAAAAGGAACCTTGATGACGCTCTTTGCCGGGATTGCCTGGGGGGATGAGTGGCGCGTGTGGACAATACTTGATGGCGCACGGAATGGGCGTACTCGCCTTGACCGACCTCCGTCTGATTATCTCTGGGGTATGTCTACTCGCGATGAGCTACGCGTTTACCCGTGGGCAACTGGTCGCCTTCTTTAAGGATAAGAAAAACTACGCAAAGATTACACTCTTTGCATTTATCGGTCTCTTCATGAACCAGTTTACATATCTGGAGGCGATTCACCTCAGTAATGCCGGAACCGCGACCGTCTTGCAGTACCTCTGCCCGGTGATTATTCTGGTATACATGTGCTTGAAAAATCGCACGACACCGACCGCATCTGAAGTGACGTCGATTGTCCTTGCGATTCTTGGGACGTTCATCATTGCCACACACGGACAACTCAATCAACTCAGCGTGACACCACTCGGGCTCTTCTGGGGCATCTTTAGTGGCTTCACGTACGCCATTTACATCATGCTTCCGATTAAACTCATTCAAGAGTACGGAAGCCTCACGGTGATTGGAGTAGGGATGGTCATCGCAGGAGTCATTCTCTTCCCGATGAGCGGCCTTACGACGATGGAACTTGTGTATAGCGTGGATATTCTTGCATCACTAACAGGAATTATCCTCATTGGAACGATCATTTCGTACACAATGTTTTTAAAAGGAACGAGCTATATCGGGCCGGTGAAGAGCAGTCTGATTGCCGCGGTCGAACCGATTTCTGCGGTGTTCTTTGCCTTCCTCATCATGAACGAGCATTTCTTCGCGATTGACTTTGTCGGTATGGCGATGATTCTTGCAGCCGTGGTCCTCATCTCGGTGAAAGACTTAATCAAAGAGCGTCGTAAGAAAGAACAAGGCGTACTTGAATAATAAAAATGAACCGCAATTGGAGTGCATCCAGTTGCGGTTTTTTTGCTGTTTTTGAAAGAATTGAAAAAAACTTGAAAAATGAGACCGTTCTCATGAAACTTTCATCTTTTTCAAATAAATGAGTTGTGCTATACTATAAACCATCAAACAACAGATGGAGGTCCTGAATTTGTCTTATTCACTCGAAATTTTACCAAGCTTATTACATGGAGCAGTGACGACATTAGAAGTGTTCGCACTCGTGCTCATTTTCTCGATTCCGCTGGGCGTTCTCATTGCCTTTGCGATGCAACTGAAATGGAAGCTACTCAACTGGCTCATCCATATCTACATCTGGGTGATGCGCGGGACACCTCTGTTATTACAACTGATCTTTATTTATTACGTCTTGCCAAGTATCGGCATTCGTTTAGACCGACTCCCAGCAGCGCTTAGTGCCTTCACGCTCAACTATGCGGCGTACTTTGCGGAGATTTTCCGCGGGGGGATCGATACGATTCCAAAAGGGCAGTATGAAGCGGCGAAAGTGTTGAAATTCACGCCAGGAGCAACGATTCGCTATATCGTTCTTCCACAAGTGACGAAGATTGTCTTGCCAAGTGTCTTCAATGAAATCATGAGCCTTGTCAAAGATACGTCTCTTGTATACGCGCTTGGAATCTCAGACCTTATCTTGGCGAGTCGTACCGCAGCCAACCGCGACGCCAGCCTCGTTCCGATGTTTCTAGCAGGGCGATTTACCTTATCGTTATCGGGATTGTGACGCTTGTGGCGAAACGCATTGAAAAGAAATTTAGTTATTATAAATAGGAGGACAAGCAGATGTTAGAATTACGCAATATTAGTAAACGATTCGGCGATAAACAAATCTTGTCCGATTTCAACTTAACCATTCACGAAGGAAAAATCTTGGCCATTGTCGGACCTTCAGGAGGCGGGAAAACAACCTTGCTTCGTATGTTAGCAGGCCTTGAAAAAATCGATTCTGGAGAAGTGTTCTATAACGGCGAACCTTTAGCGCTCGACGAACTCTCGAAGCGCCAATTGCTTGGATTCGTGTTCCAAGACTTCCAATTATTCCCACATTTATCGGTATTAGAAAACTTAACGATTTCACCGGTGAAGATGAACGGCATGCCTCAAGAAGAAGCCAACATGAAGGCACGCGCACTCTTAGAACGCCTCGGCCTAGCTGAACACGAGGACGCGTTCCCATATTCACTCTCAGGCGGACAAAAACAACGGGTGGCCTTGGCACGTGCGATGATGATTGACCCTGAAATCATCGGCTACGACGAACCAACGTCAGCGCTCGATCCAGCCCTTCGCCTGGAAGTAGAGAAGTTAATTCTCCAAAACAAAGAACTCGGAATGACGCAAATCGTCGTGACCCATGATTTAACCTTTGCCGAGAATATCGCGGACGAATTATTGACGTTCGAACCGAAATAGGAGGCCGCTATGAAGAAACAAAAAGGAATCCTAGGGCTTTTGGCGCTTGTAGGGGTGGCGGTCATGAGCCTTGCGGGCTGCACGCAACTGGCAAGCAATCCAAAAGTCGATAACTGGGATAAATACCAACAACAAAAGAGCATTACAGTCGGCTTCGATAATACCTTTGTACCGATGGGCTTCGAGGAGAAGAATGGTGACTATGCCGGCTTTGATATCGAACTCGCTCAGTACGTGTCGAAGAAACTCGGCATCACGGTTCACTTCCAACCGATTGACTGGGACATGAAGGAGACGGAACTTCAAAACGGCACGATTGACGCCATCTGGAATGGGTATTCGGCCACAGACGAACGCCGCGAGAAAGTCGCGTTCACGATTCCCTATATGCAAAATACGCAAATCTTAGTCGTGAAGAAAACAAGTGGCATTCACTCGGTAGAAGATATGACAGGGAAAGTTCTTGGCGCACAAAACGGATCATCTGGGATGTTGGATTTTGAAGAACATCCAGAAGTGTTGAAGAACCGCGTTAAAGGCGGGGATGCCGACCAATACCAAAGCGTAAACGAGGCCATTATCGACTTGAAGAATGACCGTATCGACGCCTTGCTCATCGACCGTGTCTACGCGGACTACTACCTCACAACAGAAGGCATTGCCGACGAGTACGACACCATTCCTTCCAGGATTCGAGAGTGAATCCTTCGCGGTAGGGGTACGTCCCGCCGATAAGAAATTACTTGAAGCGCTGAACCAGGCCTTCAAGGAACTCTATCAAGAGGGCATCTTCCAACAAATTAGCCAGAAATGGTTTGGCGAGGATGTCGCAACATCAGAAGTCAAAGGGCAAGAATAACCAAATAACAAAAACGATCGCTGGACGGAAGGCACGCCTTTCAGAAGGCGATTTTTTTGTGCTGAAAGATCAAATCTGATTAGGATAAAAACTTAAAAACATAGAAAATTAGATTGATAAACCGTTTTCAAAAAGGTACACTGGAGGTGTAGAAAAGTTCAAGTAAAGGAGAGAAAACCATGAAAAAATTAGAAGGGAAAGTAGCACTCATCACTGGAACAGCCGTTGGACTCGGAAAGGGAATCGCAACGGTCTATGCCAAATACGGCGCTAAGATGTGCCTCGTCGACTTATTACCAGAAGTCGAAGAAACGGCGAAAGAATTAAGAGAAACTTACGGCGCAGAAATCATCACTTATGTCGGAGACGTCTCAAACAAAGACCATATGAAAGAAGCAGCCAAGAAGGCAAAAGACGCCTTTGGGGAAGTGAATGTGGCTTGTTGCAACGCTAGGGTTTGTCGCTTAGCTCCATTTGAAGAAATGAGCGATGAGATGCGCGACTTCCATATCGATGTGAATATCAAGGGCGTATGGAATAGTTGTCAAGCCGTCATCCCTTATATGCTTGAACAAGGCGGTGGTAGTATCGTCATTGCTTCATCAGTCACAGGGGATATCGTAGCCGATGCCGGAGAAGCTGCCTATGCCATGACAAAAGCAGCGCTCGTTGGCTTGACGAAATGCTTGGCCGTCGAATACGCAGACCGTCATATCCGCGTGAACTGCTCACAACTAGGATATGCGCGTACACCTATGGTTGAAAAGATGGCCATCGAATCAAACCCAGACAACCCAGAAAGTGCCATCCAAGACATCGCAGTAGGAGTGCCAATGAAACGCTTGGCAGACCCACTCGAAGTCGGCGAACTCTTCGCATTCCTTGGAAGTGACGAAGCTAGCTACCTCACAGGAAGTCAAATCGTCATCGACGGCGGCAGCACCTTACCAGAAACGATGAGTATTGGGACGAATTAGATAGTAAAAATAACAAATATAAAGTATCTTTAAAAACAAAAAATAAATAGATTTTTGAGTTAATAATTTTTATAGAAGATAACGGGAAGGCTTAATTCCATCCCATTATCTTCTTTTTGCGCTAAAAGTGGTAGAATGGGTGAAAAGCCTTGAAGGAGGAATTTTATGACAAAAAGAATTTTTAAAGGGTACTCTTTAGTTGAAAAAAAGAGACTTGCCAGATATTCGTTCTGTTGGTTATTTAT
>BNJU01001092.1_pt1 | contig 23726 bp, 18 predicted proteins | sample 8539281 | NCBI WGS metagenome assembly BNJU01 (sample SAMD00202456, study PRJDB9452) | human saliva metagenome | isolation source: human saliva | place: Japan
GTCCACCGCCTGGTTGGCGATCTGACGCTCACACACGTCGATGAGCTCGCGGATGATGCGGATCGTGCCGGCGGACGCGTCCGCGTGAGCCTCGATCCAGGCCTTGCCAGAGGCGACCACGTCGACCTCGGGCACGTAGCCGGCGAGGGCGGTCGGGAAGAGGAGCGTCGTCAGGTCCTCGGCCGTGTGGAAGGTGAAACGCTCCCAGATCCCGGCCAGGGCATCGAAGTACTCAGCGACGTAAGACGCGTAGGCGGAGGGCGTGGTGCGCGCCTGCGCCCAGAAACCGGAGATCATTGCCCAGCGCGTGTCGTTGGGGATGGTCGTATCGGATAGGACCTTGTCCCACACGTCGGCCTTGATCCATTCGCCCGACCTCGCGGCGCGGCAGGCCGCAGCATTCTGGTGGCCGGTCATTGTGTCGTCGGCGGCTTCGAGAGCGTCGATGTCGGCCTCGGTGGCGGCGTCTCCGCGCACGAGAGACACGAGCAGATCCCACTTGAGATCGACGTCCAGGTCCAGGCCATCCAGGGTCTGGGTGCCGTCGAAGAGACCGCGGATAGCCTCGAACTGCTCGGAGCTGGTCGCGTTACGGGCGGCCGCGGCCACGAGCATACGCTGCGCGTCCGACCCGGAGGCGGCGGTGCGAGCCAGGAGGAGCAGGCGTCGGCCCGTGTCCTCGGCGGCCTCCGCGCGGTACTCAGGTGCGACGAAGGTGCGCACGGCCTCGTCAATGTGGCGCAGGGTCAGCATGAGCAGGCTCATGTTGTCCTCGACAGGGATCGAGGTGAGCGCGAGGTTCAGGTAGTCGCGGGCGGCCATCTCGCCGTCGCGGGTCATGTCCCATGCGGAGGCCATGACGACGCCGCGGGTCAGGGAGCCAGTGAACTTGGTGATGTTGGCGATCGCGAAGGCCAGGGACTGCTCGTCCAGGCGAACCTTTGCGTAGCCGAGGTCGCCGTCGTTGACGAGGATGAAGTCCGGGCGGGCGATGCCCGCGGCGGCCTCGATCACCGTCGAAGCGCCATCAATGTCGAGCTCCTCGCGGAAGACCTGGGCCAGCGTGCCCTCCTCGGTCAGCGAGTAGCCGGCCACGCCCATACGGTGCGGACGCAGCGAAGCGCCCTCGGAGAAGGCCTCCTGGGTGATCTCGAGGCGCTCGATCGTGCCGTCCTCGGCGGTCGTGATGACCGGACGCAGGAGCGTCACGCCGGCTTCCTCCAGCCACACCTTCGACCACGAGGCCAGGTCGCGGCCCGAGGCGGCGGCCAGCTCGGAGAGCAGGTCGTCCAGAGTGGCGTTGGCGTAGGAGTGCTTCGTCAGGTACTCGTGCAGGCCCGCGAAGAAGGCGTCGCGTCCCACGTAGGAGACGAGCTGGCGCAGCACGGAGGCACCCTTGGCGTAGGTGATGCCGTCGAAGTTGACCTCGACGTCGGCCAGGTCTCGGATCTCGGCCGTGATCGGGTGGGTCGTGGGCAGCTGATCCTGCTTGAGGCCCCAGTCCTTGCGGACCATGAAGCCCGTCCAGCCTTCGGTGTACTTGGTGGCCTCGGCTAGGCCAGGTGGCTCATGAACTCGGCGAAGGACTCGTTGAGCCACAGGTCGTTCCACCACTTCATGGTGACCAGGTCGCCGAACCACATGTGCGCGAGCTCGTGCAGGATCGTGTTGGCGCGAGCCTCCATCTGAGCCTCGGTGGGACGCGTGCGGAACACGTAGGCGTCGCGGAAGGTCACGCAGCCGGCGTTCTCCATGGCACCCGCGTTGTACTCGGGCACGAAGATCTGGTCGTACTTGGTGAAGGGGTAGGCGATGCCGTAGGCACCCTCGAAGAACTCGAAGCCCTGACGGGTGATCTCGATGATCTCGTCGGCATCCAAGTGCTCGATGATGGAGGCGCGGGCGTACACGCCCAGGTCGATTGTGCGGCCGTCGGAGGAGGTCAGCGTGGCCGTCGTGCCCTCGTAGGGGCCGGCGACGATCGCGGTGATGTAGGTCGACATGACCTCGGTGGTCGCGAAGCGGTAGACCCAGGCCTCGCCATCTTCCTCGGGGGCCGGGGTCGGCGCGTTGGAGAAGACCTTCCAGCCCTTGGGGGCCTTGACCGTCAGGGTGAAGGTGGACTTCAGGTCAGGCTGCTCGAAGGTCGTGTAGACGCGGCGGGCGTCCGGAACCTCGAACTGGGAGTAGGTGTAGGCCTGGCCGTCGGCGGGGTCCACGAAGCGGTGCAAGCCCTCGCCCGTGTGCATGTACTGGCAGGACGCCTCAACTTCGAGGACGTTGTGCTCGGCAAGGTTCTCCAGCGCGATGCGGTTGTCCTGGTGCACCGAGAAGGGGTCCAGGGTGTTTGCCATTCAGCGTGATCGAGTGGACGTTGTTGGACACGAGGTCAGCGAACGTGGAGGCGCCTTCGCGCGCGTCGAACTCGATGCGGGTGAATGAACCGAAGTCGGTGTCTCCGCGCGTGAGGTCCAGGGAGATCTCATAGCGGGTCACAGAGGAAATGATCGAGGCGCGCTCGGTCGCTTCCTCACGAGTCAGGTTCAGGCCTGGCATGGGTTGCCTTTCCGTCGATGGAATGGGGGCGCTGTTGCGCTCAACATTTCTATGTTGTCATGTGTTGGGTGTGATTGCGCGGGGCGAGCCGCTTTTTGTCGGCTGGGACACGCTTTCACCAGATGGTGACGCGCTGGGAGGGGTCCAGCCACATCTTGTCGCCGGGGGTGACGTCGAACGCCTGGGCGAAAGTGTCAAGGTTGCGCAGTACCTGGTTGCAGCGGAACTCAGCGGGAGAGTGGGGGTCGATCGCCAGCATCTGGCGTGCGAACTGGGGACGCGTGGCCGTGCGCCATGCGCGTGCCCACGAGTAGAAGAAGCGCTGCGGACCCGAGATTCCGTCGATGACGGGGGCGGTGTGCGGGGTCAGCCCCTGCTCGGCGAGCGAGGCCGCCCAGGCCTTCCACGCGATGGTCAGGCCGCCGAGGTCGCCGATGTTCTCACCGATCGTGAGCGCGCCGTTGACGTGGGGGAGCGTGCGTTCGCCGCCCTCCTCTGACTCCTCGCCCTGCTCCAGCAGGACTGCGGGGGTGAGCGCGTCATACTGCTCGATGAGGGCGTGCGTGCGCTTTTCGAACGCGGCACGGTCCTCGTCGGTCCACCAGTTCGACAGGTTTCCCTCCCCGTCGTAGCGCGAGCCCTGGTCATCGAAGCCGTGTCCGATCTCGTGGCCGATGACCGCGCCGATCGCGCCGAAGTTCACCGCGTCGTCGGCCTCGGTGTCGAAGAACGGAGGCTGAAGGATCGCGGCGGGGAAGACGATCTCGTTCTGGGTGGGGTTGTAGTAGGCGTTGACCGTCTGGGGGGGTCATGTACCACTCGTCGCGGTCCACCGGGCGGCCCAGCTTGGCCCATTCGCGGTCGGTGGCGTGAGCGTTAGCGGCGCGCACGTTCTCGACGATCGTGGCCTTGGGATCCAGGTGCAGCGTCGAGTAGTCGCGCCACTTGACGGGGTAGCCGATCTTGGGGTTGAAGGTCGCGAGCTTGTCCAGTGCCTTGACCTTGGTGTCCTCGCTCATCCAGTCGAGGCTACGGATCGACTCGCCGTAGGCGTCGAGGAGGCGGCGCACCAGCGCGTCCATGGCCTCCTTGGCGTCGGGCGGGAAGTGGCGGGTCACCCATGCACGGCCCATGGCCTCGCCCAGGTAGGCCTCGATGAGTCCGAGGGCACGCTTCCAGCGCGGACGCAGTTCCTCCGTGCCGGACAGAGTGCGGCCGTGGAAGTCGAAGTTCTCGTTCACGAAATCGTTCGACAGGAGCGACGCGTGGCAGTCGATCGCCGAGGCGCTCAGCCACTCCTTGAGCACGGACAGATCGGTGCCGGCCCACAGGGCGGCGGCGGCGATGAGGAAGTCGGGCTGGTCGACGTTCACGACGAGGCCGGCGACGGGCATGCGCGCGCCCTGCGCCCACGCGTCCCAGTCGAAGCCAGGGCGAGAGAGGCAATCTCCTCCCAGGGGGTCGGGTTGTCAGAGAGCAGCGGGTCGCGGTTGCTCACGGAGTCACGGTGGTGCGAGGCGACCTGGGTCTCCAGCTCCATGATGCGCGTCGCCGCGCCCTCGGGGTCTGCCACGCCGGCGAGGCCGAGGAGGCGGGCGGTGTGCGCGACGTAGGCCTCGCGGATCGGCGCATAGTCGTCCTCGCGGTAGTAGGCCTCGTCGGGCAGACCGATTCCGGACTGGACGAGGGAGACCATGTAGCGGGAGGAATCATGCGGGTCGGTGCCCACGTATGCGCCGACGAGGCCACCGATGCCTTCACGCATGAGGCGGCCCATCTCGCGGGCGAGTTCCTCGTGGGTGGTGCAGGCGTGAATTGCGTCGAGGTCGGGGCGCAGGGGAGTGGCTCCTGCTTCTTCAATGGTGTCCTCGTCGAGGAACTGAGTCCACAGTGTGGCGATGCGGTGCGCATCCGGATCGTCCAGGGAGCCGTCGGCTGCGTCCTGGGCGATGGCGCGCGCGTACTTTTCGGATGCGTCGCGCAGCGTGTGGAACGCTCCGTCCATGGGGCGGTCTGCGGGGATTGTGTGTGTGGGTCGCCAGCCACGTGCCGTTGACGTGGCGATAGAAATCGTCCTGCGGGCGCACCGTTGAATCGATGTTCGCGGTGTCGAGGACTCGGGCGAGCAGTGTGTTCGTCATGCCTTAACTCTAGGGGCAGAGATGGGGGTCGCGTGGGATGAGTGTTCACGAGGGACGCATCGACCGCATTTACGTGATACGTGTGGGATGTAATTCGTCATTTTCACGCGGAATTGTGCGGGGGAGTGCGGATGTCAGTTTGATGCGCCCCCGTTGTGCACATATGTGCACAGTGGTGTGTACATTCGTGCAAAAGGGGTGTGAAGGGGCATCATGGATCAAGCAATGAGGCACTTCCTCATCAAGAGGTGAAGGGATTTTTAACGGTGAAGACACTTCGCACTGACGTGTGCGTCATCGGTGGCGGATCCACCGGTGCCGGCGTCGTCCGCGACGTCGCCATGCGCGGCTTCTCAGCCGTCCTCGTAGACCGGGCGGACATCGCTCAGGGAACCTCCGGTCGCTTCCACGGTCTGCTCCACTCGGGCGGCCGGTACATTGCGTCCGATCCTGAGTCGGCCACCGAGTGCGCCGAAGAAAACGAGATCGTCAAGCGCATCAACGCCAACGCCGTCGAGGCCACCGGAGGCCTCTTTGTCGTGACCGCCCAGGACGATGAGGAGTACGCGGACCAGTTCCTGGCCCGTGCAGCGGCTGCAAAGGTGCCCGCTGCCGAAATCTCCATCGCTGAGGCGCTGCGTCGCGAACCCCGCCTGGACCCGCGCATCAAGCGTGCCTTCGAGGTTCAGGACGGCACGGTCGATGGCTGGCAGATGACCTGGGGAGCGATCCGCTCCGCACAGGCGTACGGGGCGCAGGTCCTGACCTACCACCGCGTCACCTCCATCGAACGCGAGGGCGAGCGCATCAGCGCCGTCATCGTCCACGATGAACGCGCTCGCGAGGACGTGCGCATTGAATGCGGCTTCGTCCTCAACTGCGGCGGCCCCTGGGCCGGACAGATCGCCGCCATGGCGGATTGCCACGGCGTCGACGTCGTCCCGGGCGCCGGCATCATGATCGCCATGAACCACCGACTGAGCCAGTCGGTCATTAACCGTTGCGTGTGGCCCGCCGACGGTGACATCCTCGTGCCCGACCACACCGTGTGCATCATCGGCACGACCGACCTCAAGGCCGACGACCCGGATCGCCTGTCGATCCCCGCCGACCAGGTCCAGCAGATGCTCGACTCCGGTGAGGCCATGATCCCCGGCTTCCGCAAGTCCCGTGCCGTGCACGCCTGGGCCGGTGCGCGCCCCCTCGTCAAGGACTCGCGCGTGTCCGCGACCGACACGCGCCACATGGCGCGCGGCATGAGCATCATCGACCACAACACGCGCGACGGCGTCTACGGCATGCTCACCATCGCGGGCGGCAAGCTCACCACCTACCGCCTGATGGCCGAGCGCATCGTCGACATCATGTGCGAGGAGATGGGCGAGCAGCGCGCCTGCAAGACCGCCGACGAGGCTGTTCCTCCCGCCAAGGAAGAGCGCCTCTACACGATCGGCCACCGCCTCGACAATGTCGAATCGCGCAACGAATCCCCCCTCCCACGAGCAGATCATCTGCGAGTGCGAGATGGCCACGCGCGCCATGCTCGAAAACGTCATGGACACCCTGCCCAAGGGTCAGCTCGACGACGTGCGTCGCCAGATGCGCCTGGGCATGGGGCCCTGCCAGGGCGGCTTCTGCTCCCAGCGCGCCGCGGGCATCGCCCACGAGCGTGGCGACATCGACTCGATGCGCGCCAACTCCCTCCTGCGTCTCTTCCTGAAGAACCGCTGGATCGGCCTGTGGCCCATCATGTTCGGCAAGCAAGCCAGGCAGGCCGCACTGGACGCCTGGATTCACGAGGGCACGCTCGACGTTGAGCACCTGCCCGCACCCAGCGAGGAGGTTGTTCGATGAGGGACGTCGTCGTTATCGGAGCTGGCCTGGCAGGCCTGGCCGCCGCAATCAAGGCAGCCGACGCGGGACTGAGCGTCACGCTCGTCACGAAGGGCGTGGGCGGAATCCAGCTCGGCACGGGCACGGTCGACATCCTCGGCTACCGCCCCGAGCCGGTCGACAAGCCTCTCGAGGTCCTGGAAGCCCACGTCGCCTCCCGACCCCACTCACCCCTACAGCCACGTCACCCCCGACTTTGTCGGAGCGTCCGTCGCGTGGCTGCGTGACCTCGTCGGCGCGGACGCCCTCATCGGCGACGAGACGCGCAACGTGCGCATCCCCACCGGCGTTGGCGCGCTGCGCCCCACCTGCCTGATCCCGCCCTCCATGGAGGCCGGCATCCCCCAGGCGGGCGCCCGCTACGCCATTGTGGGACTGGCCCGTTTCAAGGACTTCTACCCCGGCCTCGTCGCCGAAAACCTGACGCGCCAAAGACGGCCCCGACGGTGCCCCCGATCAAGGCGCGCGCCCTGTCCGTCGACTACGTCGTGCGCGAGGGGGAGGTCGACTCGACCGGTACCAACCACGCGCGCAGCCTCGACCGCGAGGAGAATCGCGCGCGCCTGGCAGGCCAGATCCGCCCCCTCCTGGAAGATGGTGAAGTCGTCGGACTGCCCGCCGTCCTCGGCCTCGACGACCCGAACGCGTGGCGCGACCTGGCAGACAAGCTCGGCCACCCCGTCTTCGAGATCCCGATCCAGCCCCCGTCGGTGCCCGGCATGCGCCTGAACGCCCTGCTGACCCGCATCGCCTCGTCCAAGTGCCGCGTCGTCCTCGGATCCCCGATCAAGGCCGTGCACACGAGCGACGGACGCGTGAGCGCCGTCGAGTACGCCAGCGCGGGACGCTCCACCATCGTGGAAACGCGTTCCCTCATCCTGGCCGCCGGCGGCTTCGAATCCGGAGCCCTCGACATGGACTCCTACGGCACCGTGCGTGAAACCATCTGCGGGCTGCCCGTCATGGGCGCCTCCGGACAGCTCCTGCACGCCGACTTCTGGGGCGAGGACCAGCCCCTGTTCCTCTCCGGGCTCGCCGTTGACGACAACATGCGCGTCCTGAACGAGGAAGGCGCGCCCGTGTGCCCCAACCTGTACGCGGCCGGAGGCAACCTCGCCGGCGCCACCCGCTGGCGCGAAAAGAGCGGCGAAGGAATCGCGCTGGCCAGCGCGCTCGCGGCCGTCGACTCGATCGTGGAGGAACTGAAATGACCCTGGAAATGTCAACGCTGATGGGACCGGGCGTGGAGGAAGAGGACGTCTTCGCCCTGAGCGGTGACGCCGCTCTGCGCGCGAGCCTCGACTCGTGCGTCAAGTGCACGATCTGCGAGACCCAGTGCCCGGTCATGCGCGTCACCGACCTGTTCGCCGGCCCCAAGTACTCCGGCCCGCAGGCCGAGCGCTTCCGCAAGGACGGGCAGATGGTGGACAAGTCCATCGACTACTGCTCCTCGTGCGGCACCTGCTCGCTCGTGTGCCCCCAGGGCGTGAAGGTCACCGAGATCATCCACCACCGCCGCACCGCCATGAAGGAAGCGCACGGCATCCCCATGCGCGACCGCCTCATCGGCCGCACCTCCCTGATCGGCACGATGATGACCCCGGTCGCCCCCATCGCGAACTGGGCCCTCGACGTCAAGCCGATTCGCCTGGCGATGGAGGCCGTCATCGGCGTGCACCGCTCGGCCCCCATGCCGCGCGCCTACGGACGTACCTTCGAGTCCTGGTTCAAGAAGCACAAGCCGCTGCCTAACTCGGGCACGCGCGGCCAGGTGATCTTCTTCCACGGATGCGCCGGCCAGTATTTCGAGGTGGAGACCTCGATCCACTCGGTCATGGTGCTCGAGCACCTGGGATACGAGGTCCTGGTGCCCAAGCACGGCTGCTGCGGCCTGGCCCTGCAGTCCAACGGCCTGTACGACGACGCGCGCAAGTACGTCTCCAAGCTGACTAACGACTTGCGCAGCGTCAACCGTGACGCCCCGATCATCTCCGCGTCGGGCTCGTGCGGCGGCATGCTGCGCCACGAGGCTCACGAGATCCTCGAGATGGACACCCCGGAGCTGAAGGATGTGGGTAGCCGCACGTGGGACATCAGCGAGTTCTTGCTGCACCTGTACGACAAGGGTGAACTGGACACGAACTTCCAGCGCATCGACGTCACCATCCCGTACCACGCTCCCTGCCAGGTCAAGTCCCAGGGGCTGGGCAAGCCGGCGATCGAGCTCATGAGCCTGATCCCCGGCGTGACCGTCAAGGATTCCGAGCAGCCCTGCTGCGGCATCGCGGGCACCTACGGCATGAAGAAGGAGAAGTACGCGATCGCCCAGGCCGTGGGCGCCCCGGTCTTTGATTTCATTAAGCAGGTCAACGCCGAGCTGGCAGCCTGTGACACGGAGACGTGCCGCTGGCAGCTGCGCACGGCCACGGGCGCGAACGTCGTCCACCCGATCTGGCTGATCCACAAGGCCTACGGCCTGCCCAACGGCTGAGACATCAGCGAGTATCCCCGGGCGCGCGCGACGGTGCGCACCCGGGGATACTACTGTTTGCTTATGAGCATTTCTCGTCGCGTCGTCGTCACTGGAGCCTCCACCGGAATCGGGGAGGCTACCGCCCGCCTGCTGGCGAAGCGGGGGTGGAGGGTCGTCGCCGTGGCCAGGCGCCGCGAGCGCCTCGAGGCCCTCGCAGAGCAGATCGGCTGCGAGTACTGGGCGGCCGACCTCACCGACGAGGCCCAGGTGAAGGAGATGGCCGCACGCGTCCTGGAGGGTGGTCCAGTGGATGCGGTCGTCAACAACGCCGGGGGAGCGATCGGCGTGGACCGTGTGGCGGAGGGGGATCCCGCCAGGTGGAGCGCGATGTTCGAACGCAACGTGCTGACCGCCCTGCACTGCTCGCGTGCGTTCTTGCCGGGGATGCGCGAGCGCGGGGGAGACCTCGTCTTCCTCACCTCCACCGCGGCTCATGACACGTATCCGGGTGGCGGCGGCTACGTGGCCGCCAAGCACGCCGAGCGCATCATCGCGAACACGCTGCGTCAGGAGCTGGTGGGCGAGCCCGTGCGCGTCATCGAGATTGCGCCCGGCATGGTGCGCACCGAGGAGTTTTCGCTCAACCGGCTCGGCTCCCAGGAGGCCGCCGATCGAGTCTACGAGGGCGTCGCTCAGCCCCTTGTTGCCGAGGACGTTGCCGAGGCGATCGTGTGGACCCTGGAGCGCCCCTCCCACGTCAACATCGACTCGATGATCGTGCGCCCGGTGGCTCAGGCGACGAACACCCTCGTGGCGAGGAATACTGCCGGAGAGTAGTACCGCTGTCAGCTGACAAATTAATCAAGCTCCGAAAGGTGATGTGCGATACCTATCGTTTCATAGCGTTTTCACAGTTTCGCCATAACGCACGCTTAATTGTCGTCCCTAATCTGAGAAGCAATGACGCACAAAACAGCAGAAAGGAGCGTCCCCATGGCGGACGACAACAAGAACCTGGCGGGCGACACTGAGCGTACCTCGATCCTGCCCCAGTCGGAGCCACAGGTCGCGGATCAGACCGAAGTCCTGCCCACCGGCGCATCTCAGGCCCAAACGGTGCAGCTGCCACCCGTTACGCAGCAGGAGGGTGCAGGCGCGTTCGCAGGCACACCCCTGGAGTCTGTCGCGGAGTCTTCTACCGACGTTCAGTCTGGCGACGAGGCCGTGGCGGCTGGCCCCGCTGCGGCCAGGCCCGCATCGACGAAAGCCTCGTGGGGAAAGCGCGCCGCCATTGCAGGAGCTGCCGCGGCAATCCTCTCCGTCGGTTTCGGCGCGGGCATCATCACGCATGCGGCCATCGTGGGTGATGGTCAGGACTTCTACGAGCAGGGCTACGAGGACGGCTACAACGACCAGGGCTATGGGGACGAAGACGGTGATGTCGGCCCCCGCGGCCAGCGGGAGCCGGGTGACGGTCAGCAGCACGGCTCTGGTGGCCAGAAAGGTCCCGGCAGCGGCCAGCAGCAGGGCCCGGGCTCGCAGCAGGGAGACACTGGCAGCACCCGCCCGGGCCGCCCTCCGGAGGGTGGCCGAGGCCCCGGCAGCAAGTCTGGAAGCCAGGGCAGTGCGGACACCTCCACCCAGAATGGGGAACGACTGCCAGCTGAGCGATGAGGGCGCGCGAGACACTATCTGTCTCGCGCGCCCTTTACGCGAGCGTCGCCGCCAGGGTCGAGGCGGCCACGCACACGAGGAGCGCCGCAAAGACCATGCCGAGAACCCGGTTCGACACTCTCTTCGTGAGCTTGGCTCCCACGATGCCGCCACCCATGGACGCCGCGGTGAACAGCGCGACCATGGCCCCGGCCTCGGCGGTGATCGTCAGGGTCCCCGCGATCGTGCGCGAAGCCAGTCCGAAGGCGGCGGTGATCACCATGACCAGCAGGGATGTCGCCGATGCGCGCTTCATCGGGTAGCGCAGCGCCAGGTGCAGCGCGGGCACGATCGCGAAGCCTCCACCAACGCCGAAGAATCCCGTGAGGAAACCCGTCAGCGTCGCCAGAGCGACGACACGGCAGATGGTCGCGATCGTCCAGGAACCCTTGTCGCCGCAAGCAGCGTCGACCTCGTTCGACGAGAGTGAAGGAGGTGGGCGCAGCCCCGAGCGCACCATGAAGACCGCGACCGTCGCCAGGAGAGCGCAGAAAGAAAGCATGAGGGTGCGTGCCGGGATGAGTGGGCCGAGTGTCGAACCCGCCCACGTGCCCACGAGGCCAGCCAGAGCAAATAGTGAACCCTCGCGCCACGCGACGTTCCCGCCGCGCGCACGAGTCGCCAGCGAGACGGCGGCCGTCAGCCCCACGATGACGAGGGACAGGCCGGTGGCCTGGTGGGGATCCTGCCCAAGAATGTAGACGAGGATCGGCACCGACAAGATGCCGCCTCCCGCGCCGAGAGAGCCGACGACGATGCCGACGAATGCGCCGATGAGGAGCGCTTCAATGATCATTGGTCATGTCCGAGTTGATGTCGTGAGAGGTAGTCCAAGGGAGGATGAAACCGCGGAGTCCATGATGTCCGAGGCCGGCCTGCCCGCCGCGATCAGCATGCCCATCGCGCGCAGGGCCGGGGTTGCGTGCTCGTAGAACGCCCGGTAGCCCTCGCACAGGTAGTTGTGCACCCCATCGCCCCGGCGCACGAAACGATCTTTCGGGCACCCACCCCAGCACAGCCGCAGGTACGGGCATGAGCGGCACTGCCCGTCCAGGTCGGGTTTGAGACGAGCGAAGTCGCGCATCTTCTCGGAGGACGCCAGCTGAGTGAAGGACGAGGAGCTGATCGACCCGACCAGCCAGTCTGGCTCCACCCAGTGATCACAGGCGTACACGTCGCCGTTGAACTCCATCGCCATGTTCGCCCCGCACTGGGGCGCATGCACGCACACCGTGGCCGACCCGAACATGGCCGACAGGGTCGAATCCACGTCCTGGATGAAGACCTCGCCCACGTCGGCGGCCAGCCACTGGTCGAACACCTCGCACAGGAAGCGCCCGTAGGAGGCCGGGGAGGTGGAGCGGCTGGTCACGCAGTCCCCGTCCTGGCGGTACAGGAGCGCAGAGGTTCCGGAGCGCCAGCCGCGCTCGGCCTGAGCCAGGTCGGCTGCGCGCACGCGCTCCACGATCGGGATGAACTGCAGGTATCGTGCCCCCAGATCGTCGCGGAAGTAGCGGTACACCCGCTCCCCGTGCTCCTCGTTGGCAGCGTTGACCGTGCACAGGATGTTCGTCTCCACGCCCGCGCGCTCGAGGGCCTCCCAGCCGCGCACAACCATCGCGTGGGTGCCGCGCCCGCCACGGTTGACCCGGTAGGCGTCGTGCAGGGGAGCGGGACCGTCGATCGACACGCCCACGAGGAAGTCGTGGTCGGCGAAAAAACGTGCCCACTCGTCGGTGATCAGCGTGCCATTGGTTTGCAGGGCGTGACGCACGCGCTGGGCGGGTCGACGGTAGCGCTCGCACAGCTGGATGAGGCGCTCAAAAAAGTGCAGGCCGCGCAGGGTTGGCTCTCCGCCCTGCCACAGCATCGTGACCTCGCCGTCGGGGCTCGACTCCAGGAACGCCTCGACGTAGCGCTCCAGTGTCTGCTCGGACATGGTCTGCGCGGCAGCGTCGTACAGCAGCTCCTTGGACAGGAAAAAGCAATACTGACAGTCCAGGTTGCAGGCGGCCCCCGTCGGTTTGGTGACGACGGAGAAGGGGATCGAGCGCGTCACGGCCTGCCCCCGCGATCGGTGCTCGCCCTCGATCGACGAGGCCGGCCCCGCCTCCCGGGGTGAGCCTTCCTCGGGGCAGTGGCCAGCCGAGGCACCCTCTTCGAAGGGATGGGCGGCGATGTAGGCGCTGGCCTGAGCGGCACCCAGGGGCCCCAGTGATGCCCCCACGACGTCGATGTCCCACTCCATGACGGGAAGGAGTTCCGCGTACATGGAAGCCGCGATGTCGGACCGCAGGGAGGGGAACGCGTCGACGATTTCGCCGGCCACGATGATGGCTCGCGGGTTAATGAGGAGCGCGGCCGAGCCGAGGACATAGCCGACAGCCTGGGCGGCGCGCTCCAAGGCCTCGCGCGCACGCGTATCACCGGACAACACTGCGGCCCGCAGCTCAGTGACATCGGCAACACCCGCGCTCTCGCACAGCGCCGGAACGGAGGCGAGCGTCTCGAGGCAACCGCGCTTGCCACATGCACAGGGCAAGTCATTGGCACCCACCGTCATGTGCCCCAGTTCCCCGGCCAGGCCGCCCGCCCCGCCAACCAGGCGATAATCGGAGACGACGCAGCCGCCCACTCCTCCTGACAGGCGCAGATAGATGAACGAGGACATGTCCGCGCCCGCTCCCCACATGGCCTCCGCCAGCGCCGCCATCCGCACGGTGTTGTCGACGACCGGGATTCGATCCCACCAGCGACGCGTGAGCTCGCTGAGCTCCTCCACGGTCGGGTACGCGTCCGAGGAAAGCCTGGCGTTGCGCCCCATCGGAATGGGCACTCCCACGCCCACCGCGCGCACCGTCGAGGTGTCGATCCCCTGACGGGCCGCGCTCGCGGCCAGGGCCTCGCAGGTCTGTTCGAGAGAAATCTGGAGGGAGGGGGATGTGGGGGAGACGATGTGGACGGCCGCCAGGACGGTGCCGGCGCGCGAGAGCATGACGCCCGCGCACGACGTGCGCGTGACATTCAGGCCGACGCAGTGTGCCGCCGAGGAGTTGAGGGTGAGGAGCTGGGTGGGGCGGCCTCGTCCGGGGGCGTTCGTGCGCACCGGAGTCACCGATCCCTCGTCGAGGAGGGTGGTGAGCGCGCGCCCCAGGTTGGTGCGCGAGGTGTCGAGTGCCTCGCACAGCTGGGAGCGCGTCGCGGGGGCTTTGGCCAGGCGGGCGACGATGCGGTCTTCGAGGGTGGGCAGTGGTCTGCGTGTGGGGTAGTGCATGACTCTCCTTCCCGGCACTTCGTCGTTGGTGTCCGCTCGGGGTGCTCCGGCCTCGTTCACAGTTTCTATGATACGCGTCACTATGAGGGGTGTGCAGGGCGCGTGTTCGCCTCGGCGGCGGGGACGTGCGTGTCCTCACGCCGCCGAGGCAGGGGTTAGTCGCTCGTGACCTCGTCGAGGTCGGAGCGAGCCGTGTTCACCAGCGGGATGTCGAAGTCCGTCATCGCCGCCATCCACTTGGCGAAGGAGTGGTCCCCGCGCTCACGCAGCTGCAGGTACAGGTTCGTGGCCAGCTCCCTGCGGATCTCGTCGTAGACGGGCACGGTGTACACGTTGTTCATCTCGGCCGGATCCAGGCGCAGGTCGTAGAGCTCGTTGATCGACTCGGGGTTGATGACGAGCTTGAAGTCCCGCGTGCGCAGCATGCGCTGCTGGAGGGGGAAGTGGTGGCCGTGGAACTCGCACACGATGTCCTCGCGCCAGCCTTCGACGTCCTCGCCGCGCGTCAGGTCCACAATCGAGCGGCCGTCCTCCACGAGCGAGGTGTCCAGGCCCGCGATGTCGAGCACCGTGGCCGGCAGGTCGATGAGGGAGACGAACGCGTCGGAGCGGCCCACGGTCGAGACGCCGGGGATGTGGGCGATGAAGGGGACGTTGTAGATGTCGTCGTACATCATCGGGCCCTTGTCGTTGAGGCGGTGCGAGCCCGTGAACTCACCGTGGTCCGCGCAGAAGAAGACCGCCGTGTCGTCCAGGATGCCCAGCTCGCGCGCCGCCGCCATGATGCGCCCGATCTCGAAGTCGATCATGGCCGTGTATCCCCAGTAGACCGCGATGAGTTTCTTCCACTGCTCGTTCGTGAACGAGGACGTGGACCAGTAGGTCGCGTAGTTCTCCTGGATCGGGGGCTTGCCGATGAGGGAGTCGCCGAAGTTCTCCGGCAGTTCGACGTCGCTTGGATCGATGAGGTCGAACCACTCATCGGGCAGGAAGTAGGGCAGGTGGGGGCCGAAGAAGTGCACGTCGAGGCAGAAGGGCTGTGCCGAGTCCTTCCAGTCGGCCGCGTACTCGCGCAGCTCTCGATCGCGCGGTCGGCGAGGAAACGCTCGAAGGTAGCCTCCTCGGGCTGATCCAGGCGGGCGGCAATGATGTGGCCGTCGCGCCCGCCGGGCAGCTTGCCGCGCCACAGGTCGTGTGCGCGCACGGGCGGGAGGTTGTTGGCCTCGAGCCAGGCGACGTACTTCTCGTTGGCCACGGGGTTCTCGGCACCCCAGTAGGTGTCGTCGTCCGCGCCGAACTTGTCGGGCAGGTTGTAGCCGCAGTGGTACTTGCCGACGATTCCGACGTTGTAGCCGGCGTCGCGTAGCTCCTGCGTGTACGTCCATGTCCCCTCGGGGATCGAGACCTGGTAGGCGATGTTCCACTCGGGGTTGGCCAGCACCTGGTGCTTACCCGGGCGCTTGCCGGTGAGCAGCGAGGCGCGCGCCGGGGTGCAGATCGCCGTGGGGGTGAAGCAGTGCGTGAAGGCGAAGCCCGATTCGCCCATCGCGTCGATGACGGGGGTGCGCGCGCGTGGGGGTTTCCCAGGCAGCCGATCGTGTCGGTGCGGTGCTGGTCGGTCATGATGACCAGGACGTTGCGTACGTTGTCGGGAATGTCCCGGGTCGTATCAGTCATTGCAATGCCTTTTCGTCGTTGAAATCGGAGGGGAGAGCGCTCACTTCTGGGTGACGACCTTGTCCATGTCCTCAAGCTCTGCGCCGCTGGTTTCGGTGAGGAACTTCGCCGTGAAGATGACCGCGAGGACGCCGAAGGCGCAGTAGATCCAGTAGGTGCCAGCGGGCGACCAGCCGATGAGGAAGGGGAAGAGCAGGACGACCAGGAAGTTGACGAGGAAGTCGGCGCCCGATGCGAGCGACATGGCGCCGCCGCGGATCGAGTTGGGGAACATTTCTCCCATGACGATGGAGAAGATGGGGCCCCACGAGGAGGTGAAGCCGAGCAGGAAGGTGCACAGGGCTGCGACCGCCAGGAACGCCAGGACGGGGGAGTCTGCGACGTCCGGCTTGCCGTCGACGGTGGGGGCGACCGTGAAGACCATGGCCACGATGCCGAGGGAGACGAAGATGAGGGTGCCGCCGTAGATCAGCATGCGCTTACGGCCCACGCGGTCCACCAGCATGATGCCCGACAGGACGCCGACGATCTTGAAGGCGGTGATGAGCAGGGTCTGGGCCAGGGCCATCGACTCGGTGAAGCCGACGGCGGCGAACAGGGAGTTGGAGTAGAAGAAGACACCGTTGATGCCGGTGAGCTGCTGGAACGCTGCGATCGCCATGCCGACAAACACGAGGCCGCGCCACCGCGAGGACAGGATCTGCCCGATCGACAGCTTCGCGCCGCCCGTGATCGTCAGCGACTGGGCGATGGCTGTGACTCGGTCTGCGGGGTCTTCCTCGCCGGACAGCTTGGCCAGGATCTCCTCGGCCTCCTTGGTGCGACCCACGGAGACGAGGTAGCGGGGAGACTCGGGAATCTTCGCCGTGAAGATGACGAAGAGGAGGGCCGGAATGATGAGGCAGGCGAAGAGGACCTGCCAGGTCATGAGGCCGCCGAATGCGGGCTTGGCGGCACCGCCCGTGACCGAGACGACCGCTGTGTTGATGAGGCCTGCGAAGAACAGGCCAAGGATGATCGCGAGCTGGCGGAAGCCGATGAGGCGCCCGCGGATATCTGCGGGGGCGATCTCAGCGACGTAGCCGGGGGCAACCGTGGTCGCGGCACCGAAGCCGATGCCGCCGACGATGCGGGTCAGGAGCAGGAAGGGGTAGCCGAAGCTGCCCAGGAGGGGAGAGATGGGGCCGAGGAGGGCCTCGAAAGCAGGAAGGGGCCGACCCACATGAGCGTGGTCTTGCGGCCGATCTTGTCGGAGATGCGTCCCGCGGCGAGTGCGCCGATCAGGCCGCCGATGACACCTGCTGCGCCCGCAACGCCCTGGAGGATCGGGCCGAGTTCGAAAGTGGATCCAACGGCCTTGATGGCGGCGTTGAGGACCATGCCCTCGAATCCGTAGAAGAAGGGGCCGAGGGTGGCGATCAGAGCGAGAGTCGTTGCGTAGCGCCTCGCTTGCTTGTCGCGGGGGGTGAGTGTGGTTGTCGATGGCATGTCTTCATCCTTGAAGGTGTGGTGATGCGCCCGCGCCTGCCGTGTGCGCTTCACTCACCGTACGCGCACAATTTTGTGTCCGAAGTAACGGACATAAAAAGTGATAGTGAACTGGGTCACTAACATGCGTGCGTTTAGCGCGTCTGAACCACGAACTCCGGATTTGGCGTCTGTGCCGGCGTCACCGAATCAGCCTCAATGACCAGCGCCTTCCCGCCGCGCACCCGCAACGTACCGCTCACATGCACCCAGCTATCAGCCGCAGGAGCAGGCCCAGCCCACCGCACCGCAAAACCAACCGGATACGCATCCGCCGCACAACACCAAATAGCCATACGCGCCACCGCAAAGCTCTCCTCATCCGTCACGCGCGGAATCGACGCCTGGGCGCTCGCGGCCTCGGGACTGAGGACGAAGCCAGTCAGTTCGACGCGCTGACCGTCGTGTGCGCGTCCGTTGGCGATCATGTCCTCCACCTGGGAGTAGAAGTTCTCGGTCGTCAGCTCCAGCTTTGCGCTCGACGAGGCCTGCCCCGCACCCGCGTTCTGGCTGCCGCTCCCGGTGGCTGGGTGTGTGCCCCGTTCGCTGCGCTCGTTGGAGTCCCCGGGGGTGTCCTCGGGCGAATCGTCGGTGCCCGCGTCGATGGTGGATCCACCGGAGGTGGGGCGTGCGCCAATCGCGCCCGCGGCCAGCTCGGAGGGGGAGACGCGGAAGGGGAGGATGAGCAGGGCTGCCGCCAGGAGGGCGACAAGCCCGCGCGTGGTGGCCCGGTAGGAGGCTGCCGTGTCGGCGCTGTCGTGCTCGCCGGCGTCGATGCGCGCGGAGAGGGCGAGCGCGCAGGCAAACAGGCCGATGCTGGACGCGATGATGCCCAAGCGCGCCGACGGGGGCACGAAGGACGCGTAGCGGCCGGACATAGCGAGCCACAGCAGCACGCCGCCGAGGGACGCGAGGGAGAGCGACTCGAGGACGGGGGCGATGCGGTCGATGAGCTTCACGAGAGGACCCCCATCCACCAGGCGCCACCAATGACGGCGGCGGCGACGCACGTGACGGTCGCACACAGGCGAAGCACGAACGCGCCGCGGAACTGCGAGGACAGCAGCGCCACGTTCTTCACGTCCATCATCGGGCCGTAGACCATGAACCCCATGAGCGCGCCCTGCGGCGCAAGGGAGGCCAGCGAACGCGCGATCACCGCGTCCGACGAGGAACACAGCGACAGGGCGAAGCCCGCCGCCATCATGAGCGCCAGCGCGCCGGGCGCCGGCAGGCCCGCGAGCAGGGAAGACACCGGCCAGAACACCTGCGCCGCAGTCGAGGCGGCCACGCCGCCCAGCAGGTAGGGCAGGATCCGCCCGAAGGAGTGGCCCGTCGCGCCAAGGACGCCAGAGAAAGAGCGATCCGGCATCTCGCAGCCGCCGTCGCATCCGCACGAATCCCCGTCATGGACGTGGGTGTCCTCGCGCAGGGCGCTCGGAGGAGAAGCCAGCATCGACAGGCCCACCGACACAGCGACGATGATGCTCAGGCCGATACGTGCCTCCACAATCGTCCACGAGCCGAACGCGTAATACGTCGACGCAATCACCAGGGGATTGATCGCGGGCGATGCCAGCATGAGAGTGGTCGCCGCCGACAGGGGAACGCCCTTGCGCAGCAGCGAACGGAAAGATCGGCACCGCCGAGCAATCGCACACCGGAAGAAGGAAAGCCGCGACGAGCGCCGTCAACACGGACGCCACCGGGTTCGTCGGAAACACGCGCGCGATCAGAGCGGGGGAGACGAAAGCCTCGATGAGCTCGGCAACGAACACGCCCAACAGCAGGAAGGGAATCGCCTGCAGGGTCATGCCCACGGCGATCGTCGCCGCGCGACCAACGGGCACACCCGATCCGGCCAAGGATCCCTGCGCCGCCCACACGCCAATCAGCGCCACCAACACAAGCGCGCCAACAAGCGCGCCCCAGGGACGCGCAGGACGTTTCGTATCCATCACACTCACCCCACAACTCTAGGGCAGGCCAGGCGCACCCCTCCTTGTCACTCGCCGACCACGGCCCACCAGGTGCCCACCGGGTCCTCGTCCGCGCCCGCGACGCGGAGCGCTCGCGGTTTGCGCTGTGGGCAGGCAGACGCTCCGCCCAGTGGGCGCTCGCGAGTTTCTTCGCTACACTGGTTTTTCGCTACGATCCGGCCCGCTGCCGCGGGGTATCACCGGGGAGCATCCGGAAGAAAGAGGGCAGCGAGAGCCGGCCACGGCCTCGTCCCCTCCAGTAGAACCGGACGGGAGGGCCCGACACAGCCCCAACGAAGCGGCCGCGCCCGGCGAGGGAGCGGCAAGCGGGGTGGTACCGCGGGTGCCGGCGACGCCGGTCCTCGTCCCTGTATAGGCGCGAGACGAGGACACTCATGACGAAGCACGGCTTCTACCCCCGCCACCGGCAAGACGAGGTGGACCCCAGCCCTTCCTTCCCCGCGATGGAAGAGGGCACCCTGGCGTTCTGGGCCAGCAACGACACCTTCCGCAAGTCCATTGAGATGCGCGACGCCGGCGAGCATGGCTCCAACGAGTTCGTGTTCTACGATGGCCCGCCTTTCGCCAACGGCCTGCCCCACTACGGTCACCTCCTGACCGGCTACGTCAAGGATGTTGTGGGCCGCTACCAGACCATGAAGGGCCACCGCGTCGAGCGCCGCTTCGGCTGGGACACGCACGGCCTGCCCGCCGAGCTCGAGGCCCAGCGCCAGCTCGGCATCGAGGACGTCACCGAGATCACCCGTGAGGGTGGCGTCGGCATCGAGGCGTTCAACGCCGCCTGCCGCTCCTCCGTCCTGCGCTACACGAAGGAATGGGAAGAGTACGTCACCCGCCAGGCCCGCTGGGTGGACTTCGAGCACGACTACAAGACGCTCGACATGTCTACACCGAGTCCGTGATCTGGGCGTTCAAGCAGCTCTACGACAAGGGCCTGGCCTACCAGGGCCACCGCGTCCTGCCCTACTGCTGGAACGACCGCACGCCTCTGAGCAACCACGAGCTCAAGATGGACGACGACGTGTACCAGGACCGCACCGACAACACGGTGACGGTAGGCCTGCGCCTCGAGACGAAGCTGCGCGAGGACTCGGCGCGCCCCGAGCTGGCCCTCATCTGGACGACCACGCCCTGGACCCTGCCCTCGAACTCGGCCGTCGCCGTGGGCCCGGAGATCGAGTACTCCCTCGTTGAGGTAGCTGCCGAGCACGAGGGCGTCCTCGCGGGCGAGCGCGTCCTCATCGCCACCGACCTGATCTCCTCCTACGCCAAGGAGCTGGGCGAGGAAACCACCGTCGTGGCCACCTACAAGGGTTCGGAGCTGGTGGGCATCCACTACCACCCGATCTACGACTACTTCGACACCCCCGAGCGCCGCGCTGAGGGTGGCGCCCCCGGCCCCAACGGCTGGTCGATCATCGCCGCTGACTACGTGACGACCACGGACGGCACCGGCCTCGTCCACCAGGCACCCGCCTTCGGTGAGGACGACATGTGGACCTGCATGGAGTACGGCATCGGCGTCGTCCTGCCCGTCGACGAGGGTGGCGTCTTCACCTCCGAGGTGAGCGACTACGAGGGCATGCAGATCTTCGACGCGAACCGCTACGTGGTCGCCGACCTGCGCGAGCAGGGCGGCCCGATCGCGCGCCGCGCCCCCGAGATCCGCGCCGTGCTGGTGCGCGAGAAGTCCTACGTGCACTCCTACCCGCACTGCTGGCGCTGCCGCAAGCCCCTCATGTACAAGGCCGTGTCCTCGTGGTTCGTCCGCGTCACCGAGATCCGCGACCGCATGGTGGAGCTCAACCAGGAGATCACCTGGACCCCCGCGCACACCAAGGACGGCATCTTCGGCAAGTGGCTGGAGGGCGCCCGCGACTGGTCGATCTCGCGTAACCGCTTCTGGGGCGCGCCGATCCCCGTGTGGGTTTCGGACGATCCGGCCTACCCGCGCACCGACGTCTACGGTTCCATCGCTGAGCTCGAGGCCGACTTCGGCGTGAAGGTCACGGACTTCCACCGTCCTTTCATTGATCAGCTCACGCGGCCGAACCCGGACGACCCGACGGGCAAGTCGACGATGCGTCGTATCTCCGACGTGTTCGACTGCTGGTTCGAGTCCGGCTCGATGCCCTTCGCGCAGGTGCACTACCCGTTCGAGAACCAGGAGTGGTTCGAGAACCACTACCCGGGCGACTTCATCGTCGAGTACATCGGTCAGACGCGCGGCTGGTTCTACACGCTGCACGTCCTGGCGACCGCGCTCTTCGATCGTCCCGCGTTCCGCTCCTGCGTCTCCCACGGCATCGTGCTGGGTGATGACGGCCTGAAGATGAGTAAGTCGCTGCGTAACTACCCGGACGTGGCCGAGGTGTTCAACAAGTACGGCTCCGACGCCATGCGTTGGTTCCTCATGTCGAGCCCGGTCGTGCGCGGCGGCAACCTGATCGTCAAGGAGGAGTCGATCCGCGACACGGTGCGTCAGGTGCTGCTGCCCATCTGGAACACGTACTACTTCTTCACGCTGTACGCGGGCGCCTGCAACAAGGGCGAGGGCTATGAGGCCTCCCGTATCGACCTGTCCTCGCCCGAGGCCGTGGCCGCGCTGGCGCAGATGGACCGCTACCTGCTGGCCCACACCCGCACCCTCGCGCAGGACGTGCGCGGCGCGCTCGACGGCTACGACGTGGCCGGCGCGTGCGAGGCGATCCGCGAGTACCTGGATGTTCTGACGAACTGGTACGTGCGTACCCAGCGTCAGCGCTTCTGGGACGAGGACAGCGCCGCGTTTGACACGCTGTACACGGCCCTCGTGACGCTCATGGAGCTGGCGGCGCCCCTGCTGCCGCTGCTGAGCGAGGAGATCTGGCGCGGCCTGACGGGCGGCGAGTCCGTGCACCTGACGGACTTCCCCGTCATCGACGAGGCCGTGGACGCCCCCGAGCTGGTCGCCGCGATGGATGAGGTTCGTTCGATCGTGTCGGCCGCCCACGCGCTGCGCAAGACGCACCAGCTGCGCGTGCGCCAGCCACTGGCCTCCCTGCTGGTCGTGTCGGAGAACTTTGCTGCGCTGGAGCCCTTCGCGGACTTGATCGCCTCCGAGGTGAACGTGAAGTCCGTGGTGTTCTCCGCACCGCAGGACTCGGGCCTGAGCGTTCGCACCGAGCTGGCGCTGAACCCGCGTGCCTTCGATCCGGCGTTCCGTAAGCTGACGAGCCAGCTGTTCAAGGCTCAGAAGTCCGGCGAGTGGGAGGTCGTGGACGGCGAGTGCCGTTTCGCCTCCGTCGAGCTGGATGGGGCGCCGCTGGTGCTCACGGGCGACATGTTCTCCGTGTCCACCTCCGTGGATGCCGCCGAGGGCCAGGTCGCGGACGTGCTCGCGTCGGGCACCTTCGTCGTGCTCGATACGGAGCTGACCCCCGAGCTCGAGGCCGAGGGCTACGCCCGCGACGTCGTGCGCGCGGTTCAGGACGAGCGTAAGAATGCTGGCCTGCACATCGCGGACCGCATTGACTTGTCGCTGACGCTTCCGTCCGATCACGTGGCCGACGTGGAGGCCTGGCGCGACATGATCGCCGCCGAGACCCTCGCTCTGTCTGTGACGGTCGAGGCCGGCGACAAGCTTCAGGTTCGCGTCGCCAAGCACTGAGTGCTGTCGCTCAGGCGGGCGGGCGGGGAGAGGCGAACCTCCCGGCCCAACCGCTATCGGAGAGAAAAGCTGTGCATAACGCGCCGCGTCCTGCGGATGCCCTCACGCGGATAGGTTATGAGCATCGGGATAGGTTATGAGCATCTGGATAGGTTAATAACCTATCCGTATCCGCATAACCTATCCGGAAGCGCGCAACCTATCCGGAAGTGCACAACCTATCCGCATGAGTGAGCGTCAACCGGGAAACAGTCGCTTTCCGACCAGCCGCGGCGTGGAGAAAACCCTCATGATAGGCGGAGGCTGAGGTAACTGGCGCTCAGCGGGCCGCGTCGATCGCCGCCTTCGCCGTCTTCAGGTCGACGCCGGTGCGGTCCCTGTAGGACTTGACGGCGTAGAGCGTCCTGCCCTCGGCGATCATCTGGAGTTCGGCCGTGCTCAGCTCCGGGAACGAGGCCGTGGCCGGGTTGGGCGCACCGGCTGGAACGGCGGGAACTGAGGCCTGCGGGGCTGCCGCCTCGAAGGTGGGGGAGGAGGCCCCGGCGAGGGCCGTGACCCCGGCGTCCGCGTAGGCGGCGCGCAGTCGCGCCTCGAGGTTCGCGACCTGTTCCTTCAACTGGCGGTTTTTCGGCGCGCAGATCTTCGATTTCGCTCGCCTGGCCAAACCACTTACCCACGTGTTGCCTCCTTGAGGGGATCATATTGACGGCCTTCATTCTACCTGCCCGCGTCGGCGCGGTGACGACGTGCTCCCCGCGGCGAACGTGGAGGTTTGGGAGTATCCCGCCCCGGCCTCGTCGATGACGACGCACGACCAGTGCGC
>BNJU01001385.1_pt1 | contig 23709 bp, 23 predicted proteins | sample 8539281 | NCBI WGS metagenome assembly BNJU01 (sample SAMD00202456, study PRJDB9452) | human saliva metagenome | isolation source: human saliva | place: Japan
ACAGATTACATAGAAGTCGCTGTCTTTACAGGCGATTTTGTTGAAGGCCATAGCGGGTTTTGTGCTGAAATACTAATGAATAAAACGCGTGCGTACTGTTGGCACCGTACGTATCAGTCAGCATGTTATACAGGCTATAGTTTGCTAAAGGTCGCGCATGCAATCAGCACTACACCTTCTCTAAAATAAGTGTTTTAGGCACCACAGTTCATTATAGTATTTAAATGAATGAATTAAAAAAGAAATATCAGATACTTCGTGCAAATACGTTTGGATTTTGTAAAGCAATTTTATGGTAAATTTTGCCTATACTATCTTCTTTATCTTTAAGAAATTAAGCACTATCAAATATAATCCATTCAACATCATTAATAAAATTGTCTTCTTCTAATATTGATATTTATAATGACCATCTACTATATTTTTTTATATGAGAGTCAATGTGGTTCATCGGTAATCAATAAGTTGAATATAAATATCTCACTAGCATCTTGTTTATAACCGCAAAAGTTGGTAAAGGTTCATCTCTAAAATAATAGTTTGTACACTTTCCATAGATAAAACAGATAATAGTTGCTGAGAACAAGCTAAAGAATAATGCTCTTCTGGTTTTAAGTCTACAGCCTTGCCATATATTGGCATCTGATTTTGAGTAACATGACTAATGGACCACCATAAGTACCAATTATGTGTTTAAAAATTCATTACAGAAACCTTTATGTATTTAAAAATTTAATTTACCCCAAGCTAACTAAAAAGTTGCTTCAGGAAAACTGAGATTGATATTAAAAAGGCAGCAATCAACATACACTTGAGTTCAGAGTTTGCTGCTTCTTCTTTTTAATAAACATAAGTAGTGATCTCTCTAGGATAGATACCTAGCTCTTTAGCTTGTCGCAAGCCAGTATTAGGTTGGTGATCTCTACCATTTCCAGTTTTGGTTCCAGGACCGGTGGCGCCACAGTATGGCATGCAATTTGTTAAATTTTGCTTTCTTCTTGGTAGAAATTCACTTTCAGGTCCTCTAGCAGGAATGATTCTTCTGCAAATGGTCCAATTCCTACCGTCAGTAATTGTTCTAATGTGAATAATCCCAAAAGTCTACCTAGCTTTTGCGTGTCGTTTCAAACCGTACAGATTATCTGCACCCCACAACGCAGTCAAAGTCGCCTTGATTGATAAACCTACCGCAGTCTCGTTCTCGTAATAGCGGAAGAAGTTAGTCATGCATGAACTGTCCTGACGGTCAGCGTACTGGTTCTGTAAGCGGAAAGGTTAGTAGAGCATTATCCGTTACCTTGGTCTCCTTCTTTCCAGACGGCAGCCGGTATAGTTACCAAACCATAAGAAGTTGCCGTCCCATATCGGTCATCTTACGCGGGATGTCAATGTGATCGCAGGTGGAAGTAGTTCATACTTCTGACAGCTTTCGCTTCGGCACTGGTGTGGTAGCATAGCACTGCGCGAGCAGTTCATAGCTGTCAGATCGTAGATATAGGTATACCTGCCGTTCAGGTTTTCCTTGCAGGAGATGGCTGCTGCTCACATAGTCTTGAAAATTTCTACGTAAACAACGCTAGAATTCTTTCTGCAGAGCACATGACATTGCAGTGGTGTTATAGCTTTGCTAGGTATTATTGTGCCAAATACCTGTGTCATAATCTCAAATCGTGGTTCCACAAAGCCATCTAAGAAAATATATATTTCTTCTATATCTACTTGAATTGGTGTGTTTATTACATAGAAATTATACATTAAACGCTTCTGACCCACATCCAAGATCTCATTAGTTTAGTTAATATACTATTCTTTAAATTTCCGATTTTCATTAAAAGAAAACTAATCGCAACGTACTATTTTTACTTATTAATTATAGTTTTATCCTTATAATAAGTAATTTTATTTCCTTTTGTATTACACTAACAATATCACCCAAAGATATTTCTTTGCTGCTGTAAAAGGAAATATTGCTTTATTCGAAAATAGCCTTCTTCAGTTACTTTCTCTGCCCAAACAAGCTTTCCACTGGATGCTGAGGGTAACCATCAATTACTTCTGGAATTAAAAAGAAACCTTTTCCCATTTTAATTACCTTATAAAGATGGTTCATAGAAAATTCTACACTCTTCTTAATCACGTTTATTACTCTTTTCAAGATTACATAATCTACATACACGTGACCATTCTCTACTGTACCAGATCCACCGTTTGATTTGGCACTATATGATCTCACATGAGCCTCATTATCCGGCGGGCTTACACCTTTTTCATGTCGCTTAGGCTCAATAGTCTCTTGCTACTGCATCTACCACATATCATCCGTCATTATCTGGCATACGCTCTCTACCGCTCTTTCCTGCAGCAGTAAAATCTTTTCCCTTTCTTGCACCTTTTTCTTCAAATGTCTCCATAACTTTCAACGCGTGCTCTGACCCTAGAGGATTCAATATCCAAGATTGTGCATTAAATGCAAAATGACAGAAATTTTCTCCTCAAACTAATCTTATGGGATCTTGATTCAATAAATCTTCCAGAAATCGAATCATGCAGAGATCTAAGAAGATTATACGCAGCTCGTTTCGGCATCAGCATTGGTTCTGCAACCTGAACGGCTGGTGCGCCGTTCCCGTTACGCTGGTCCTTCTTTCAGACGACCAGCCGGTATAGATGCGAACCACAGTAAATTGCCGTCCTTATCGGTCATCTCTCTTGGGACGCCGATTTGGTCAGCAGTGGAAAGTAGTGGTGTTGCTGGCTTTCTCTCGTCTTCGGTTGTCCAATCGCGGACTTTGCGCGGAAGCGGTTCGTGGTGAATCTTGGTCAGCGTAGATATGGGCATATCTGCCGTCTGAATTTTGTTGCCCAACAGATGGCTGCCGTCCCAAACGAAGCGGGTTTCATCCGCTTTGCACTCCGTCTTCCCCACTCGGTATTTGGCGACCCTTCTGCCCAAACGCATCGTAGGTGTAGGGACCAGGATTTCTTTTCGTGCCGCTGAAGAGATTTCGTGTGCCTTAACCAGTTGGTCATGCAGGTCGTAGAAAATAGTTCTGCACTTCGCCGTCGGCCAGCTCGCGGTCTGGATCAGTAGGCTGCCGTCCAAGTCGTATTGGTAAGCGGTTTCCTGAACCTTGTCGTTATCGCGGGCAAAGGGTGGATTAAACGTCCCAATACATCGCGTTTGAACTCGGTAATCCGCAGCGGGGTTTGGCTGTCGAGGTCGTCTGAAAGTGGGGGGCGGCGTCTTTTTGAGGACAGGTTGTCCGCCCAGCTGCGCCATCAGTTTGGCGGCGAGGAGGCGTCGTCGCCGAGTCGCGCTGCTCGACCAGCTCGTGAAAAAGCAGCCTGCACTTTTCAGGTAGCCTGAAGGGAGTGCGTGGGCAGCTATACCCACCCTGCGTTGGGACTGGGGTTGTTTTGAACAGGAAAACCGTGTGCGTCCGCACGCACCCTCACGTCGGGATTGGAGGGTTTCGCGGGCATGCGCTCTGCGTCGGGATTGGAGGGTTTCATGCGGGCTACGGCGGCTTTTATTGATCAATAGTGCAATGTTTAATATATTTTTAATATTTATTCTTTTCCTTTTTGAATAAAATCCAAAATGTAATCAAAATAATTAACTAATTCCTGCATAAATAAATGACTACATTCATTTTCATTCAAATATTTTTGCAATTTTTCCACTCGTCTTTTCAAAAATCAAGTTCATGTAATTAAATAAAATCATATACGAAACAAATTTATTTTTCAGTTTAACTTTGCCTCTTGTAACTGAGGGTAACAAATTAAATATTTTATCAGCCTCACTCTTTTGTCTACATCACTTTCACTATGGTAGATCAAAAGTTTTTATAATGGCAAAAATTTTTTAAATATCTATCATCTATCAAACTATTAAAAATACATTTTCTAATTTTAAATCCGTCTTCTAAAAATCTATTAAATCTATATAAAAGATTTAATGCTTGATAACTAACTTCATATCATCTTTTCTTTTAAGCTCCATCGATGAAATTATTTTTACAAACGGAATAAGATTGTTTCTACCAAGCTTAAAGCATAAAACCCCGTTTTGAAGTTTTATACTACTAATTGACTCATAGTACAAATGAGAGTTATATAACAAATAAAATATGTAACTGCCTAATTCTATTATTTTAAGTTGGATTACATGTATCGGATAGTTGGTACAAGGCGGCGCTTTGTTGTCAAATACTGTTTTATTGTGGAAGCTATGAGTATCAATATATCATTATTAATGAAGATAGTATGTTGTACAAGTGCTCCTCATTGTTATCATTAAGTTTAAAAGCATTCTGAAGAAAATTTTGTTTTGTTGATATAGGTTTGATAATATCTCGAACAAAGTGCTTCTCTCCTGAATCATTTATGTGAAAACATAAAATGATAGGCTCTCCATTATCTTGAACATATCCATCTCTTCTATGTTTTGATTATTTCTATACCTGTCAAAATTTAACCTAGGATTTTGATATATATAAAAACATATAAATTATATTGGATATTTTCACGTTATTCTTCTCATTCCTGTTTCTATTTTAACAATGTGCGCATTTAATTTATCTATTAAATTACGCCTAATTCCCTTTTGCTCCTTGTTCGTTGATTTGACTAAAACTCCGCCAGGACAAAGCTGTTTCTTCACCGTCAACATCTTTCAATATTGGTAACTGAATCTAATATCTTTGCTCCTTCATCATCAAGAGTAATTTTAACGAGTAATTTTTCGAGCTAGGATTCCACGGAACAGGTTTAATAGAAAGATCTGTTACCCAAAGTAGGTCTTTTGAACGTTTTTCCATTTTGTCTATTATAGGTACTAGCCACTTTTCCTTTTATAGCTTCCATTTCTTCTTTACATAAACACCTCTGTATTTGACGTGCCTTTCTTTGACGTGCCAAGCTCATAAGGATCAATCCAACCGGTAACATTTTTCTGCAAACCGATAAAATTCTCCTCACCTATCAATCCAATTGGAACCTGATCTCAATTCACAAACCGACCTGTATCAGACTCATAATACCTGAAGAAGTTGTAATGCAGCCCCCGTCTCACGGTCGGCATACTGGTTCTGTAATCAGAACGGTTGATAAGCGCTATCTGTTACCTTGGTTTCTCTCAGACGACCCCAGCCCGGTGTAGTTGCCGAACCACAGCAAATTACCGTCTTTGTCTGTCATCTCGCGGGATGCCGATTTGGTCGCAGTGGAAATAGTGGGTTTGTTGACGGCTTTCTCCTTCTTCGTTGGTCCGGTTATGTACCCTGTGCCAGCGGTTCGTAGGAGTCTTGGTCGGCATAGATATAAGTATACCTGCCGTCCGGGCGGACTTCCTGCGTCAAATGGCTGCCAGTCCCAAACGAATGCGGTGGCATCTTCGAGGCTTTGCCTAGAAATCTTTCTTCGTTTTTTCAGACGACCTTTTGCTATCCTTCTGCCCAAGGCGTCGTAGCTGTACGCCCACGTTTCTTTCGCTGCCGTCTTTTTGAAGATTTCGGCCTTTAACCAGTTGGTCGTGCAGGTCGTAGAAATAGTTCTGCACTTCGCCGTCGGCCAGCTCGCGGTGGATCAGGTTGCCCGGTGCAGTCGCAGCGTAGCTGCGTTTTGACCGCGGTTTGGCCATAGCCCGCCGCAACTTTGGTTTTTGCCTTTGCCGCCCTCTGTCAAATCATTGAGAGTGGCACTGCCTTTTCAGACGACCTAAGGGATCGAGTTCATAGCGGCTGGCGAGCTTACCCTGTGTGCGGAAGATTTCGCGGTGCAGCTATCGCGTTCGATGTCGGAGATGACTTCGTCGTCGAGGCTGATTTGGTTGTTTTTCATTGTAGTTGAAGCAAACGAGGAGGGCGTAGGGGAAAGGTCGTCTGAAAACGTTTCTTTCAGACGGCCTTAATGCTTTATTGGGTATTGACCTAGATTGCGGTTACTTGTTATTTTTTTATCAAGTACAGTGGAATGAAATTAATAATATTATTTTTGTTATTTTCGGGTAAAATAACTGATTTTTCTTCATGATTTAATTCATTGATTATTTCCTCGTAATCTTGAATTAATCTATGTATATCATAAAAGAAAAACAATACTTACATCATTAATAAAAACAGTAAAATTTAACAAAAACCTTTATACTTCAAACTCTGTTAATTCATCAAACCAATCAGGAAATATTATTCATTTCATACCTCAATTTTTAATTGTAAATAGTTTTTAATTAGCTACTATTTTCGCTAATGCTTCCGTATAAGCATCTCAAAAGTCATTGGCTCTCTAGGCATAATTTCAAAATGCTTTTTATTTTGACCTCGTTGCTGTATTTTCAACGTATCAGGCACACTACTTTCATCTATTTTATGCATTAAAGCCTCTGCAAGTAACTTCATTGGGGTCATTAAAGACTGAAAACACCATGAGTAGCAACTGTATTTTTCACCCCGTCGGGCAAAATACCAAAACTCAAATCAAGCTGTTCGGATACCATTTTCGGCAAAATAATCACGCATCTGGGCATTCAATACCGTCAGCAGTTTGCGCATACATGCCGTAACGGCAACCTTTATACGGCTTACCCCCTTAGACAGCAGGCGCTGATAGAAATCCGAATAAACGGTTCAAAACGTGTCGCACCACGGTGGCCATATACAGCGCTTTACGCACCGCAGACCTTCCGCCGAAGCAGCGGCTTTTTGAATTTGGTTCCCACTCTCCCTCAGGTGTGGGGCAATACTCGACGAAACTCGCTATCCGTTTGATGCGACAGCCGTCCCACTCGGGCAGCATCGCCATCAGCATAGCTGTGGTTATCGAACCGATGCCTTTCGATTTGCTCTGCCACTTGGGCTTTGCCGTCAAAATGCGTGAGTGTGGTCGTCGATTTGTTTGTCCAATTCGTCAATCAGCCCGGCAAAATGGGCAATCAGTTGTTTGACGCTTTCGACTTGCGTTTCGTGAACCTGATGCAGACGGTTTTTCTCGGCAGTCCGCATATCCACCAGCTGGTTGCGGCGGTTAACTCAACGCTTCCAACACTTCTTCCGCTTCGGTGGGCGGGTGGTGAGCATGCTTTTGCCAACCTTCTTCGCATCATCATCTGTGCGAAGAAGGCGAGCATTTGAGCATCTTTGGCATCGGATGGCGCCGCCCAGGTCGGCGAAGAGCGAGAAGGGATGGGCGGTACGTAGGCGGAACAGGAGAGACGCCCAGCAGAAATCGGGAAAGGGTACAGATTACATAGAAGTCGCTGTCTTTACGGGCGATTTTATTGAAGGCTCATGGTAGGACTCCGCATTCGTTAAGGTAGAGGTCATAAAAAGTACCAGATAGCTAAGTAGTTTGTATGTAATTAATCATAATTGTATGTGCTGATAATAAAATAATAAAACTCTTCGCATAAAAATAAGGCTATTTTGAATTTCATATAATAGATTTAAAAATAACTAAGGTGAGTATCCTGTTGATCTTTCTGGGGGTAAGATTACTTAAAAATCATCATTAGTTAAGTAAAATAACGCTAAGTATTTTTCGTCATAATCAGAATGATATATTGGTTTTTCCTGGTAGGCTCTATTAATGGCTTGATTCAAAGTTTTAGCATCGATTTTACCATTTAGAAAACAAATGGGAAAAATTGAATCAACTTTTTCTAAATATTCTGCATAATTGCTGATAGGAATAATCTGAGCAAATTTAATACAGCAATTTATAAATTTTAGAATAATCATCCATAATATCAGAATCTTCTATAGCATCTAATAGTGGTTGTAAATCTATAAATTTCTTTATTATTCATATTGTAATCTCCTAAAATAATTTGAGGAATGAATTCCTGAACTGTTTAACGCTGGATTACAATTATAGTCACAGGGATTTTGGGATTTTCAGCAAACGATATTTGTTTGGTGGCGGAGTCTTGAAAACATCAAACACTTCAGATTTACAAATATTTTAGAAAGAGAACTTTTAATTGATCCAGCGTTGAAATGTTATTTTGGTTAGATAGGTTTGTTAATGCTTCTACCTCAGCACACTTGGCTTTTTGCTGTTTAGCTTTCTCATGTACTTTGATTACTAGGTAGATGAGCTAATTTCTGATACAATTTTTACACAAATTAAATACATTTTGTTCTCTTTTGGCAATCTTTCTAGCGGCGTTGAAACTGTGTTCTGAATATCGCGTAACTCTTCCTGTTGTTTTATTCATACAAGTGATTGAGCCTATTACCCCCCTATTTAACTTTAATCCTAAAAATATCAATCTAATTTTGGGCATTAGGTGCGAACCCATACAGGTTTTTCCCCGCCCATCAACCCAATCGGGTCCCTGATTAACAAACCGCCCGGCATCAGGTTCATAATACCTGAAGAAGTTGTCATGCAGCCCCGTTTCACGGTCAGCATACTGGTTCTGCAGGCGAGCAGGAGGGGCGCTCAGCAGAAATTGGGCACGGTAAAAATCACGCGGAACTTGCTGCTTTTACGGGCGATTTTATTGATGGCCATGATGGGTTTTTGTTGAGATGTTAATAGATAAAAACGGGTGCGTGCTGCTGGTACGCAACCTGCATGTCAAATAAGTATGTCATACAGGTTGCAGCTTGCTTGTGGGGTTGTTGGGTCTTGATACAACCTGCGCTTACTCTGAACGGCATGGATATGCACAAATTAATTTATCTAACTCTGATATTAAACTTAATAAACTATTTGTATTGAGTTTAAAAATATAATGCATATCCATCGGAGTTTATATCAAAATCCACTCCCCATTCAGGGTGAAAAGCATAATTAAATTCCAAACCTATAATACCATCTTTGTAAATAAAAGATAATTCCGGTTCCATAAACGACAGTTTTGATAAGATGAATTTCTCTTTGTTAAGAATGGATAAAAACCAATTCTTAATTTCTTTTTAATTCAAAGGTTCTCAAGCAAGCGTTACAAACAGTCCAATGCAAGTTTTCTTTTTATCATTCACTTCAATTTTTACATTCAACCAATCTGCATCTTCATCATAAGAAAATGTGTTAAATTCATAACCTAAAAATTTCTAACCTTATTAAGGTGTTTTCATCAGAAAAATACATAACAATCCCTTTAACTTTTGTTCTAATTCTAGATTTCGCTGCCGGTCTAATAGTTATTATCACGCCAGTTTTAGGATTTATAATAGCTTCTAAACCCATTGCAATACTTTCCAACGTCTCCTACTCCAGCATCAAAAGTTCCTTTTTAATTAAAATTCTCATAATATCATTGGGAGTCTTAAATCCAAGTTTCGCAGTTCTTATATCTTTTAAGCGTGATATAGCGTGATTCCTTAATTTAATACCTACTTTTTGAATGCATTATAAATTTGATTATGCGTAGAGTTGACTTAAAGGACGATTTCCTGCCAAACCTGGAATTCTTAATAATCTTCAAGAACGCGCTAACTCTAAAGGGTTAATCGATTCTTGTATATTAAATGCAAACCAATATAAATTATAACCTCCCTCAAGGCCAATCGGGTCTTGGTTGACAAACCCTACCCGCATCAGGGTCGTAATACCGGAAGAAATGTAATGCCCCCCGTTCATGGTCGCAATACTGGTTTTGAAGCCGGAACGGCTGGTGCGCCGTCCCCGTTACGTTGGTTTCTTCGGTTACTTTACCCTCAAGCATCATACTCGCCAGCCCACAGCAGCTTACCGTTTTTATCGGTCATCTCACGCGGGATGCCGATGTGGTCGCAATGGAAAATAGTTGGTTTGCTGTTGGCTGTTATCTTCTGCATCCGTCCAATCACGGATTTGCGCCAGCGGTTCGTAGGAGTCTTGGTTCGGTGTAGATATAGTGTAGAGGCCGTCTGAATTTTTGTTCCCTGCAACAGGTGGCTGGCCATCCTCACGGGGCCCCCGCCCCAAGTCAGCGAAGAACGGGAAAGGATGGGCAGTACGGTAGGCGGGCAGGAGGGGCCCAGCAGAAATCAGGAAGGTACAGATTACATGAAGTCGCTGTCTTTACGGGCGATTTTTATTGAAGGCCTAGCGGGTTTTGTGCTGAAATACATAGATAAAAACGCGTGCGTACTGTTGGCACGCACCGTGCATATTAAGTCAGCATGTATACAGGCTATAGTTTGCTAAAAAGGTAAAACGCATACAATCAGCACTACACCTTATCTATAAAATAAGTGTTTTGAGGCTGCAGTTCATTATAGTATTTAAATGAATGAATTAAAAAGAAATATCAGATACTTCGTACAACATGCTTTGGATTTTGTACGTAAGCAATTTTTATGAGTAAATTTTTACTTCTATACTATCTTCTTTATCTTTAAAAGTGAAAAGCACTATCAAATATAATCCATTCAACATCATTAATAAAAATTGATGTTTCTTCTAATGATATTTATAATGACCATCTACTATATTTTTATATGAGAGTCAATGTGTGATTCATCATTAATCCAATAAGTTCTGAATATAAATATCTCACTAGCATCTTGTTTATGTACCGCAAAAGTTGGTAAAGGTTCATCTCTAAAATAATAGTTTGTACACTTTCCATAGATAAAAACAGATAAATAGTTATACTGAGAACAAGCTAAAGAATAATGCTCTTCTGGTTTTAAATCTCACAGCCTTGCCATATTGGCATCTGATTTTGGTAACATGACTAATGGACCACCATAAGTACCGATATATATGTGTTTAAAAATTCATTACGAAACCTTTATGTATTAAAATTTAAATTTTAGTTAACTAAAGTTACTTCAGGAAAAACTTAGTTGATATTAAAAGGCAGCAATCAACATACACTTGGAGGTTCAGAGTTTGCTGCTTCTTCTTGTGCTAATAAACATAAGTAGTGATCTCTAGGATGGATACCTAGCTCTTTAGCTTGTCGCAAGCCAGTATTAGTTGGTGATCTCCTACAAAATTTCCAGTTTTAGTTCCAGGACCGGTGGCGCTACAAGTATGGCATACACCAATTTTTATTCAATTTTTGCTTTCTTCTTGAGTGAAATTCTTTCAGGTCCTCTAGCAGAACAGATTCTTCTGCAAATGGGCCAATTCCTACCGTCAGTAATTGTTCTAATGTGAATAATCCTAAAAAGTCTACCCAGCTTTGCGTATTCGGTGCAAACCTGTACAGATTATCTGCACCCCACAACCCAATCGGGCCTTGATTGATAAACCTACCGCAGTTCGGTTCTCGTGAATAGCGAAGAAGTTGTCAGCAGACTGTCTCACGGTCAGCGTACTGGTTCTGTAAGCGGAAAGGTTAGTACGAGCATTATCCGTTACCTTGGTTTCCTCTTTCAGACGGCCCCTAGCCGGTATAGTTACCAAACCATAAGAAGTTGCCGTCCTTATCGGTCATCTTACGCGGGATGTCAATGTGATCGCAGTGGAGAGTAGTTCACTTCCCGACAGCTTTCGCCTTCGGCACTGGTGTGGTTGTGCACCTGCGCGAGCAGTTCATAGCTGTCGGGATCGGGGTAGATATGCATTATACCTGCCGTCTAGGTTTTCCTGCAGGAGATGGCTGCTGTCACATCAGTCTTACTTCTATTACGTAAACAACGCTAGAATTTTCTACATATTACGATATTACGCAAGTTATAGCTTGCACAAATTATTGTGCCAAATACCCCTGTGTCATAATCTAAATCGTTAGTTTCCACAAAGCCACTCTAAGAAAATATATATTTCTTCTATATCTACTTGAATTGGTATGTTTATTGCATAGAAATTTACATTAAACGCTTCTGACCCACATCCAAGATCTCATTAGTTTAGTTAATATATTATCTTTAAATTTTCGATTTTCATTAAAGAAAACAATCCGCAACGTACTATTTTTACTATTAATTATAGTTTTATCATATAATAAGTAATTTTCTTCCTTTTGTATTACACTAACAATATCACCCAAAGATATTTCTTTGCTGTAAAAAGGAAGATTGTTTATTTTAAAATAGCCTTCTTCAGTTACTTCTGCCCAAATGCTTTCCATAGATACTGGAGGGTAACCATCAATTACTTCTAGATTAAAAGAAACCTTTTTCATTTTAATTACCCTTTAAGATTAGTTCATAGAAAATTCTACACTCTTCATAGTTTCAGTTTATTACCTTTTTCAAGATTACATAATCTACATAAAAACTTGACCATTCTCTACTGTACCAGATCCACCGTTTGATTTGGCAATTATACTGATCTACATGAGCCTCATTATCCGGCGGGCTTACACCTTTTTCATGTCGCTTAGGCTCAATAGTCTCTACACCGCATCTACCACTATCATTTTTCCGTCATTATCTGCTTTATTTTGTTTCAACCGCTCTTTCCCTCGCAGTAAAATCTTTTCCCTTTCTTTGCACCTTTTTCTTCAAATGTCTTTTATAACTTTCAACGTGCTCTAACCCTAGAGGATCTATCCAAGATTGTGCACAAATGCAAAATGATAGAAATTTTCCCAAATAATCTTAGTGATCTTGATTAATAAATCTTCCAGAAATCGAATCATAGAATCTAAGAAGATTATAATGCAGCCCTCGTTTTCGGCATCAAAGTATTGGTTCTGCAACCCGGAAACGCTGGTGCGCGTTCCCGTTACGTTGGTTTCTTCTTTCAGACGACCCCAGCCGTGCAGCTGCCGAACCACAGTATTGCGTCCTTATCGGTCATCTCTTGGGATGCCGATTTGGTCGCAGTGGAATAGCTGCTGTTGGCTTTCTCCGTCTTCGGTTGTCCAATCGCGGACTTGCGCGAGCGGTTCGTAGGAATCGGTTTGACGTAGATATGAGGCATATCTGCTCGTCTGAATTTTGTCTCCTGTAACAGATGGCTGTCGTCCCAAACGAAGCGGGTTTCATCCGCTTTGCACCGTCTTCCCCACTCGGTATTTGGCGACCCTTCTGCGACGCATCGTGGTGTAGGACCAAGTTTCTTTTCGTGCCGTCTTTTTTGAAGATTTCGGCCTTAACCAGTTGGTCGCGAGTGTCGTAGAAATAGTTCTGCACTTCGCCGTCGGCCAGCTCGCGGTGGATCAGGGCTGCCGTCCAAGTCGTATTGGTAAGCGGTTTCCTGAACCTATCGTTATCGCGGGCAAGGGTGTGGATTGCGTCCCAATACTCGCGCTTTTGAACTCGGTAATCCGCAGCGGGCTTGGCTGTCGAGGTCGTCCGAGTGGGGCAGCTCTTTTTGAGGACAGGTTGTCCGCCGCGCGCCATCAGTTTGGCGGCGAGGGGAGGCGTCGTCGCCGATCTGCGCTGCTCGACCAGCTCTGAGAAAAGCAGCCTGCACTTTTTCAGGTAGCCTGAAGGGAGATGGGCAGCATACCCACCCTGGTGGACTGTTTGGGCGAAACTGTGCGTGCGACGCGCCGCACGTCGGGATTGGAGGTTTCATGTGGGCTACGGCTACACTGTCGGGATTGGAGGCTCATGCGGGCTACGGCTTGCTTTATTGATCAATAGTAAATGTTTTAATATATTTTTAATATTTATTCTTTTCCTTTTTGAATAAATCCAAAAGAGTAACTCAAAATAGTAATCTGTTCCTGCATAAATAAAATGACTCGTCATTTTCTATTTCCAAATATGCGTCCACTCGTCTTTTCAAAAATCAAGTTCACGTAATTAAATAAAATCATATACGAAACAAATTTATTTTCAGTTAACTCCCTCTTGTAACACTAAGGCACAAATTAAAATATTTTATCAAACCCTCACTCTTTTGTATACACTCATTTCACTATGGTAGATAAAGTTTTATATATGGCAAAATTTATATATCTATCATCTATCAAAAGCTATTGCAAATACATTTTCTAATTTAACCGTCTTCTAAAAATCTATTAAATCTATAGGCAAAGATTTAATGCTTGATAACAATCATTTTTCTATCATCTTTCTTTAGCTCCATCGATGAAATTATTTTTACAAACGGAATAAGATTGTTTACTAGCTTAAAAGCATAAAACCCTGTTTTTGAAAGTTTTATACTACTAATGACTATAGCACAAATGAGTTATATAACAAATAAAAATATGTAACCTTTGCCTAATTCTATTATTTAGTTGGAATTACAGTATGGGATAGTTGGTACAAGGCGAGGCGCTTTTTGTTGTCAAATACTGTTTTATTGTAGCTGGGTATCAATATAAAAATCATTATTAATGAAGATAGTATGTTGCTCAAGTGCTCCTCATTGTTATCATTAAGTTTAAAGCATTCTGAAGATTTTTGTTTTGTTGATATAAATTTGATAATATCTCGAACAGTGCTTCTCCCGAATCATTTATGTGAAACATAAATGAGGTCTCCATTATCTTGAAATATATCCATACTCTTCTATGTTTTGATTATTTCTATACCTGTCGAAAATTTAACCTAGGATTTTGATATATACATATAAATTATATTGATATTTTCACGTTATCTCCCTTCTCATTCCTGACTTTCTATTTTAACAATGTGCGCATTTAATTTTATCTATTAAATTACGCCTAATTCCCTTTTGCTCCTTGTTCGTTGGATTTGACTAAACTCCCAGGACAAGCTGTTTCTTTACTGTCAACATCTTCATGATGTAACTGAATCAATGTCTTTGCTCCTCATCATCAAGAGTAATTTTATCTAGTAATTTTTCTGAGCTAGGATTCCACGGAACAGGTTTAATAGAAAGATCTGTTACCCAAAATAGTCTGAACGTTTTTTCATTTTTGTCTCATTATAGGTACTCAGCTCACTTTTCCTGAGCTTCCATTTCTCTTTACATAAACACTCTAGCGTTTCGACGTACCTTTCTTTGACGTGCTGCTCATAAGGATCAATCCAACCGGTAACATTTTCACAACTGATAAAATTCTCCTCACCTATCAATCCAATTGGAACCTGATCCTAATTCACAAAACCGACAGACTGATAGATACCTGAAGAAGTTGTATGCAGCCCCGTTCACGGTCGGCATACTGGTTCTGAACGGAACGATCGAAAGCGCTATCTGTTACCTTGGTTTCTCTTTTCAGACGACCCCAGCCAGTGTAGTTGCCGAACCACAGCAATTACCGTCTTTGTCTGTCATCTCGCGCGGGATGCCGATGCCGCAGTGGAAATAGTGGGTTTTGTTGGCGGCTTTCTCCTTCTTCGTTGGTCCGGTTATGGTACCCAGCGCGTTCGTAGGAGTCTTGTCGGCATAGATATAAGAGGCAGGTCCGGACTTCGCAGCAAACGGTTGACCGTCGACGAACCGGTACACTTCGAGGCCGCCTGAAATTTTCTCGTTTTTCAGACGCCTTTGCCTATCCTTCCGCCAAGGCGTCGTAGCTGTACGCCCACGTTTCTTTCGTGCCGTCTTTTGGAAGAGTTTCGGTCGCTGTGTCGCAGAAATAGTTCATGCATTCGCCGTCGGCCAGCTCGCGTGGATCAGGTTGCCGAGGTCGTCGTAGCAACAGGTCGCGCCGTTGCAGGTGGCGGTTGTCCAAGACATACTGAGATCGTCTGATAGCAAAACAGCATGATTACCGCACCCACGCTACGTCGGGACTTGGAGGCTCATGCGGGCCACGGCTTGTTTACGATTAAATGAGAAGATGCTCGCGATATATATACATTTGATTCCTTGTTTTATGGTGGCAGTGTACCACTAATATTAGATTTAGTAAATAATGATTTTCGATCATGGTTGTTTGATGCATGAAACTTTGATTTTCCATTTTACCGCGAGTGAATACTATGCGACATTCAAAATATATTTTTCGCTAAAGAGACTGGTCACTAACGTAATAAATCTTCCCCAGAATTCAAGTTTGTAGATTAATTCGTGGTGTTGTGCATATTGGCACAAATAAATTTTCCTTAATGGGCATAATGCCATCTTTAAAATCACGTTGCGTTCCATTTCCACCTGTCTGCCTAATCTCATTCAGTGTTCTTCTTTTGCCATTGCATGTCCATGTCGCACTTCCCTGAGAACATTCGGCTCATGTATGTGTGCGGTGTATCTACGTCGTCCGACACTGACATCAATAATTTATCCAGCATCTATATGCTCTGACCTTCTATTTGGCCCGTAGTGTCGTGTGCCGCCCCAGCGCATCGGTGTGGCTGACAAACGGCCCAAACCGTCGCGTTCCATCAGATGGTGTTGCCGCCAGCAGACGGCGCGTTTGGTGAACTCGTTGCTGTCGTCGTAAATGATATTGCCTCGTCCGCCACATTGCCGAAGTTCAGCGAGAACACCAGCCGTTACATTGCCGTCGATGACGTATTGCGGCAGACCGGCCAGCGTGATAAAGCGAACGCTGATGGTTGCCGTTGGCGTCTTCCATCACCACCTGGCAGAAGAGGGTAGAAATCTTCGTCCGAAACCGGTCTTCTCCGCGACCAGCTCAAAGGCGCAAAACGCAACGCTATCGAACCGTTCAGCGAAACAATGACATAATGCCTGTCCGCTCTTTGTTAAACCAAATCTTTTTCACTCTCAAACAATACCGCCCTCATCATCTTCATCGACCTCCAGCGGGAAACAAACGGCCCTGATCGCCTGATACAGGGCCAATCCCGCCGCATCACGGACAACGCTGGCAACCCGCACACTCCAATCCTCGCTGTTTGCCAATACTGTCTTTGGTCGAACACGAAGGTGGCTCCAGACCAGCGGCAGGATGCCTTCGCGCAAAAGTCTACTTTTAATTCTCCAAAACTTCAGCCTGTGTATCGGATTCACTGGACGCCAAAAGTGTTTGCAGAAATTAGATTGAAGAAGAAGATAGTAGGTCAGTCTGAAAGGATTTGTGCTTCAGACGGCCTTTTGGTTTGGTTGGGGCCTCGCACCAGTCTATACTTGTTGTTTTAGATAGTAATTATTGAAGAACAATCATAATTATGATTAATTAATGTTAAATCATTTCTGCCATAATGCGCTATACACCATTAGCTTGCGGGGTTTTAGGAAAATGCTGGTTAGTTTATACACTAAACTATCAAAATCTATATCATAACTAAAACTTTTTTGCGTAACCCGCAAAGGATTCTAAATATTCTTCTTTCTTTAAGTTTATCAAATATTGGTAAATTATTCTCACAAAATACAGGTTCCGTAATATCAGGTAGATTATTAAAAAAAAGTTAAATTGCTGTTCCCATAATGACTTATAGATGTCTTTAATTTGCTTGGTAATTTATCAGTGCCTCCAGTTGCAAACATAATAAAATTTTATCATTAATTGCGAACCAATCTAAATCGTGAGACTCTCGGATAAATAATTTATTATTAATCATTGATTTAACCCTTTTGATCACACACTAATAGTTATTGTGTGTTTAATTTGTTGTTAACCAAATATTGACTTGTGTTATCACAATATGTCTTGCTTGGCCAGTTCTAGTGTTTAGCTTTTGCAATTTAATGTCTTTACTTTAAATCAGGATTGCCCAAAAGTAGCTTATTAGCAGCCTAAATTCTGCAATATCCACCCATAGTATTACCTCAACACCTCAGTTTTTGCCCTCACCCCCACCACAGTCTATCTGCAAGCTCTTGTACCTGGCGCAATTCTTACCTGGAAAGACCCGTTAGATGCGACTAATGAGGCTCAAGTCGCTGTATAGGCAGCCACCATAATAGAAGAAGGCATTACGCCTTTGCGAGGAGCCATAGTTTCATTTAATTTTTTCAGCCTTTAATACATAATCCTAGTATCAATCCATTTAGTAGTATTACTAGAATAAGAATAGGAAATTTTTTCCACCTTCAACCTAATCGGATCCTGATTCACAATCCGCCCAGCATCAGGCTCATATTACCTGAAGAAAATTGTACGCAGACTCCGTCTCACGGTCGGCGTACTGGTTTTGGTAAGGAAGGTTGGTATGCGCCATCTGTTACCTTTGGTTTCTCTTTTCGACGACCCCAGCCGTAATAATCCCTGCAAACCACAAGAGATTGCCGTCCTTATCGGTCATCTACGCGTGATGCCAATGTGATCGCAGGAAGTAGCGCGGGTTTGTTGTCGGCTTTTCCCGTCTTCTTGCGACCACCAAAGGCGCAAAACGCAGAACTATCGTGAACTAATCAGAGAAGCACCCGCCGGGCTCTTTTGTTGAACCAAATCTGTCTACTCTCAATACAGGCTCTCATCATCTTTATTCATCCCTATAGTGAAACAGGTTAGGACGATTGATACTTGAAGAGTTGATTGTTTAGGGTTTCAGATTTTAGTCGTCTGAAAAAGATCTTTTCAGACGGTTTAAGTCAGCGGCATGAAGAAGATAATGCGCTTCTTTTAAGAGCCTTTTCACAGGTGTGTATTCTAAAACTGCAGTAAGTATTCACTGTGTAGACTACCTTATGCTCCCATTTCCGGCCAAATTTAGCATTTGTTGCGAATTCATCAAATGTGTTCGCTAAAAATTTATATATAAATCAGATAGATTTCCAAATACTAAAAATTTCCTTGTGATGAAAAATAATATACCACCTTTCACTTGATGCTAATCCAATGCAAATGATTTTGACCACCAATATTTATTCCTGTTGTAAATCCTTCAATATCTTTTAAAATAACGCCCGTTATCGGAAAGAATTTTATAATTAGGTACTTTATCTGAGAAAGAAGGCTGTTCTAGCATGAATGAACACCAAATACCATATTCTTTTTTTTAAGTTTTAGATTTTTCCGTTAATTCATATTATAATCAACCATTTCATCTTCTTGAATTCATAAATTGTTTATATGAATCTGGTGGTGATCTAAATTTAATACATCCATTATCAAGCATTTAAGAAATAACAAAACCAATCCATGTATAAAATTGATATTATTTTTTTGAATCTTTAATGGTTGATATAATCAACTCCAATAATCAAAATTTATTTACCTGTCCTTACAACCTTTGGTGATATTTTGAAATTTCTCGATTTTTGCGCCTTCCTTGCGATTGTAGATATTCTATTGCTTTTCGTTTCCAATGAGCTTTCGAACCTGTTATAAAATCATTTAGTTCATGGTCTCGCCTAAATGATTCTGAACAACCAATGAAGTTTGCGAATATGTTTGATGCATACTTTCTGCCTTCTTTTTTGAGCTTGTTGCTCATGTGGAACAATATGTCGCTGATATTAATATCGATGATGAAGGCGGGTATGCGGTTGAGACGTACATCTTAGCAACGGTTTTGTACCTCCAGATTGGCAGCACCCAAGAAGGTATGGGCTGCATCTGTGAAGGAGCAGGAGGAGGTCAGCAGAAATAAGGACAGGAAGACAACATTGAAGTCGCTGCTGCTTTTACAGGCGATTTTATTGGACGACATGGGAGAACCCAATGTAATGAGGCGCCTGAAAGGGGAAATCATCTGAAAATTGTTTCAGATAACCTTATGGAGTTGTTGGTCTCGACCATCTTCAAGGTTACTATCTTATGAAAAATAGTTTTAAAGTATTAGTTTTAGAGTTACATAGATTTGAATAATCTTTTCTCCTCTTTTGATTAGAGGATAATATTTTAGGACAATAGAAACAAAATATTTATTTTCATTTTATCAATAGCGATTCTGGGTGTGATATGTCGATCCTGCTACATCAAACTTTATCCTCCATTTCTTTCAGCATTGAATGAATAAAGATTTTGAATATTCTTTTCTTATAAATAGTTCTCGATTCTAAATATTTATAAATATCAATACTGGCCATTATATTTTCTCCTGGGAAAAATATAAACAGTGTCATGATTTTGCATATTCCTCATATTTATTTTGAATCAACCCCTTTATTTCAATAATTAAATTCTAGCAAAAGCTTCCGTATTTTAAAGCTCCTGGAAGGAGTTCCTGAGTATCCTAATTTTCCTTTAGCATCAGCAATTCTCCCTCAATATCTGCCAGAAAATTGTCACTTATTGAATGCGTCTTTGTTTCTTGTAGTTCTTTGCCAGAGGCTGTTGACTGATCTTCATATGTGCAATATTCACCAACAGCAGAACATCCACTAGGTGCAAGTTACCAGCATCAGCTTTGATTAAATCCATCTAACGTCTTTAACCGGTATAGTTGTTTGAACCACAGGTTGCCGTCCTGCAACCGGCTTTGAATAGGTTATGTTTGTCGGACCGTAATCGAGGCGGTTTTGCTGTTATCATGTCTTAAAACTGTTAAATTCAGATTTCGTTCCTAAGAAATTCAAGACAACAGAATAAGATTCACAAGAAGATAAGGATTTACATCATCAACCGATGTAACTCTATTACAGTTGTTAAATCCCTCAGATAGTCCAATCATGCTGGCAAGAGGATAGCAGTGAGCAGCTCATCTAGGCACTCACGATCATTTGTAAAGCTTAATATTAAATTTATTGTTTCTGTAATAACCCCATACTGATATCCTTTTACTCTCAAAATTGATCTTTAATCTTTTGCAGAATTAATGCTATTTGAGCCACTTTTCGAGTGTGATATCCCACAAAATTTTTCTCCCATTAGGTAAAGTAGCAATCTACACGACGAAATCGACACAAAATCCTCCGATTCCAATTCTGAACACTTCTCGAAAATTTCCATCAAATGAATCTTCAAAGCCATGCATATCATAGTTAATATATAGAAAACACCCTATGTGGATTTTGGTGGGGATGATTACCAACGATATTTACAGCATCTTCTATTTGCTTTACTGTACGACAATGTGGCCAGCTCATTTAATAATTCTTATACTGTCGTAATTATAAAACTAATGTTGTGCGACTTTCGTGGGCAAAACTTTTGAGTAATGATCACAAATTCCTTGCTATATTGTATGATGTACCAGACTTGGAGCCGACAGATCAGATTTTTCTCGGTACTTGACCCAAGTCCACAAAGAATCAATCCAACCATGAACATTTAGTGCGCAAATAGATATAGTTTACCTCCGCGTCATACCGCAATCGGATCCTGACGCACAAACCGATCTCGTACTCGTAGGTTCAGTAACACCTGGAAGAAGTTGTATGTGCAGTCCCGCCTCGCAGTCGACATACTAGTTCTGTAATCGGAATGGCTGGTAAACGGCATCGCTACTTTGGTTGTCGCTTCCTAGTTTGCCCCAGTCGCAGCTAATCGGATCACCATTAAGTAAGTTGCTGGCCTTGTCAGTCATCTCAGTGGGAAGCCATTATGGTCGAGTGGAAGGCGTGGATTTGGTATCGCTTTTCCTTCGTCGGTTTGCTGCCATCGCGGACTCTGCGCAAGTCGTTCACTGTAGCCGTTCAGGTAGGTATACCCGCCGTCCGGAGTGAATTCCCTCCTGCAGTAGGTGGCTGCCGTCCCGAACGAGATCCGGTTTTATCCTTGAGGTTCTTCTGAAAAGATACTGTGCGCAGGTCAGATGCAGACGGTTCGCTGCCCGCTTTGGTGATCCTGCCCGTTTGTCGTACTCGAAGTGGGTCGCTCCCGTCCGCTGGTCGGTACCGTGGGTCAGGGTTGCCGTTGGTGTCTTCCACCGCCACCAGCGGGAAAGATGGTGCAGTCTTCGCCCGAACCGTCCACTACTACCCGTCAGCGGCAGGATGCCCTTCAAAAGCAAAGTGGTTTCACTTCCAAAAACCCCAGCGTATTTGAGTTGACCGGACTGACCAGCAGCAACGGCAGCCTTACAGAAATAAAGGTTTGTAGGCAACAGCTTTCCTTTGAACTTGCAGTTCATATAGAACATATCGCCAGCACGCATGATGTGACGCTTGCGGATTTTAACCGTGGAAGAATGCATGGCATCGGCCAGGCGTTTTAGCTGAGTCATTTCCATTGCAATTTCATGTAGCGCATCCATTAAATGAAAATTTTATTTGTGTTCGTCATTGCCATATACTATCATGTTGCTATTTCCACTACGTCAAAAGAACAGAAGTCATATCAATATATATTTACTAAACTAATAGGTGAAAACATCGCGCCAGAATATTCTAATTCAAGTAGTGAGTTAATTAAATTCTCACAATCATAGTCTGTTATACCTGCGTTTCTGCTTGATATGAAACATCCAGTAGTAAATATTTGAATTTTATCTTTCTTCCATATTATGCCTTTAATCTACTTTTTAATTGCACTTTGTGGAGTACTACCTGTTACTAATATTTCTTGTGCTTTAGATGCCCTATTTTTAACTGTATTACCTTTAACCGGGAACAACTACTAGGTAAATCAAATATCTCCCTGAATTTGACTGTAAATTAACTTTAATAATAATCTGGTCTGCAATTCCATATAGTTGTCTATTATTTTTGCAGGTAATCAGATAGAGCGCGTCAGCTAGCATACGACGCTACACCACACGTTAAATTAAATACATTATATATCTCCACAGCTTTGTTGGTCATTCTGAACGCATGTTGCAGATATTCGCCAAAACCTTTTAAGCTGTATTTTATTTGCTGAATGGTATCAAATTTTAACGAAAATGCAGTCTTCTCTACAGCACAGGTTCATGTTTGTTATCAAAATCTCTCTTTCTACAATAGGAACTTTATCTAGAATTTGTGTTTGCCAAACTATCATACCACTCTAAAAACCAACTCTTTCCCTTTTCTTTATATATGAATATGGAAAATTCCACCAGCAATTACCTCCTCGCCCATCATACCAAAACATTACCAGCTTCTGGTCCTGTTAAGACGAGCAAAAAGTAGTTCACCACATCCCCAAGTCACAGAAACAAATTGAACCACTTAATATGTTTCGTTGAAAAATAATTTCTACTTTAGGACATCTAAATTATTAGTATTAATTTCTAACGCAGCATAAAAAGGAATCATCGTTCCAAGCTTTACAGTAAGGGTAGCTTTCAGACAATAAAATTTTGTCTTTCCTTCTTCTGACAAGATTCTTGGATCTATAATACTTTTATCATTATCCAATGGTAATATTCCCATACCAGGAGCCGACCCTCCATTTCCAATGATTTGTATAAATTTTTATAATCCTCTAGGGAGGACAACATTATTAATATCTTCAAAATGTTGAATAGCTTCTTTATCTATAATTGGATTGAGATTAGCTTTTCAAATCTTTTAGTAATGACATAGTACCACTCTGAATATTTTTACTTTAATTTTATCTAACATTTTTCCTCACTATAATATTTTCCTCACCGCCTGGTCCCTCTGTTCTTTCTCATGGAGATTACCAGAAATTTCTATCTGCTCATGAAAATTCTATGGTCACTCATTTTGTGTAAAATTTTCCATGCTGATTTCATACCTATCACGAGGAGATAATCCACTCAATTGTTTTACCTTCATCCAATATTTGTGTCTATTAAGAACTTGATATAAAGTTTTCCAGTGCGGCAATGAACCTATCACACAAAACATCCTCAATTTACATAGCAGCTCAAGGTAAAAGACAATTCCTCATTTCATATCTCCCATTAAACGACTTTTCTCTGCTACCCTTGGAAACAGCTTACCGTTATACGTTGAATGCTTTTTCTTTACCTTCCAATATTTCATAGTAGCCCAAGCATACTCTTTCACGAGTATGCGTATAGCAGTACTCTCCAGATATCTCTTAGCGTAATCTAAATCTATTTTGGGGCTTATTTGATTGCTAAGAGGAGCTATTTTATCTCATCAAATAGAATCAAAAAATTTGATTAACTCTGTGTATGGAATTGATTCAATTAATTTTACCTCTAATTTTATCATACGCATTAATAATTTTTGACTTAGACA
>BNJU01000867.1_pt1 | contig 23684 bp, 30 predicted proteins | sample 8539281 | NCBI WGS metagenome assembly BNJU01 (sample SAMD00202456, study PRJDB9452) | human saliva metagenome | isolation source: human saliva | place: Japan
GGGAGTGACGCTCTCCTTCAGTCGAGCGCACAGACTCAAAGCACCGGCCTCGTCCCTGAATCGTGGGACGAGGCCAGGATTTGTTTATCGGGTGAGGGTGGCGAGTGCCTGGCTGACTCGGTGTGTATCGCGTGGAGACAGCCTGCCGATCCTGCCACCAGCACCGAGGTAGGTTGGTGGCAGGAGGGCAATTCGGTCCACCCGCACGAGGGAAGCTTTCGTCAGTCCCGCTGCACGCCAGTCCTCGAGGGGAGTGTCGAGTGGGAATGAGAGCTTGTTCGAGGTGCTGGTGATCATTGCAGGTAGGAGTCTGTCCTGTGAATAGGCGAGGACGAAGACGGGGCGAAACTTATAGCCGCGGTCGTCGAAGTTAAAGCGCGCGTGCCAGATCTCCCACGGCGCGGGCACTCCCTCAGTCGCCGTCATCCCAGTCTCTCGGGAGCTGTGCGACGCCGCTTGAGTCCATCGTGGGGCGATAGGCGTAGCGCTCGAGTCCGTCAAATGTGGGAGTCTCGGGGCGCATGTCGAAGGGGAGGCCGCCAACCTCAATCGACTTCGCGAGGAAGATGTTGATCGCGTCCGACAGGCTAATTCCCCAGCGCGCATAGACAGCCGCGGCATCAGCCTTGATCTGTGCGGTCGTGCGGGTCTTCACCTCGGCGGTGCGGGTCATCGTTGGCATAGTCGCTCCTTTCACCCCCTGCATTATAGTCTCTGACTGGTGCTGAAATGGGGCCGGTGTGGGGCGGTATCGACTAGTAGTAGGCAGCTTCCCCTTGATCTGAGGCCAGATTCTGGCCATAATTATGGCTAAGGTTGAAAGGAATAGGATGTCGACACTGACTATGGGGCTCGCCGAGGCGAAGAACAACTTTTCGCGAGTGACAGCAGAGGTGAATAGGACGGGGAAGCCTGTCACGATCCTCAAGAACAACAGGCCGTGGGTGGTCATTCAACCGGCGCAGCAGTCTGAGAGTGCTGTCGATGTCGCTGTTGACTTCATGGATGCCTACGCGGACGTGTTTGAAGAGCTCGCGAAGTGAACACTGTCGCGTTTTCTCGGGATGTGTGGTGTTGGTTTTACGCCTGACCATGCGGAGTTCCTTTCAGCCATGCTTGGGGTAGCTGATGGGTCTATGAGTGACGAGGAACTCGTGGACTGGGTGAGGATCAACGTGGGGTAATCGCCTTCGGGTTTTGTGTTGGTGATTCAGTGGCGGAGTATTCCGTGGAGTAGGGTTCTTGGTAGCGAAGCGGCAGCCCTGGATCAAGGAGGATGACACGTGGATCTGCTCGAATACATGCGCTCGCAGGACACTATCACGCAGGCCGAATGGGAACGCACCTTTGAGGACGAGGCCAGGGAGATCCTCGTCCTGCTCGCCGGCGGTGGCGGGGCCGGCAAGAGGAGCGGATTCTGGGACGTCTCGCACTACTTCATTGCGTATGTGGACTGCCAGACCGGCGCGCTGCACACGGGTGACGGCCGGATCGTCTATCCCGTCAGCGACGAGGAACACGATGCCGGAGGAATCCTCGATCGCTTCCGTCGGGAGGGGGTGTACCGCCTCAAAGCGCGCAAGAAGATTCCGCACGAGGTCCCCGAGGGCGTGACCGCCTCCTCGCAGAACCAATTCCTGATCGTTGAGGTCCTGGAAGAAGATGCCCCGTCCCCCGCCTTGGAAGAGGTGCTGGCCGAATATCTCAGGCCGGTCGTGGTGGTCGACGAGGTACTCGGTGAACTCACCCTCGACAAGGACCTCGACATGTTCGAAGGGGAGGTCCTGTGGCGCGGCGAGCAAATCTGCGTGTCGCTCGAGGTTGACGCGGCGAACGAGGACACCTGGGCCGATGCCAGGCGGGCGATGAAGACGATGCTGGCGGACCAGGAGCGGTGGGACCGTGACATGCGGGCGTTCGCTGCGCGTGAGCTGACCGAACTTGCGTGCGAGTGGCGCGAGTCCGCCGACGAGGAGGTCCCCGAGATTACCGAAGAGAGCTTTGCTCAGCGGATCGAGCTGCGCACCATCGCGATGGACGCCGACGGTTCATTCTCCGCCTACTTCGACGACGATGACATGTTCTTCGGGCACTGCGTCACGGCCTACGGAACCCTGACGGACGGGGTGACCGCGGCGAATATGGAGGGGTGAGTACTGGCTGCTGGAGGTGAGGTGATGATTCGTGGGCGTGTATGCACCGAACCTTCTCTGGTCGGCGCCGACGCATCAGTTCCCGTGTTTGTAAGTCTCGGCCTTGTTCTCGTTTCGTTGGACCGGGCCGAGGCTGTTCTCTGATGAGGAGAGTAGGCCCGAGTCAAAGCAGACGTATATACACCAATCGCGATAATGTGATGTGTAAACGTCTGCAAAGGGGTGGTCTCCGTGAGGGTGGATGAGCTCGTCGACTTCGTCGCGCTCGTGGGTGGTGTTGCTTCTTCTTCTCAGCTGAAATCTGCAGGATTCTCGGCTGGACTCATTGCGCATGCTAGTGAGGGCGGTCGTATTGAGCGGCTCACGCGAGGAGTTTACTGCACTCCAGATGTCTTTGACGATGACTTTCTTGTGATTAGTGCTCGGTGGAAAAAGAGTATTTTCTCCCACGCCAGCGCCCTGTATCTCAATGGACTGTCGGATCGTCTGCCTGTCGCACAGTCCGTGACAGTGGCGCGGGGATATAACTCTGTGAAGATGGCTCAGGAATTTCCGGGTATTCAGGTTCATTGGGTGCGGCCTGACCTATACGAACTTGGCGTAACGTGCCTTGTAACGCCTTCCGGTAACACAGTGAGGAGTTATGGTGCTGAGCGCGCAATCGCCGACCTGATTCGGGAAAGGAAGGTTGGAACTGTCGATGCTCAGCTTATGCAAGATGCTATCGGAGGGTACTTTCGGAGGGGCGAGAAGGACCTGCAAGGGTTGACTGATATGTGCTCAGCTCTTGGAGTACGTCGTGAGTTGCAGGTGTATCTGGAGGTGTTGTAATCGTGGCGATTCGTAATGATGCGAGTCTGCGTGGAAAGATTCGAGCAATTGCGAAGAGAGAAGGGCCGCCCCCTCAAGAAGTCCTGCAGATGTTTCTATTTGAACATTTGCTGCTTCGTCTTGAGAAAACGTCGTATGTTGATAAGTTCATTCTCAAAGGTGGCCTGCTGATTTCTTCGATGATTGGTGTCTCTCTGCGCACGACGATGGATATGGATACAACTGTTGTTGGTATGCCTCTTGATCGCGACTCTATTGAGCAAACGATGGAGCAGATCTGCTCTGTTGATGTCGGCGACGGAATGGAATACATCTTCGAGCGGGTCGAGTCAATCAGAACAGATGACGAATATCCAAATTGGCGTGCTCATATTATGGGCTCTTCATAGTTGAGTGTGAGGAGGAGGCCAGTCTCGTGAGAGGCCTCGGCCGCGGGTGGTTACACCCGGCGTGCATCCCGCGCAGGTAGAGGGCCAGACTGATCACATCGGCCCTGATGAGGGCTACGCCGAAAGCTGCGTTGGCGGAAAGGTTGATCATGGGGATGCCCATGATCATGCGGCACATGTAGGGGATCAACCTGGTTGTCCACACGGCGATGCTAGTCATGGCCGAAGCATCCCATCGAGTCTGCATGAACCTCCCGATGAGATTCCCCCTCACTTCAGATGGTAGAAACAGGCTCATGAGCAACACGACCCCCTTGTTTACGCCGCGAGGCCTACCCCGCCAAGCAGGGTAGGCCTCGCCAGTGCGCGTGGAGCCGCTATCGACATGGTCGGTGCACGGTCACGCCATACTCACGCGCTGGTGTGAGTGTTCCCTACCTTGTCTGGCCCTCACGAGCCTAGTCCCACTGTGTGCACTGTCAGTTTTTGTGTGCGGTGATCGCAAACTGAAGGGGCAGGCGCTCTGGTTTGTCGCGAAGGCGCCAGCCTCCAGCGGAATCCTGTTCCATGAGTTCGGGCTACGGACACCACGCAGCGCGCGGGGTCTCCTCAAGCTCATCGATCACCAAGCCCGCGTTGATGAGAGCGGTGACGATCTGGCCAAGGGAGTGATTCCACTGGTGGTTTGTTGTGTGAGTAATCCGCGGCGCATCGGGGAAGTCTATGTAGCTTGAATCGTCATCCCATGTCATCGGAGCATCCTGCTCGAAGTAGGGTGCCTCAATCTTTAGCCCGTCGGAAATATCCTCCCCGATTGTCATGAACATCGGGTGGTCGTCGCGGATGAAGAAAGTGCCGCCCGGCTTGAGCAGGGAAGCGATGACTTGCGCCCATCGGGCGATATCGGGCAGCCAGCATAGGACACCGATCGAGGTGTACACCAGATCGAAGTTGCCGGACACTGCTTGACGCGCGTCGTACACGTTTGCGTGAACGAACTCCACGTCAGCGCCTGCGCGTTCGGCGATGCTGCGCGCGTGGGCAAGCGAACCCTCGGACAAATCGAGGCCAATGACGCGCGAGGCCCCGCGGCGCGCAAACCCGATCGTGTCCGTTCCAACGTGGCACTGCAGGTGGATGACATCTTTGCCGGTGAGATCACCGAATCGTTCGATATCTTGGGCCAGTTCAGCGCTAATGGCCGTCGGGTCCTCGAGAAGGCGCTGGTAGTCGCAGTAGTTGCCAGCCATGTGCAGCTCGGCGCGGTCGTCCCAGTTTTGCTCATTGTCGGAAAACCACTGTGCTTGGCTGTTCGTTTCGGTCATTTCGTTATTGTATGCAGGCGGATTGTTGGGGAGGCGTGCCCGTCCGTGCCTCGGAGCTATCGAGTCGACGTAGGAGCATGTAGAGCCTGATCGAGGAGACCAGGTCGGCGATGGGAATGGCATGCCAACGCTTGTAATTCTTTGCCGTTTCAGGGGAGATCACCTGCTCGTCGCGCGCGCGGATAATCGCTGCGAATCCGTAGCACGAAGTGACGATCATGAGAGCGTATGACAGGACGGCATAGGGGGTGAGCAGGGCAAATTCCAGCGGTAATGCCTCAGGGCGGAGGGAGAACTGGCTACCAATAAGCGCAAAGACAACGAGGCTCACCAGGAATATTGGCAGAAAGCATACCTTGAGGATGAGGCCCCACAAGGCGAGGTCGCGCGTGCGCTCCGTGCGTACAAGCCCGAACGCGATGGCCGCATTCGCGGCGCCGAGGGTGACCAGCAGGAGGAGCCACATCAGCGGAGGAATCACGTTGAAGGCTCGACAGCCGAACAGGGTCCCCGCGGGTTCGCCCGCGTAGAACACGACGATGAACGCGATGGGCAGAGTGACCCGGAGTATTTTGGACACGCGGAGACTCCCTTGTCGATCCTCGTTGACGGAATCGAATATAGCAGTCCTTCTCATGTGAAGATCTTGGTTTCTGTTGGTGGGTAAATGCTTCTAGCGTCTCGTCTGCGCGTGAGCGCGGAGACAGCGACCATTGTCTAGTTATGTCGATATGGGTGACGTGGATGGTCAGGCGTGTGAGGGTCCAGGCCGCGGATGTGTTTGTATGTGTGTGGAATGGTTCGTCAGAGATTGCAACTGAACAAGTGCTGTCTATGCTGTGTTTCAGCTCAGGTTGTCACAGGTGTCAACATGAGTCTAAGGATGCCGAGTTTGCATTGGTCTGAGGAAGGGGGCAGTTATGCCCATTGTTTCTGTTCGTCGTTTTACCTCGCTCTCCGATTATCAGCGCCATAATGGACGTGGTGGTGTTCAAGTGGATGTTGATTGTTCTGTGCCTGATCTTGCGAGATATTCACTTTATAACGGTAGTTACGCTGGGCATGTGATTCGTTCAAGTTCTGGTAGAAGGTTCTATCGATCAATTCCTCGTTTTGCTCTTGCGTATGATCGTGCTTTGGACTCATATGTGATGAGGGATGATTATCGTTTTGCTGAAAGTAGTTATAAAGCTACCGTTTCCTTTTTTCTAGGAATGATAGGAGTGCGAGTTGTGTTTGAAAAGCTGATGGGGGGTAGTAAGCCTGGAAGGTTCTTGCTTCATGCGGGAAATCGGAAGCAATTTGTATTGAAAACGTCGGGAATGCAGAAGCCTGACTTTATTGCTGTTGATGAAAATGGTGATCCCTATGCGCTGTTTGAAGGGAAGGGGTCATCGGATAGTGGTGTGAAGAGCTACCAGATTGAGCATGGTAAGGAGCAAGTAGAGGACGTATTGTCCGTGACGCTGACGGGGGCTCGTGGGGTGTCTGGGGTAATGAAACAGGGGGTGGATCTTGAAAGACATGTGGTTGCTTCAGGTTTTTTGAATCGTCCCGGAGTTCGGGGTGGTATATGGGGTTTGTATGATGTGGATCCGAGTGGTGAGGGGATGGGTGATCTAGTGGTGGATTTTGATGGAGCGGTATACGACTACTACGCCCCAGTTGTATCGGTCCTGTCGGAGGGGGGTGAGGATGTAGTAGTAAATGGTGTGAATTGTGAGTTAGTAAAGGTTGAAGAGGGTGTCTCCATCGGTTTAGTTCGGGGGCTTCGTGATGTGATTTGTGAAATTGCGGATAAAAAAGCGAATCCTAAGATGAGGCATAAGTATATATTTGAGGGTGTGGGCGATGGGTGTGCTCGGCGTGTTGCTGAATATTTGAATGGCTTGGATGCAATTGCAGGTGGGAGTGTGGATGAACGTGTGTCAATGGGTGGTGATGGGATTGTTGTTATGGTGAGCGATGAATATGTTAAGTCGTTCAATCTGGAATCGGATTGAGCTTGGTAGTCGTAGTGGATGGCTAGCACTCCAACTTCGTCCCTGATTTGTGGGATTAAGCCGGAGTCTTGTTCTATGGATAAAGGGGCTCTTTCGAGTTGAGTGTGGGTGACCGGGTGTTGGTCGGGGTTGCGTGTAGAGGTCGAGGTCCTTGATGATGAGCGGACTTCTACCCTCGCTGTCTTCAAGGACCTTGGGCGGTGTCTCACCCTACCTGCTGCTGCTCTGTGTCGCTTGATCGTTGTGATCGGTGTGATCTGCTCGTTGGGGCTAATCCGAGCGCTAACGCCGCAGGGCTGAAAGGCGACAGTCCTCCCATGAATGCAACAACAAAGAGGTTCACCAGGAATATTGGCAGGAAGCACAGCTTGAGGGTGAGACCCCAAAGCTAGGTGGCGCGCGCGCTCTGTGCGCACAAGCGTGAATGCGCTGGCTGCATTCGCGCCGCCGAGGGTGACCAGTAGCAAGAGCCAGATCGGCAGCGGAATCAAGCTGAAGGCGTTATATCCGAATAGGGTGCCCATGGGTTCGCGGGTGTAGACCACGACGATGAGTGCGATGGGCAGAACGACCCTGAGTATTTTGGACACGCGGCGACTCCCTCGTCGATCGTCGTTGATTGGAATCGAATATAGCAGTCCTTCTCCTGTGAATATCTTGGTTTCCGTTGGTGGGTGAATGCTCCTAGGGTCTCGTCTGCGCGTGAGCGCGGCGACAGCGACCGTCGGCTGGTCAAGCCGATTGTGTAACGACGAAGAAAGGCTCGAAAACCTCAATGACGCCGATGTGCTGCCCGCCGCGTATCCCCGCGCAGGCAGAGGGCCAGGCTGATTGCTCCTGCCGCGCCGAGTGTCGCGCCGAAGGCCGCGTTCGCGGACATGTCTATGGTGGGGATTCCCATGAGCATGCTGCAGAGGTAGGGGATTAGCCAGATCGTCCACATGGTCACGCTGAAGCGGTGGGAGCTAGCCATGGCCTCGTGGTTCTTGCGCGCGAGCTGACCGAATTCGCCTGCGAGTGGCGCGAATCCACCGACGATGACATGTTCTTTGGGAACTGCGTTACCGCGTATGGAACTCTGGCGGACGGGGTGAGAGTGGTAAAGATGGCGGGTTAGGTGTTCTGAGCGCTGGTTGGAGCGGTGCTGTCGAGTCGACGCAGGAGCACATAGAGCCAGATGGCTGCGACCAAGTCCGCGATGGGAACGGCGTGCATCTTCCGGAGTCTTTTCACTGTTGCTGATCGGATTGTCTGTTCGGCCAGTAGGCGTTTTGTTGCGGCAAACCCATGGAAGGATGACACGAGCATCAAGCAGTAGACTCCCGCGTCAAGGGGGAGGATGAGGAAAATCATCAGCAAGCCGCTGACGTTGCCGTTGGAGCTATCTAGCGGAACGATGATCGTGAGAATGAGCATGATGAGGAAAATGGGGAGGAGAGCAAGCTTGATGATGAGTCCCCAAAAAGCGAGTACGCGTGGAGTGACCTTGTCTTGAGAGTGGAGTACTGTCAGTGCGCTGAAGCAAGTGGCGATGAGTAGTGCGACGATCCACGGGCCTGGCGAGAGCAGCGGCTGGATGGGGAGGTTGAGGTCGAAGCGCCACCCTGCGTAGACCATGGCGATGAAGAAGAGGGGTGCGGCGATGCGTGCGATTCTGTCCATGAGCAGCTTTCTTCATAGGGCTTCATTGACTGGCAATGACTATAACATCGCTATCTTGTCACGAGGCCTACCCTGCCAAGCAAGGTAGGCCTCGTTATGTGCGCCTGGTGTCGCCACCGAAACAGTCGTGCGTTCGGCTCAGTGTGCGGTAGCGGGACTACTTCTGTCCGTCCACGTCGGGCACGTATGCGAGGAACCCGGCCAGGACCTCGTCGTTGTGCTCGAAGAACGGCTTCCCCTTGTCGAGGGAATCGATCTGGGCCATGTCCTCGTCGGTCAGCACGAAATCGAACAGGTCGATGTTCTGAGCGATGTGCGACGGCGTCTTCGAGCCCGGGATCACGATGTGTCCCTGCTGGATGTGCCAACGCAGCAGCACCTGGGCGGGGGACTTGCCGTGCTTCTCGGCGAGGCCCTGGACGAGGGACTCTGACATGATCGAGTCGTTGCCGCGCCCGCCCAGCGGGTACCACGCCTGCAGCGCGATGTTGTGCTCCTTGAGGAGTTCCTTGAGCTCGGTCTGCGGGAAGTAGGGGTGGCACTCGACCTGGTTGATCGTGGGGACAACCTCGCACTCGTCGAGGATGCGCTGCGTCTGGGCCACGTCGAAGTTCGACAGGCCGATCGCGCGAATCTTGCCTTCCTTATGGGCCTTCTCGAGGATGCGGTATCCCGCGACCGTGTCGCCGGCGGGCTGGTGCAGGATCATCAGGTCGATGTAGTCCGTGCCCAGACGCTCGAGCGTCTCGTCGACTGCGGTGGGGCGTTCGAAGAACGACGGCCAGAGCTTCGTCTCGAGGACAATCTCCTCGCGCGCCTTCGAGGACGCGCGCATTCCGCGCCCGACGGCGCGCTCGTTCACGTAGACGTTCGCCGTGTCAATCAGCGTGTAGCCGTTGTCGAGCGCGTAGGTGACCGCCGACTGGGCATCGTCCGGCTCGAGCAGGTAGGTGCCGAGGCCGACCTGGGGGATTGTGACGCCGTTGTTCAGGGTGATGTGGTCCATGTGAACTCCTTTGTTGTCGTGAGCTGCGTGCGATGGCTCGGCAGTGTGGCGCTGAACCGTGCGGACGCTGCTGATGTCAGCGTATTCCTATCCCCGGTTGGTTTGTGTGGGGCGGATGGATCTGGACATGTGATGTGCGGCTAGTTTTATGGTGACGGCGGTGTGAATGTAAGGTTCTGCTGTTGAAGCGTACGCGCTCACGCTTATACTGAACACTGTTCATTATGGATTGTTGTAGTAAGACGATAGGAAATCGTGCCTAAACAAGTGATCGACCCGGAGAGGCTGGTCAGCCAGGCCTACGCCATCGCCTCGCGCGACGGCATCTCCGCGCTCTCCGTGCGCAAGGTCGCCAGCGCATGCGGCATCGCGGTCGGCTCCGTCTACGGCTACTTCCCGACGAAGGCCGATCTCACGGCCGCCGTGCTCACCCGCTTCTTCGACGAGAACCTCTCCGACGAGCTGTGCGCCGTGCGCCCCGGCGAACGCTTCACCTCCTACGTGAGGCGATTCCGCGAGGCTCTGTGCGCTGCGCGCTCCGACATGAGCGTCGACTGGTTCACCGAAATGCGCCGCCTCCCCAGCGGCGAACAGAAAGCCCTCGAGGCCGTGCGTGCCCCCATGCTCGCCCACATGGAACGTGGCCTGGTGCGAGTCCTCGAGATGGACGAGGCCGTGGTTCGTTCCCGGCTCGTCGGCCCCATGAGTGCCGAGGCCCTGTGTCGCTACGTGCTGCGCGCCGTCTTCGCCTCCCTCATGGCGGGCGATGAATGTGAGACGCTGTTCGCCCTCCTTGACACCTCCCTGTACGACGACACCGCAGAAGAAAAGGACACAAAGAAATGAGTCGATTCCGCATCAAGAAGCAGTCCCTGATCGCCGTCGCCGGCATCGTCTGGCTGCTTGCCGGCCTGAACGTCGCGATCCTTGGCGTGCGCGCGGCCATCGACATGCGCGGAGTCGCGGCGATTGTTTTCCTGGCGCTCGCGGGCGGCGCCATCGCCATCTTCTGCGCGTTCCATCCGATGTTTTCCAAGCTCGTCCAGAAGAACATCCAGCGCATCGCCGACCTGGAGGGGGAGCGCCACCACGTCGTCCGATTCTTCGATCGCAAGAGCTACATGATGATGGCAATCATGATGTCCTTCGGCATCGGAATGCGCGCCGCGGGTATTGTTCCTGACTGGTTTATCGCCTTCTTCTACACCGGCCTGGGTGTGGCTCTCGCGCTCGCCGGCGCCAGCTACATCGCGCGGGGTGTGCGGGGACGCGCCTGGGCGTTTCACGGGACCAACTGAGCGTTTCACGCTCTCCCAGCCACGGCCTCGTCAATGGACGAGGCCGTCGTGCTCCCCAGTGCTGCTGCTTCGTGTGTTGGCTGCAGTGCTATTGTGACCCTGTTTGAGTGACCTGCAACAACATGGATAGCGCATGGATTTCTACACCCTCGACTACATCGTCTCGCATCAGAGCCTGGACTCGACGCGGCGTCTGGCTGCGATCATTGTCTTGCTCGTTGTGGCTCTCGCTTTTAGTGCCCTGTATCTGCGTAACCGGGTGAAAACCCGCTGGCGTGACGCGGGTATTGGGCTCTTGGTGTTCTCGCTCGTGCTCCTGGGGATCCAGACCGAGCAGTACCTGAGGCTCAGTGATCAGCAGTCGCAGGCGCAGCTGCTCGTGGGCTTCATGGAGGGTGTTGCCATTGATCATGGCGTCCAGGTGCGTGATGTCATGGTGAATAAGAAGTCCCTGGAAGATGGCATGATTGTGCGCTTCAACGAGGAGGACTACACCGTCCATCTCAATAATGACAACAATTCTTTCAGTCTTGAGCGCACGCACATCATTGACCATGGCATCTATGTGAACGGGGAGCGCTGACATGGACTTCTACACGCTGACCGCTATCAAGTTCGCGCTCGGTATCCTCACGATGCTGCTCCAGATCAACATCTTGGGAAAGCGCGACTTCTCGCTGAATACGCCTCTCAATCAGGTGCAGAACTATGTGCTGGGCGGCATCATCGGCGGCGTCATCTACAACTCGTCGATTTCCGTCTTGCAGTTTCTCGTTATCATCTTGATCTGGTCGCTCGTTGTTATCGCGACGAAGATCCTCATCGATACCAGCAAAACCTTTAAGAAGCTTGCGGCCTGTCAGCCCGAACTGATCGTTCGTGATGGTGAAGTGGATATTGCGCGCTGTGCGAAGGTGGGAATGACCGCGGAGGGACTGAGTAGGAGCCTGCGTGAGCAGAAGATTGCCAGCGTGGGTGACGTTGCCGCAGCGATCATGGAAACCAACGGGTCTTTGACGATTCGCGTGCGAGGTGACGGCTCTAAGCGCTCGCTCCTGCCGCTCGTGACTGACGGTCAGCTCGTACCTGATGGTCTCCTTCTTGCAGGCAAGGATAAAGCCTGGATCAAGGAGGAACTCAAGAAGTTGGGGTACTCCTCGGTCAAGCAGGTGTTCCTGGGTGAGCTCGTCTCTGGGCACCTCGAGGTGATCCCGTATCCGAAGACAACGAGCGTGAAGAGCTAACTTCGAGGAGGTCTCGTCAATGGACGAGGCATCCTGCCGTTTATCGGTCAGCTCTCCTTGAGAGTCACGCGATTACCGCCAGTGGCGGTATAAATCTGGCGGTAATCGGTTTGTGGTCGGCAGTCTAGAACCCTAGCTCCTCGCAGACCTGGGCGTGTGTGTAGCGCGTGCCGTCGTCTGTAGCCATCGCAGCGCGTAGAGTGGCCAGATCCCGCAGGTTCTCTTCCTGCTCGGAAAATGCCTTGTCGGCGGGGTGCATGTGTGTCCGCTTCAGAACTCGATGTGTTGGCGCGGGGAGAAGCCTCGCTCCTTGAGCGTCCCGTTCACGTAGTCGAAACGAGTGGGGGTCACCTTGATGATGTTCATGACGAAGGGCATGGCGCGCAGGCGCTCCATGGGGAGACCCCGCAGCTCGCAGGCGTGAGCGTAGTCTTCGCCGAAAGGCTCAACGACCTCGGCGGTGCCCGTGACCTGCAAGCCCGCCAGCGTCGCGAAAGAAATGTCGTCGTCATGGATCGCCAGGCACACGTTCTTGTTGGCCTGCAGGGCGCGGAACTTTTGGCCGCCCTCGCTGATGATCCAGAACGCCCCTTCGGCGTAGAGATATTCGACCGTCGTGTTGCGCACGATACCGTTCCCGGCGGTCGCCAGCGTGCAGATCTTGTGCCTGGCCAGGAAGGCCTCGATCTCCGTGAACAAGTCAGCCTCGGGCATGCGCGTCGCTGCGCTCTCCTGCGCGATCCAGTGGTTTGCCGCAGCCTCCCAGTCGATGCCACTCATTGCGAATCTTCCTCTTTGTCGATAGGGCACACGTCGTTGAGGCCCTCCACCCAGGATATCGCGGCGACGCGGTTTAGTCGACGTCCTCGTGCCAGATCTGGTGCATGGGAACACCCTTGTCAAAGGTGCGGGTCGAGCCGTCCTGGAAGGTGACCTCGACCTTCTCCTTCTCCTCATCCTCCGGATCTTCGATCCAGTCCACCCAGTCGATGGCGGGGGAGAGGGTGCCGTCCTCCCAGACGATTCGATAGCCCTCGCCCAGCAGTTCGGACATGACGTCCTCGATTTTGTCGGTGTTCATCGGACCTTCCTTGCGTCGATGCCTGGGTGCGCTGCGGGTGCGCGATTGAGAACCAGCTTAGCCGCGATACCTCGGTGAGTTGGTCCCAAAACTCAGCCTGGCCTCATGCCTGAGAGACAGAACGAGGCCGGGGCGGGGTTATGGCGCTCGGTGAGCGTCAGTGCCCTGTTGTGAGCGGCGTACCCTTGACACGTGAAGGTTTTCGTCGTTCCCATGGTTGCCCGCTCGCGGATGGGCGGGCCGTGGTCGCGCGCGCAGCGCGTCGCATGTGCGTTCCAGGACGCTGGCCATGAGGTCGTGCTCGCGTGGGGAGACGACGGCAACTGTGCCGATCCCGTCGCTCCGACGCTCGAGATTCCGGTGCCCTCACCTCTCGGCCTTCCCAAGGCCATCGCGCGCCACACCTTTCCCCTGGCCTCGCGCCTCGGCCTCATGGGCCGCAAGCCTGTGCGCAGCTTTGAGGAGGTCCTCTGGCTGACCGGTGCCCTCGACGAGCGCTACACGCGCGCCGCCGTCGACGCGCTCCGCGCACACATGCGTGCCATCCGCCCCGACGTCGTCTACTCGGAATTCAGCCTCGCCGCCGTCATCGCCGCCCGCGCCGAGGGCATCCCGTGCGTGGGCAGCGCCTCGCAGCCGACGACCGCCTCCTACGCTTCCAACCCGCGCAGATCCGCAGGAATTCGACGCCTGCTGCGCGAGATGGGAATGCCCGCCCCGGCCTCGTCCCTGACCGTTCTCGAGGGGATGCGGCGCCGCTTCATCCCGAGCTGCCCGACCCTGGAACCGCGGGCGGGGGAGCGGGCCGTCTACTGCGGGTTTCTGGACGAGCCGCCTGCACGGACGGCCACGCCTCGCGATTGTGCGCTCGTCTACCTCGGCGCGGGCAGCGTCCCCGAGGGCGTCGCCGTGCGCACCGGGCGAGAGCTCGCCAAGGCCCTCGGATGCGACGTCTTCGTCGCGGGCGTGTCCGAGGCCGTCCAAGCTGTGGGGGACCACGAGGTGACCTGCGCGCCCCGCTTCGACGTCGCCGATCTCCTGCCGCGCGCCCGCGTCTTCGTGCATCACGGAGGACAAAACTCGATGATGGACGCTCTGTCCTACGAAGTTCCCCAGGTGATCGTCCCGGGTCGCGTCTTCGAGCGGCAATTCAACGCCGAGGCCGTGGAAAACGCGCGCTGCGGCCTGACTGTGCGCGCTTCCCAGCCTGCGCTTATCGCGCGCGCTGCCCGACGCATCGTTGTCGATGAACCCACCCTGACCTCGGGAATCCGAGGGCTGCGCGCGGAACTGTCCTCTCTCTGGGCGGCACCAAGCGCATCGTGCGCGAGGTCGAAAAGCTGGTCAGCTAAGCCCAGCCGCGCAGGATCGCCTCCAGGCCCCGCTCAAACTGGGCGTTAAAGTCGTAGCGGCCGTCCAGGAGATCCTCGATGAGCGGGCGCAGCGCCTGCGCGTCCTCGGGGTCGAGCGCGGCGCTCGCGGCCGACAGGTCGACCGGCTGCTCGGGGGAGCCGCCCACGGGCGGAACGACCTCGGCGGCGACGAAGGCCGTCGTGTAGATCGACACCGCGTTGACCAGCCCCAGCATGTCCGCATTCGGCGTGAAACCGCGCCGGGCCAGCGTCACGAACACGCGCGCCAGGAGCGACAGCTGCTCGGGCGTCGACATCGGGTGCGTGAGTAGCAGCATGACCGCGCCCGGGTGGGAGCGCAGTGTTGATGCCAGGCAATGCGCATAGGTGCGCATGTAGGTCAGCAGGGGCGAGGCCGGGGTGCCCTCGGTCGGCTCCGATGCCTCGTGCGTGGGCGTCGAAGCTGAATCGACCGCCCCTGCGTCCACGCGGTCCAGGAACGACTCGAACGTGAGTCGCCAGACCTGCTCGGCAATGCCCTCCAGGAGCGCCGCCTTGTCGGGGAAATGACGATAAAAAGCCGCCTGGGAGACGCCGAGACGCTTTCCCAAAGACCGCAGAGACAAAGCGGAGAGCCCCTCCTCGTCCACCAGGTCGAGCGCGGTCGACAAGATGATCTCTCGCGATAGCGCGCGCTGGCGTGACGACGGCATGGACTCTCCGCTTCGGTGGACGTTACTCCCTGTGATACCGGAACTGTACCAGTGCCAGCCCCGCGATCACCGCGAAGAAACCCCACAGGACGCCGATCCGCGTCCCGACGTCGGCAAGTCCCTCCCCGTCCAGGCTCACCTCGTGAATCGCGGTGATCGCCCAGTAGGCGGGGGACAGGCGCGCGGCGTGCTGCGCCCAATCCGGGAACGAGGAGACCGTGGAGAAGGAGCCGCCGATGCCGGCCGCCAGCATGCCGATAATGTTCGACAGTGACAGGGCCGCGTCGCGGCTGCGCGACCACAGCGCGAGCGCGACGCCGAGCGCCGACAGGACCGCCGAGAAACTGAGGAGAATTGCGGCCAGTGCGACGAGGGAACCAGTCGGTCGATACCCGAAGATGAGAGCGCCGAGCGCGAGAACAACCGCGATCTGAACGGTCTGCATGAGGAAGGCGACCAGCGCCTTGCCCGTCAGGATGGACGCGCGCGAGGTGGGGGAGGCCTCGAGGCGCTCCCACGTGCCCCACGAACGCTCGTTGAAGAACGAGCTGATGATGTTCTGCACGGCCAGGAATGAGAAGAGGATCGCGATTGACGGCACTGCCTGCTCGGCACCGGTGACGCCTGTGTAGCCGTCGGCCAGGAGCATCGACTTGAACGCCGGCATCATGAAGGGAATCAAGACGAGGGGGATCACCGTCAGGATGAGCGTGGGCGCCGGGTCGGTGAGCTGCAGGCGGATGTTCAAGCGGGTCATTGCCCCGAGTTGCTTAAGCTGCGACATGGTCACTCTCCTTGATGATCTGCAGATACGCGTTGTGCAGGCTCGCCTGCATGATGCGCACGTCCGTCAGGTGCGCGCCTTCGAGGGCGGGCGAGGCCAAGGCTTCGCCGATCCGCGAACCTGGGTCGGCCTCGTCCCCGATGAGTTGGAGGCGCCTGTCGTCGGCGCTCCACCCGTCGATCGAAGGGATGGGGCGATCGAACTCGAGCGTGACCTCGGCGCGGGCGTGGTGAGAGACGATCTCTTCGAGGGTGCCGCTCGCGACGATGCGGCCCTCGTTCAGGATCGCGATGTCGGAGCCAAGCTCCTCGAACTCGGCGAGGTAGTGTGAGGTGTAGACGACGGCCGCTCCGTCGTCGGCGAGCTGGCGGACTGCGCGCAGGATCTGGCTGCGCGCCTCCACGTCCGCGCCGACGGTCGGCTCGTCCATGAACACCAGGCGCGGGCGGTGCATGATCGCCATTCCTGCGTGGAGCCTGCGCTGCTGTCCGCCCGACAGGTGTGAGGCGCGCTGGCCTCGTTTCTCTGTGAGGCCGAGGAGGTCCATCACCTCGCCCGCGCGCGAGGCCGCCTCGCGTCGGCCGAGTCCGTGCAGTTCTCCGAAGGCCGCCAGATTCTGGGCGACGCTCAGGTCGGGGTAGATGCCCAGCTCCTGAGGCGCGTATCCGATTGACCGCGCGGCCTCGGCGGATGCGGGGCGGTGGCCGCAGATGGATGCGGTCCCCGAGTCGGCGCGACGCAGTCCGCACAGGATCGTGATGAGCGTGGACTTACCCGCTCCGTTTCGTCCGAGTAGGCCGAGGACCTGACCGGGTTCGACGCGCAGGTCGACCCCGCGCAGGACCTCGTGAGTGCCGTAGCTCTTGCAGATTCCCCGGGCGTTCAGGCCCGGAGCGTGTGGGTGTGACACGGTGATTCTCCCATCGGTTAACGCTGTTAACTTTGTGTCGCGAGTAAGGTTAACAGTGTTAACTTTTGAATGCAAGGCGGTGTTGCGTGCAGTGGAGAACTACTGATTTACTGCGTTTTTTTCTGACAATCTGTCGCTGCGTGGGGGAGGCAAGCGGCCCTACACTGTCTGCGCGAGGCCTGAAGGAGGGGCGAAAGTGCCAGGTATGGATACCTACGACGCGATCATGCTGCTGTCCTACGGTGGCCCGAACGGCCCGGACGACGTCCTGCCGTTCATGCGCAACGCGACGCGCGGCCGTGGAATCCCAGATGAGCGTCTGCTCCAGGTCGCCGCGCACTACAAGCGCTTCGGCGGCGTCTCGCCCATCAATGCCTGCAACCAGCGCCTGATCGCGGACTTATCTGCGGAGCTTGCCAGGCGCGGGCATGACATTCCCGTCGGGTGGGGAAATCGCAACTGGCACCCCTTTGTTGCCGAAGGCCTCGACGAGCTCGCCCAGGCGGGTGCCCGGCGCATCCTCGTCCTGCCTACCTCCGCCTACGCCTCGTACTCGGGATGCCGCCAGTACCGCGAAGACCTCGCCGAGGCCGCGGAGGCCCTGCGCGACAAGTGGGGGACGATCGCACTGGGCGCCGAGGATAGCTCCGACAATCCCGACGCCGACATCATCCTGGACAAGGTCCGTCCCTACTACTCGACCCCCGGCATGGCGAGCGCACAGATCGCATCCGTTCGGCGCGCGTGGGAGGCCCTCGCGGCGCGCGGCGTCGATACCTCCGGGATTCGCCTGATCTTCGTCACCCACTCCATCCCCGTGAGCATGGAGGCAGGGTCCTCGCCCTTCCCCTTCCGTCCCTCAACTGACGAGGCCGCGGCGGCCTCGGACGGTCACGTCGAGCAGCAGGGGAGTGAGGCCTCGTCGCAAAAGGGAACCCCCGCAACCGAAATCAGCTACGTCGCCCAGCATCACGCCCTCATCCAAGCGATCATGCCGGAGCTGAGGCGCGTCCTCGGGCGCGTGGATCTGGGCTACGACCTCGTGTATTGCTCGCGGTCGGGACCTCCGCAGGCCCGCTGGCTCGAACCCGATATCAACGATTTCCTCGAGGAGATCGCGGCCGACGAGAACCCGCTGACCGGCGCCGTCGTCGTCCCCATCGGCTTCATCTGCGACCACATGGAGGTCGTTTACGACCTCGATACCGAGGCGAAGGAGACCGCCGCGCGCCTGGGGATTCCCTACGAGCGTGCAGACACCGTCGCGACGGATCCGGCCTTCGTGTCCTCTCTGGTCGACGTGCTCGAAGAACGCGCCGCTCAGGCGCGAGGCGAGAATCCCGCGCGCGTCACCGTGACGGGCACCGGCCCCTTCCACACCGTCTGCCCGAGCGACTGCTGCCTCTCCCCGGCGCGCCCCGGCCACGCCTCGTCCGCTGGTGCCAGCGCCCACCCCGGCGCCGCACACGCCCCTCATTCTTCCGGCGCGCCCGCCCGAGCCGCCGGTCACCCAGCCCCAACCCAGGAGGACTCTATGTCTACCCCGCATCCCCACGTCGTCGTGCCGCCCGAGCAGAACCCGGAGAACCCGGGGCATCCCGCGGGAGTACCGGACCGCGTCGGTGAGCACGCCGCGCGCCACCAGGCCCGCCACGCGGGCACCGAGGCGACGCCCCACTCGCACGCCGCGCACGCCCGTGTCACCGACCCACGCGACGCGACGGACGTCGACTTCGATGAGGTCAACAACAAGCAGCACTACGCCCTCTACTCCGTGTTTGCGCTCGGTGAGTCCCTGCCCGCCGACGACGGCGAGCGCGGCCGTATTATTGCCGAGTCCCTGGACTACGTGAAGGGCGCGGGTGCGGAAATCCGCGGCTTCTACGATGTGTCCGGCTTCCGCGCCGAGGCCGATCTGATGGTGTGGTGGCTCGACGACGATCCCGAGGTCCTGCAGGACGCCTACCACCGCCTGCGCGCCAGCGCGCTCGGCAAGTTCCTGGATCCCGTGTGGTCCTGCATGGGCCTGCACACCCCCGCCGAGTTCAACAAGCGCCACATTCCCGCTTGCTTCGGCGGCGTCGCCCCCCGCGACTGGGCGATGGTCTACCCCTTCGTGCGCTCCTACGACTGGTATCTCAAGGCACCCGAAGAGCGCGCCCGCATCATGGCCGAACACGGCCGCAACGGCTTCGCGCAGTACCCGGACGTCAAGGGCTCGACCCTGTCCGCCTTCGGCTTCTCCGACTACGAGTGGGTGCTCGCCTTCGAGGCAGACAGCCTGGACCGCCTGGAGGGCGTCATGCACGCCCAGCGCTACACCGAGGCGCGTCTCTACGTGCGTGAGGACACCCCGTTCTTCACGGGTCCGCGCGTGAGCCTCGGCGAGTGGGCGGAGCGCCAGCCCCGCGCATAGGGGCCTCGTTTATCTGTCAGCCAGCCCCGGCCTCGTCCCTGCGATAAGGAACGAGGCTGGGGCTCAGTGCGTCCCTCTCACGCCGTGTGTCAGGCGCCTCCTACGTGGAGGGGAACAGGAGCGGCAGGTTGTGTTCAACCTGGTTGGCGACGGACGTGCTCGAGTGTGACTCCCCGTCGTCGATCCATAGCTGCAGGCTGGTTTCGGTCATCAGGTCGGGGTAGTCCTGGCGGAGCTCGTCAAGCTGCGGGGTCATGTCCCACAGCGCCGGGTCTTCGGAGCCGACCGAGGCCAGGATACGGAAATCTCCCTGCCCGTAGCCCTCGCGCACTGCCCCCGCGGTGACGAGCTCGGCGAGCCGCTCCTCGTCGGCGTCTTCCTCGCGCCCAATCCAGGATTCGCCCGCCATCGGCATGTACCCGTAGAAGTACTGCGGGCGCAGGGCAAACACGTCCCACGTCGTCGTCGCGCCCATCGAGAAGCCGCCGAACGCGCGGTGCCTGCGGGACTCTTGCAGCGACTTCGCCGAGGTGTCCCCGCGAGCGAACGTCGTGTAGCGCGACTCGACCGCCTCGATGAGCGTGTCGATCTCGGTCGTCGCGAAGAAGCGATTGAGTGCGTAGTCGTCCTCGTAGTCCTCGGTCGCGAACGATCGATCCGGGTAATAGGTCGCGAACACGACGATCGTGGGGGAGACCTCGCCTCTGTCCTCCAGGTTGTCGACAACGGGTGCGACCGTGTCGGCAAGCCCCGCCGCGTTGCCCCACCACCCGTGCGTCAGGTAGACAATGTTCGCGGGGTGACCAGGAGAGTAGGAGTTGGGGACGTAGACGAAGGCTTCCTTGTTGTACGTCGTGCCCTGGTAGTCCTGCTGGTAGGCGACGGTGTCGATCGTGCCGTGCAGGGACGAGGCTGTGTCCAGCAGGGCGGCCACGGCCTCGGGGATGGGGTCGGCATCCTCCGAAATGGCGATGGGGGGAGGGGTCCTTTTGCTCAAACCCCGAGGGGTCCAGCGCAATCGATGCAATGCCTGCGAGGCCAAGCAGGGAGAGCATGAGCGCGGCCGACGCCACAAAGGCGGTTGAGCTTGTCGACGAACGCCTAATCAACCGTGTCTTCACTGTCCTCGCCTCGCGCGCATGGACTCTGCTTGCTTCATGCCCGTTACTGTAAGCCCGTTGGGGCAGTGTCTCCTCGCCAGTGTGGCCGATCACGCGTCATCCCCCTCAATCTCGCACGTAATTCCTATGATGATCGTTCATATTTTGAATTGTGATCGTTGAGATTCTGCGGATTGCGGGGGTTTGCTGAAATAGCTGCTTGGGGAATTACGTGCGGAATGTGGGGAGAGTCGAATATCTGTCCGGTGATCCGGTGGGCTGGGGGCCACCCGCATGTGACCTGCCAGTCGCCGGGGGTTGCGTGCTCGCGGGGTGGGCATACCCTGGGTGTATGACACCTGAGATCACCGACCCGGCCGTCCGCGCAATCGCCGAGGAGATCGCCGCAGACCCGGCCAACGCCTCGTACACCAAGCGAGGCGTGAAGCCGTTGTTCTACGCGGGGCCGCAGTGTCGCATCATGATCGTCGGCCAGGCGCCCGGGCGCGTTGCCGAAGAGACCGGCATCGTGTGGAACGACCGCAGCGGAGACCGGCTGCGCGACTGGATGGGCGTCGATAGGGACACCTTCTATGAGTCCGGGAAGCTCGCGATCGTCCCCATGGACTTCTACTTCCCGGGCATGGGAAAGAGTGGCGACCTGCCTCCGCGCAAGGATTTCGCCGACACGTGGCACCCGCGCCTGCTTGAGCTCATGCCGCACCTGGAGATGACGATCCTCGTCGGCGCGTACGCGACCAGGCGCTACCTGCACCTGCCCTCCTCGGCCTCGCTGACCGACGTGGTGCGCGACTACAAGCAGTATCTGCCCACGTATTTCCCGCTGGTCCACCCCTCGCCGCGCAACCAGATGTGGATGAAGAAGAACCCCTGGTTCGCCGCCGACGTGCTGCCCGACCTCAAGGACCGGGTCTGCGCGCTCCTGGCCTGACCGTTATACGTGAGAGGCGACGTATAAATGTACGGCGGCTCCTACGTACGTTCAGCGCCCTCGGGTTCACGAGGTCGGGGCAGGGTATGGTGCTCCACTGCGGCTCGCCGGTGGCACACTGGTCCCATGGACGATCTGCGTATCCCTCCCGGGCCCGGTTGCCCGCGCGGCCTTCTCGTGCCCGCTGGGGAGCTGGCCGAGCGTTTCTCGCACGCCTCGGGTCCGGGCGGACAGGGCGTCAACACCGCGGATTCTCGGGTGCAACTCAGCCTGGACCTGGGCTCGACGAGCGCCCTCAATGAGAAGCAGCGCGAGCGCGCCCTGCGTGAACTGGGGGAGCGCCTGGTCGGCACCGTCCTGACCGTCACCGCCGCCGAGACCCGCTCCCAGCGCCGCAACCGCGCCGCCGCCCGCGAACGCCTCGGCGAGATCCTGCGCGCATCTCTGGTTCCGCCCACCCCTCGCCGCCCCACGAAGCCGACGCACGCCTCGAAGCTACGCCGCCTGGATGCCAAGAAGAGGCGTTCGGAGGTCAAGGCGCGCAGGCGTCGCCCTGACGCCGATTAAAACAGGGACGAGGTCGGGGCTGGGTCAGCCCCACGGGCTCCCGTCGGTGTGCCAGCCGATGAACACCCAGGTGACGGGCAACGCGTAGTCGAGGACCCACATCTGCGACGTCTCCCCAGACGGGGATTCGGCTGCCCGGCGCACGATGTGCTGGGCCGAGTAGGCGTCGAAGAGTCGCTGCTCGCGCGCGGTGAACGGCTCGGGGCCGGCCAGGCGACGAAGGTCCGAGCGGGCCTCGTCGAAGGAAGAAAAACGCATCGGGCGGAAGGTCCGTGTCGTCGCGACAAACCGGGGATCCGCCCCAGGGATGTGAGTGCGCGGGTTACGTCGCGGACGACGCGTGGGCGCTTGGCCGTGCGCCCCAGGTAGGTGAGTAGGCGCGGGTCGCGGGAGGGGAGCAGGCTGTCGGGCACGACGACCGCCGCTCTGGACCTGGCCGCAGAGTCGAGCTTGGCGACGAAGGGGCCCACGGCCTCGGCCATGAGGGAACGGGAGGCGAAGGCGACGTCGACGCTGTCGGTGCCGAGACCTGCCGCCTCCCAGTCGTCTTCCCACGCCAGGAGGTGGGACGTGATGGGCAGGTGCTCTGCGGCTGCGCGCTCGTCGAGGATGGCGAGCATCGCATCGGCAAAGTCGCAGCCGTGGACGCGGTGCCCGGCGCGGGCGAGGGGGACGGCGAGTGTGCCCGTCGCGCAGCCCATATCGAGGACCTCCTCGCCCGCTTCGAGCGCGAGCAGGTCCAGGAGCCAGTGCTCGTAGTCGCTGGTCGCGTCTCTCGTGAACGTCGCGGCCCGCTTGTTCCAATAGGCCTGCGAGTCTCGGTTGATTGTGCTGTCGTGTGTCGCCATGAGAGGGCCCTTCACTGCGCCTTACGTGCATGTCTTGATAGAGGTTATGTATGTATAATGACATGCAGAAGGAGGTTTGTGCATGGCAACCGTGAATTTTAGTGTGCGCATGGATGCAGATCTTAAGCGTGAGGTTGAAGCGATCTACGCGGAGCTTGGTATGAATCTGACGTCCGCTGTGAACGCTTTCCTGCGTCAGAGCGTGCGGGTGGGTGGAATGCCCTTCGATCTGCGTCTGAATGAGCAGCAGCGTGAGACTGTCTTGGCGATGCTGGAAGCGGAGCAGCTGGCCTCTGATCCAGGTGTTGAGACCATGGATGTTGAAGACGCTCTGGCGGAGTTGAAGCGCTAGTGTCTCTGAAAGTCGTTTGGACAACGAGGTTTAAGCGCGACTACAAGCGTGCGATGAAGCGCGGGCTCGACATGAATCGTCTGGATGAGGTTATTCGAACGTTGGCTGCAGGCCGGGAGCTTGCTGTCGTGCATCGGGATCATGCTCTCGGAGGTGAGTGGCGGGGGCATCGTGAGTGTCACGTTCAGCCCGACTGGTTGCTGATCTATTACGTGGATGACGAGCGCCTGGTTTTGACTCTCACGCGGACGGGAACCCACGCAGATCTGTTCGGCCTCTAAGCGCGGCACCGCGTGGAATAATGGCCGCGTGAATTCATCCTATGCGCTCCCTAACTTTTCCAGCGATTACCAGGAGGGTGCGCACGCCCGGGTGCTCGACGCCCTTGTCGCCACCAACATGGAACAGGCCAGCGGATATGGCACCGACGAGCACTGCGAGCGCGCCCGCGACCTGATCCGAGGCGCCTGCGCCGTCCCCGACGCGGACGTGTACTTCCTGGTCGGCGGCACCAAATGCGGCGCCCTCTTCGGCGAGGCCGTGGTGATCCCCGAGCGCGGGTCGATCCGCCAGTTCGTCACTCAGATGAAACAGCACGGCGCGCTCCTGGCCAAGGGGCGCCTGCTCGAGGGTCCAGTTCGAGGCGCTTTTCGAGGATGACCTGTACGTGCGCATCGGCGCCCCGGCGGTCGAGGCCT
>BNJU01001644.1_pt1 | contig 23665 bp, 33 predicted proteins | sample 8539281 | NCBI WGS metagenome assembly BNJU01 (sample SAMD00202456, study PRJDB9452) | human saliva metagenome | isolation source: human saliva | place: Japan
GGTAGTAGAATATTATTTGGGTGGTCCCCGTACAGATCTGTTAACTAATAAAGGAAATGTATTACCTTGGTGAGAAAAGGCAGCTTAAAAATCTGACGATAAAAAGGTTACAACGCCAACAAAATATTTGGAAAAATATAAAATCCCTTATTACTATATCCACTTATATCGATAATAACCTTGATTTATATCTTGGTGGTATCGATGTTGTAAAAGTGGGACCATAAAGGAACCCTAAAAATTAGGTAGTAATATTGTTCAGGTTGAAGGTTCAAATATTGGCTTTTTAGCGCTTGATAAAGACGTAATTTATATTCTTTCGGTAAAAAGGCTATTCTGGCTCTAATAATGAAGAAGTATACGCAGAATTGACTAAGGTTGATGGCATCAGGATGTTGTAAAAATCAGTTCAAACGGCGTTTCAAACGATGGGTACTTAGCTCTTACTAAAGATGGTACAGTTTATGCTAAAAAGATTTGATGGTCCTTTTACAAAAATTAATGGAAAAATGTGAAGGATATTCAAGGCGTATATATCACTGATAAAGACGATGTTGTATATGTATGGGATGAATTTACAAAGATAAAAGTGACTAAGATATAAATCATTACAAATCAGTTGGGGTGGAAGTTCAGATTACGTATGGTTCATTGAAAATAATACAATTGCTCCGTACAATTCTAAAGGAGAACCAATTAGAATGGACGAAGATGTCAAACATCTTTTCAGTTATTATCCTAAAGATATCAAAAAGATTTATATCTATGAAGATAAGACAGACAAGAAAGATAACAAGACAAAAAAACCTTAAAAATGGTTTACGAAAATACAAATGGCGAAATCGTATTGTATGCAGTGAGCAATTCCATAAGCGATAAAGGAAAAGTTGAAGTAAAACACAAAAGTAACTGAAAAAGTTTAGACGATGCTGTGAAAGTTTGGGAGTTTGTTAAAGATTCTAAATAGAATGATACTTAAGGAGAGATATTCATATGAAAAGAAAGACTAAGGGTATGTTAGCCGCTGCGGCAGCGCTAATGTGTATATTCGTAGCTTCAGGATGCGGGAAATCAGGCGGTGGCTCTGATGCCGCAAATCCAGCTTCTTCAGGCTCTGGAGAAACTGCGGCGCAAAATTCAAATTCTGGGGCAGAAACCATCGAAGAGTATATCGTTATGGATGGGAGTAGAATAAATGTTCTTACTAATAAAGGAAACGTCTATTATATCGGTGGAGGTCTAAATTTTAGTAAGGATGATGTTGCTGTTGAAACTCCGACGAAGTTTTTAGAAAACATTAGCTTTATTCCTGGTAACGGAAGTACTTGGATTGATAAAAACGGTGATTTATACATTAATGGGATCGACCCTATTAAAGGCGGAGCAGTTGATGCGCCTAAAAAATTAGGTGGTAATATTGTTGTCTCAACTCCATACCTTATGGGGATAGTTGCGGTAGACAAGGATGGAAATCTATATTCCTATGGTCAAGCCAAATACAATGGGTTTGACAAGGACTATGCAGAGTTGACTAAGATTGATAGCATCAAGGATGTTGTAAAAGTAACATCAGACCACAAAAATCGATTCTTTTTGGCTCTAACTAAAGATGGTACAGCTTATAGCAAAAGCAGCTGATGAAGACTTTAAAAAGTGATGGATAATGTTAAAGATATCAAAAGGAAATTATATTATTACAAAAGATGATGTTATGTATTATTCAGGTAAAACAACCAGAAAAATTGGACAAGGACTTAAACTTAGTAAGTATGTAGACCCAAGATCGGCAGTATTTGTTGAAAATCAAACAATTGCATGATTGGATTGGAACGGAAAACCACTTAAGGCCGATAAAAGAAATAGATACACTATACGGTTACTATCCTAAGGATATAAAAAGAGGTACTTTACCACGATATTTCGAGCGATCCTAAAAAGATAGTATTAAAATTCTTAAAATGGTTTACGAAAAATACAAATGGTGAAATTGTATTATACGGAGTCAACGATTGTTATAAAGATACAGGAAAAGTCGAAACTAATACAAAAGTCACTAAGAGTGTAGAAGATATATCTAAAATTTGGGAATTTATTAAAGCATCTAAAAAATAATTAGTGTAAATCAATGAAAGAGCAATCGAGAGGATTGCTCTTTTTATTTTGGTCATTATTTAAACAGATAGAAAGAAATGATATACTTTCAGTGAGGAGGTGGGGTTGTTGAAAATCATTTTAAAAGAGGACATCGAGCTGTATCGTTATTTGATTGCTAAGGCGACATTTTTACAAACGCATAAAGAGTACCGCTTGGTGGAATCCTTCTTAGATAGTAATTGTTTTTTAGTAGCCAACCGCAAAACAAAAGAGAAAGTGTTTGTCTCACTGTTTAAACAACCGACGAAAGAACCGACTGACTTAGAGTATAAAAAGGTTGTGTATATTCAAAATGCGAATACGAAGATTCCGGAAGGGTTTGACGTAGAAAAGGCGGATAAAGAGTTCAATGACCAACTCGCCAAGAATATCCGATTGGGCTTTTTAGCACCAGATCAGTTAGTCGAGCAGTTTCAAGGGGTATTTAAAGAAGACGTTGAGACGTATTTTAAAAAGGCAGAAGCAACGATTCAAGAAGAGCGACAAGTTTTTGTGAAGTACTATGCCAAGGAAACGATTGAGAAAAATCCGTATCAGGTGGTAGAAGGAAATGTGTCGTTTAGCCATCCGAAGCATTTCAACGACCCATTTGACTGTAATTGCTACTACGCGGACGGCCATTCGATGATGGATTTCTTCCGTGTGTTTTTGCTTTACGCACGCTGCAGATAATATTTTGATGTGGTCTTATTACGCCAATAGCCACGCGGGTTATGCGCTGGAGTATTCGTATGCGAGCCTTTTGGATAAAATCCATTCCTTGAAGGTAGACGGACTCTGTGTATACGGCCCGGTGGAATATATTGATAAACGTCCGAACACGAGAAGCAATAGCAATCAATTCTCGTATTCGAATCTGAATTTCTATATTAAGGCGACCTTTGCAAAATTCAATGAGTGGCAACACGAGAGGGAATACTGCTTTGTATGCATTTTGGATGAAAACACAGAAGGCGCGCAAGAAGTTCTGGGCGATTGGGTGGTCATTCCACAAGTAGATGTCGTGCAAGGCTACGCTGGATGTAACAATGCAAAAATCAAAGTAAAGGCGCAGTACCCTATCCAAAAATTAGAAAAAGATATATTGAATTATCAACTAAAATAAGTAATCGTTATTTGAAAATTATCAAAAAGGAGTATGACAATGAAAAAAACCAAAAGATTATTAGGGATGCTTCTAGCGTTGGTGTGTGTAGTTATTTTTGCTGCATGTGGAAACCTTGGAGCAGAAGAAGTCGCACAGTATGATTTAACATCCCAGGGAATAAAGGTACTGTCTAATAAAGGGAACGTCTATTATATTGGTAGAGGCGTTCAAATGGAGAATTACGATAAATCTACCGAATCTCTAACGAAATATATTGAAAATGTGAAACAAGTAGTATCTTCAGAAGTTTGGATTGATAATAATAACGATTTGTATATCGGAGAAGGCGGCGAACCGAAAAAAATCGGTAGCAATATCGTTATGGCATCCGGAACTCAAATGGGACTCTAGCAGTTGATAAGGATGGTTACTTGTATGCTTATGGGATAAAAACCATATAATGGATTCGACAAAAGATTTCAAAGAATTAACGAAAATTGAAGATGTTAAAAGATGTCGTCAAAAGTATCATCGATGGGAGATTCAGCTTTGGAGATTCTTTACGTTAACGAAGGACGGACACTGTTTATTTTAAGCAGTATGACGGGGAATTTACAAAGATAATGGATAATGTGAAAGATATTCAAGGTAGCTATTTTTATTGATAAACAGGATGTTGTATATCTTTGGAATACTAAGGGTATCGTTAAGATGGCTCCAAAGCTACAAATCAATTTGCAAAAAGATATAGCAAAATACTGTAGCTTCTTGAGAATAATACGATCTCGTATGCAGGGGACCGAGTAAAGTTTGATAGGATGATTCAGAGATAGAGCAGCTCTATAATCATTATCCTAAAGATATCAAACAGGTGCTGTTCGTTAATTATCCAGAGACTCGAGAAAGAGACAGGGTTATCAATCTAAAATTAGTATATGTAAATACAAAAATGAAATTGTTCTGTACGAGGTGCACAATGTTTTATGACGCAGAAGGAACAGTGGATGTCAATACAAAAAGTGTCAAGGAGTTTAGACGACGTGTCTAAGATTTGAGAATTTATTCGAAATACGGAAAAAGAATTAATAAGCGTTCCGTATGATCCCTACTATAAAGATATCCGTAAAGATTTGAAGGAATCATTCTAATAAAACAGACTTAAAACCAACCTTTTCAAGGGTGATTTTAAGTCTGTTATTATTTGTAGCATTTTGAATGGATTTAGTTTCTCGAACAGTGGAATCAATAAGATCCAGAAGACGATGTTTCCGATAGCGTGATACGTATCGAATAGAACGCCGTTTAAGTAGTAAATCCAGAAATTCAGACCAGGCATGCTGAATACCCAGAAAATCGAGATGATAAAGCCGTATAAGTAGCCCATGAGTCCGGCAAAGATTGGAAAAAGAATCCAAGCCAGGCGCGGGAATTGTTTTCTTTTTCGCCAAAGTGGACGAAGAAGCAATGCACAAGTGCAGATGAGGGCAAAACTAATCATCTGATAGAGCGTCCACAGCCCCATGCTTACTAAAAGGTTGGAAATTAACATGGAGATGCTCCCAATAGCAACGCCGTACAAAAGTCCAAGTTCTAGCGTAATCCAAATGACCACAACGGTAATCGGTTGAACATTTGGAAGGGAGAGAAGTCCAAGTCTTCCAATCACGCAAAAAGCGGATAGTAGCGCGATAAGGGTGATTTTTCGAGTTGAATTTGCCATAGGACTATTGAAGTTTATTGAGTTTCCAGTCGATGACGTCGCCTGCTTTTAGGATGACTTCTTTTGCACCGACAGGGCCTCATCGTACCGTTTACGTCGAATAACCAGTATTTGTTTTCGGCTGGGACTTGTTCCACACCGTTAATAGAAGAAATAAAGCCGTCTTTTTCAACGATTTTCAGTTGTGCCTTCATCACGTCTAGAAGATTGTCGCCTTCTTTGAATGTAAGAGTGAACGGCTCCTTCTATGGCTTTGTCCATCTTTTGTAACATTTAGAGTAACACTAGTAGTTTGGGCAGCAGTAGTCGTTTCAACACTTGTCGTCGTTGAGTTCGTATTTGCAGGTGTTTGTCCACATGCGGTTAAGAATATAGCTGCTGTTAAAAATTCCAAAAATTTCTTCATGAGAATCTCCTTTAGGCTGTTTTTAATCAGCCCTCATTCTAACAATCTTCATAAAACTTGAAAAGTACTTTTTGACAAAAAGATAGAAAAAGACTTTGCATTTGTGATAAAAATGGTATACTAAAGTGTAATTAATTTTTAGGAGGAATGTTATGGAACACACGAGTGAGTTCAATACAAAACTTGAAAAAGCATGTCAAAAAAAGGAGGCGCTTTTTGACGAGAGTAAAATGCGTTATGCACTGCGTTCAATGTTTGCGGGAGCATTTTTAACGATGAGTACAGCCGCAGGAGCTCATGCAGCACAAATTATTGCTGGATTAAACCCTGCTCTAAGTAGATTTACTTTTGCATTTATCTTCACTTGGGGATTAGTTTATGTTGTATTTTTAAATGGCGAGTTAGCTACTTCAAATATGATGTTCTTAACAGCGGGAGCTTATCAAAAGCATATTAAATGGTCTAAAGCAATTGCTATTTTATTCTATTGTACTCTATTTAATTTAGTTGGGGCCATGTTTATAGGAGCGTTATTCGCAAATAGTTCAGCATTTAACGGAATCAATGCAAATGAATTCATAGCAAAAGTTGCTGAATTGAAATTGTCTCGTTCAAACGAACTAATTTTATTAGAAGGTATTTTAGCAAATGTCTTTGTTAACGTAGCAATTCTTTCGTTTATTTTAATCAAGAGTGAAGAAGCTAAATTATGGATTGTTATTTCTGCAATTTTTATGTTCGTTTACCTAGTAAATGAACACGTAGTGGCGAATTTTGCATCGTTCTCTATCGTGAAATTCTCACCCGTTGGAAACTCAATCGATGCCTTGAATTGGCTAAATATTATTCGTCATTGGTCAGTATCATTTGTTGGGAACTGGATTGGTGGAGGAATCTTAATCGGGTTAGCTTATGCATTCTTAAACCGTACAAAAACTTCATATGTTGATTAATCAAAAATGAATATTGTAAAGTGAAAAAGAACCGCCATAGAGAAAAATGGCGGTTCTTTTTCGTGTATTCATCTTTTTAGGTTGGATGTCTCACATCCGAGTTGAACTCGAAAAAGGCAGAAACGACGTCCACTTCGACAAATATCCGCACGACTGCAAGCAGTCCCTTGCGTTATTTGTCTCCAGTGATTCGTTTCTAAGCGCCTTTTCTCGTATCCTGTAGTTGAACTCGGCGTGAGTTGAGTTCGCATCGCAGAAATGGCGTGCGTTTCCTCAAACGTCCGCAGAACGTTTCACGTTCCTTCCGGCGTTCGGAGTCCAACGTTCCATTTCTGGGCGCGATGTCTCACATCCCAGAATGGTCTCTTGCTTTTGTTTTTCGTATCCCTAATAGGATATCTGGGAATTCTTGGCTTACTGCGTAGAAGAATGGTTGTAGTAAGTCATCTGTTTCGTCCCCAACGTTCTTAATGAGTAGAGAAGTTTTCTTTCTACGGTATGATTTGTCGTTCGTTAAAAGGATTAATTGAGAAGTACGGCTAACAGTCATTCCGTAAGATTTTTGAGTATAAACGTAGTGATAAATTCGTTCAGCTTTTGTTAAGTCGTATACTTGGAAATTCTTGTATGTCGCAAGTAGGTGGTGTTTGTATAAAACGATTCCTAATTGATTATCGACATAAGTTGCATTATCTAATACTGTATCCATTGAATAGTTTAATTCTGGATAAGCACTGTATAATTCGTTATACGCTTTGTCTTCCCCTTTACGTGTTGCGAAAGCACTGTAGAAGAATACAAGAGCAATAACACCTGCTACACCAGCGATGATATTTGCAACTAATTCATTTTTTTGAAATTCGTATACAGATGCATAGTACTCAGTTTCAGCTAGTTTTGAAATAGTTTCGTTTTCGCTAATAGTATCTTTAAATTCAGAAGTGTAGTTACGGACGGCGCCACTTGCACCAGATCTACGAATTGTTGCAGCAACGATAACAGGGTTTTCTAAAAGGTCGTCGACAGATGCTAATTTTTGGATTAATGGATCACCTTTTTTAACTTCGATACTTGCATAACCATAGTCATCTTTATCGGTTTTAGAAAACTCGATTAAATACAATTCAGTTCCACCATCGATTTGTGCAATGGGATTTTTTGAATAACCAGTGATTTTAACAGCAGTATTCGCTGCATCTTCCATTCTAACTTCGCCAAAAACATTTCCCTTTTTGTACATGTTATCAGCTGTTTCATAGAAGCGGAAGAAGCATAACGCTCCAAGAGATACGATAAGTGAAAGAGCTCCAGCAATAATGAGGCCGACAAAGGCTTTAGTATTACGTTTTTCTGTCATAATTATTCTCCTTTAATATAGGTTGTATGATAGATATAATATATCACAAATATCTTTGAACTGCAAAGTTAATTTTTTAATTTAGTAGACAGAATTGATTTGGATTGCGCAAAAACCGACCCGCATTGCGAGTCGGTTTGATGGGTTGGTTTTTGTGTAGTTGAGCTCGGGCTCATATCCTGTAGTTGAGTTCGAAAAAGCAGAGGCTCAAGCCTTTCGAGTTTAGTCCGCACGGTCTTTCAGACCGTTTACGGCTAAACTGCGAACCGTCATCGCCTCTTACCGCTTTCTCTCACATCCTGTTTTTAAAATGGTCGATTATTTTCATACCCTACGGCCACGTTAGGGAATTCTTCGGCTACAGTGTGGAAGAATGGTTGTAAGAAGTTATCGGTTTCTTCCCCAATATTATGGATAGCAATCTTCGTTTTCTTACCTTTTGTATGATTTGTCATCTGATAAGAAGATGAGGAATGAGTCAATATTTGTTGTCACTCCATATTTCTTGTGTGTTACTTGATAGTGGTAAACGCGATTTGCTTTTGTAATGTCGTATACTTCTAAGCCGCTCCAAGTAGTGAAGAAGTGGTTTTTGTAGATGTATACAAACATTTCATCGTCGACATAAGTTGCATTTGTTTTTAATAAATCTAAGTTGCCACGTAATTCTGGGTAAGAAGCGTAAATTTCATCGTAAGCCGCACCAACTTTTTTACGTTTCCAGAACGCTAAACCGATAAATACAAGACCTGCAAGCGTAAGACCCTGCTGCAACCATTAATCCACCTTTTTTTCGCAGAACTATTTTCTGTTAGAGAAAAGTAGTAGTATGTTTCAGCCTCTGCAGAAAGCAGGTTGTTATCTTTAAACACTTTTGTAATTTTGTCGCTATATTCTCTGATGGCTGACTTGTTTGTATCAGAAAGAATAGTCCCGTAAATATACTCTGGATTGTCATTCAATGAGTCAGCTTTTGCAATTAATTTATCAGCTTCTTCTTTTGTCATTTCGACACCAACAATACCGTATTTAGGATTCGCTGGGTTATCATCTTTTTGAAATTCAACAAGATAGACGTATGATTTCCCTCCATCTACGACGATGACAGGATTAGTTGAAATATCTGTTACTTTTAAGGCCGTTTCTTTACCATCTGCACTACTTGTAAATTGCAGTCTAGCGCCTTCTTCATATTGTTTTTTCGCATCTGGTTTTTGGAAGTTGAGAAATGCAACAACACACGCCGCGATAATCAAAATAATCCCGAAATAAAAACGGATATTAAAACCGTGGTTACGATTTTCTGTCATAAAATAAAAACTCCTTTACAATAATATTGATTAAATTAACAGTACTCTAGATAATGATTTTTGGCAAGTTGATTTTCACCAGAAATGTATAAAAAAATAGACTCGCACTGCGAGTCCTTTGTAAATTCACTATCAGCGCAGGGTTTATTGACATTCTTTTCATCACTCGTGATTCCAAGAATGTCTAATAAACTTTTGCGGACGAAAGACTACGAAGCAAAAGAGCTGATATGCTCCTCTAAAGTAGACACTTAAAAAGTAAACTCACTTTAGAGGGGCATTTTTAGATGGTTAAAAACATACTTTCAAAAGAATTAGAACAATTCATAGAATTGTATTTAGATGGTGTGCCTTTTTCGTGAGCTGCGTAGTGAATATGGTTTAAAGATTTCACCTGGAGCATTTAATATGTATTTTTGAACTATAAAGCAAATGGACCTTCTGCATTAGAAGATCGAGACGGGTTTAACACTTATACAAAAGGAATTTAAAGAAAAGGGTGGTTAAAGAGTTTTTAGAATCGAAAACCTATTTTAAGAGTAATCGCAAGAAAATACAAAATTCTTCTGCTAGAACTGTATGAAATTGGATTATTAAGTATACTAATGGTGAGGCCACGAAGGCCTACGATCCTAAAGCCAGAGGTGTACACTATGAAATATAGAAAAACAACGCACGAAGAAAGAATCCTTATCGTCAAAGACTGTATTCAAAAATCAATTAAAACTATAAAGAAACCGCACAGAAAATATAACATCTCTTACAACTTGGTATATCAATGGGTTAAAAATATCAAAATATGGTCCTGATGGATTAATAGACAGTCGAGGGAAACGAAAACCAGAAAATATACAGACAGAAACTGAGCGTATTCGTGCAGAAATGGCAATATTAAAGGCGCGAAACGAATATTTAGAAACAGAAAATGCCGCACTAAAATTACAAGAAGTGGAAAGCGAGTTGATGTTTGCCAAAACGAGATTTGAAGCGGAATATCAAACGATTAAAAATTAAGTAAAAGAGATTTCATATTACTCTATTATGTAAAGTGTTAAAAGTCAGTAGAGCTGGCTATTATAAATGGTTAAATCGTGTCCCTTCGGAATTGAAAACGACTACGTCGTTTAATGGAATTAATACACGAAGTATATGAATCTGTTCAAGGTATATATGGATATCGTCGTATCACAATCTATTTAAACTATTATAGAAATGCAAAAGTGAATCATAAATGTATTCAGCGTCTTATGAAACTAATGGGATTAAAGGCAATTATACGAAAAACGTTATCGTTATAAATCGAACACTGAAGAATACACTGCAGCTAATATTTTAAATCGAGAATTTAAGAAGGAATACGAGCTAATGGCTCTACTATTAACGGATATCACTGAATTGAAGTATGGAAAGGAAGAAAAAGCTTTATTTAAGTGCAGTTTTAGATTATGGAACAAAGAAAATAGTTGCATATCAAATATCTAAACAAAAATAATAATCAAATCGTTAAAGATACTTTTGATCAAATAAAAGGAAGATAATTCCAACAAAAAAACAATGATTCATAGTGATCGAGGATTTCAATATACTTCTCATTTCTTTAAGCACTTTATAGAAAAAGGACAATAACACATAGTATGTCCCGTCCTGGAAGATGTATCGATAATGGACCGATTGAATCATTCTGGGGGACATTAAAGGAAGAAGTATATCGTTTATATCATTTCAAAACCTATGAATCTCTTTTTCAAGAAAATTGAGGAGTATATTCAGTTCTATAATAAGAAAAAGAATTACTTTTATCAATGGGATTAAAAATCCCAGCATAAATAAAAAGACGAGTTCTTATGAACTCGTCATACACTTTTAATTATTTTCCTGTCTACCTGACAGGGTGCACTTCAGCTCACACTGTGAGCTCTTTTTGTCTTCTGTCTTTCTGCCTCAAAATGGTCGATTGTTTTCATACCCCACAGCTGTGTTAGGAATTCTTGGGCCACGTTTGGAAGAATGGTTGTAGAAGTCATCTGTTTCTGACCGATGTTCTTAATTTCAATTTTCTTCTTACCTTTGTATGATCTATCGTCTGATAAGAAAATGATAAATGATTCGATATTCGTTGTAATGCCATATCTCTTATGTGTTAATTGATAGTGGTAAACTCGATTTGCTTTTGTAATGTCGTATACTTCTAAACCGCTCCAAGTAGTAAAGAAGTGGCTCTGTAGATGTATACAAAGGTTTCGTCGTCGGCATAAGTAGCGTTTGTTCGTAGTAAATCTAAGTTGCCACGTAATTCTGGGTAAGCAGCATACATTTCGTCGTAAGCCGCACCAACTTTTTTACGTTTTAAGAAGGCTAAACCAATAAATACAAGACCAATCACTAAGGCCTGCCGCAACGATTAATCCACCACGTTTTGCAAAAGCTAGCTTCTGTTTGAGAGAAATAGAATGTTGTTTCAGGGTTAGCTTGAAGAAGGTTATAGTTATGGAATGCTTGAGTAATTAAATCACTGTACTTTTGAATCGCACGTTTATTACGGTAAGCATAAATGAGTGTACCGTAAACATATTCTGGATTGTCTTGCATTGTATCAGCTTTTGCGACTAATTTAGCTGCTTCTTCTTTTGATAATTCAAGACCAATATAACCAGGTTTTTTATCTTTTGAAGTTCCTTCTTTTTCATATTCAACAATGTAGATATAGGATTTTCCGCCATCTACTTCGATAACAGGCTCTTTTGAGATATCAGTAATTTTTAGAGCTGATTCTTTATCGTCATTGCTTGAACTGAAGGTAAGAGCTTTTTCCTTCTTCATAGATTTTTTTAGCGTCTGGTTTTTGGAAGTTGAAAAACTCCGATGACGCAAGCGGCAATAATTAAAATAAGTCCGAAGTAAAAACGAATTCTAAAGCCGTGATTACGATTTTTCTGTCATATGATATAAACCTCTTTTTCGATAATATATATATAATACAGCTATAATACTCTAGAAAATAGCATTTTGCAAGTGACTTTATTTGAATACTGAGATTATCATATATGGTAATTTGTACTGACCCCAAAAAAAGTTAGACAATTAATTTAAGCAAAGGATTTAGTTCTGTATTGCACAGGACTAAGTCCTTTTAATTTTACTTTGATTCGTTTGTTGTTGTAATAATCAATATAGTCGACGATTGCCCTCTCAAGTTCCTTTTATAGACTTAAATGTCTGCTCATAGCCATAAAACATCTCTGATTTAAGAATGCCAAAGAACGATTCCATCATGCCATTGTCAGTACTATTACCCCTTACGGGACATAGATGGCTGAATTCCTTATCTTCTAAAAAAACTATGATAAAACTCATGCTGATATTGCCATCCCCGATCACTGTGGAGAATAGTACTTCGTATTGTTCTTCTCTAAAAGCTTGTTTTAACATATCTTTTAATTGGTCTAAATTTGGTGAAGACGAAAGGGAATAAGCTATAATTTCGCTGTTATAACCATCTAAAATTGGTGATAAATATAGTTTTTGTTACTTGTTGGGATAGAAAATTCCGTAATGTCTGTATAGCACTTTTTCCATCGGTTTTTCAGCTTCAAATTGACGTTGAATAATGTTTCCAACTCTCTTTCCAACGGTTCCATGATAAGAAGAGTACTTACGTTTTCTGCGAATACGAGCCTTTAGACCCAACATTTTTCATCAGGCGTTGTACCTTTTTATGGTTTACGATGAAACCACGGTTTCTAAGCTCAAGAGTAATACGACGATAGCCATAATTTTCCTTTATGCTCGTTATAAATAGTTTCTATTTCGTTTTTACGGCCTGATTCTTATCTTCTAGGTTTAGCTGCTTTTAGTGATAGTAGTAAGTTGAACGATAAGTTTAATAATCTTTAGAAGAATATCTAAAGGAAACTCTGGCACCAACTCTCGACAATCTGTGTCTTTCTTCTTTCTCTTTTCCTCCTTCAAGCGGAGTTCTCTCAACTTTTTAGAATGGCATTCTCCGCTCTTAAATACTCATTTTTCAGCCTGAAGGCGTTCTTGTTCTGTCATCTCTTCTGATTTTTTTCTTTGGCTTACGGCCCATATTAAAGTAGTCTCCTCTTGTTTTCTCAACAATAGTATACTCATTTTTCTTGTATTGTGCGAGCCAGTTATAAAAGCATCGCAGGACCCGGAAGACCGTATTCAAGAGAAACTCTTTCTATACTCAAACCTTTATGTAAGACTTTATCAATCATTTCTTGTTTTATTTCTGGAGGATAATAAATTTCTTCCTCTTTTTACTATCTCTAAACCATAACGATCAATCAATTTAATCATATAGACAAGATTTCTCGCATTTATACCGAACGTATCTGCAAGTCGTGCGTAGCTAACTCCTTGTTTTTCTGAGTTCATAAATTTGAACTTTATCCTCATAAGTTAATTTCATAAAAAGCACCCCAAAAGTTAGATTTTCTGTCTAACTTTTTGGTGCACTTCAAATTATCATATATGATAATTTCGTGTTGAAAAATAAAGGAATCCTGTTGGACTCTTATCTCTACTTTCTTTTTTTAGCCTCAATCTCAATAGTTGGGAAAATCTTGACGCAATTTGTCAAAGAATGGCTGTAGATGTGCATCGGTCTCTTCGCCGATATTTTTTTAATTTGAACTTTCGTACTTCGAACCACGGCGTCTGGATCACTTGTTGCGAACACAAGGTACGACTTCATAAAGCTGCCACCTTCTTCAGGGTAAAATGTTTTCTCGAAATGGTGTACGCTCTTCGTTTTGTTTTAAATCATAAATCTCTAATCCTTTTACAGTAGAACAGAAGAAGTTTTTTTATAGATATACACGCCTAAGGTATCATCGATATAATCGGATTTATTCAATAATGTAGATAAACGTTTGCCTTTCAACTCTGGATGACTTTTCCACTAACGCTTCTGTGTTCTTATATCCTGCAAAATAGACTATTGTAGTACGTCGCAAATTGATGATGTTTTTCCGCTAAATACGCGAGGGCTAGCCCTGGGATGAAGAGGACAAGGGAGAGGATTAGGAAGAGCTTTTTGTGTTTCCTTTCCTGGTTTAATCGATAAATAGTTCTGATAACGACGTGAAAGTGGGGCTTTGATGTATTTTTTTCCATCGCATCTTGGGTACGATAGCTATAATTCATCACTTTCTTATCGTGAAATTCTGGCTCAACAAAGGTGCCCGCAACTTTTTCAGGATGATCTCTTAAGGTATTTTTCTTATCGATTAATTGTTTTGTCGGTCTCTTCATCTAATTCCTAACCCGATGTACTGTGTCGTTTCTTTTCCATGAGAATCTTTTTCTAAATAAGAGACGACATAAAGCGACCATTTTCCAAAGTCCGAGTTTTTGACGGAGTGCTTGTCGATACCAGTGACCTTTAAGATAGAATCTTCATTTTTACGATATCATTGAGGTTAAAAATATTTGTTTTGCAGTTGTAATAATGGAACGTTTAGTCTTGTTAATGCAAAAACAAGGCAAAGCATAGCCGCCACGATTACAGGCTACCCCGGGATAAAAACGTTTATTATAACCACGAACACGATTTTTACATATGGAAAAACTCCTTTTTCTTGTTAGTTCTATGGTAATGGAGATGGGCGGGAAAGGCAGGGGAGTTGGTGTTGGGTACTCGAGTTAAGAGTCAAAACTGTAAAGAATCCATATGGCAATGTCTTATGGTATTTATACTTTTATGCAAATTGTAATGCCCACACTCAAATCCTTCGCACTGTGAAGGATTTGAGTGTGCAGGCCTGAGTGTTCTTTTCCTCAGTGGTTGACTTTTTTGTCTCACATCCTCGAGTATTCGAATTCGAAAGCAGAACGACATCCACTTCCCTGTAGTAGCCGCACGACTTGTTCCAGTCCCTGCGTTACTCCGTCCAGTGATTCGTTTCTGACCGCTTTTCTCGTATCATGAAGTTGAACTCGGGCTCACAGGACTAACGTCCACTTCCCGTAGTATCCGCACGACTTGTTCCAAGTCCCTTGCGTTACTCCGGTCCAGTGTTTCAGTCCTGAGCGTTCGCCCTCGTATCCTAAGCATTAAATTTTGGTGGTTAGGTTATCCATGCTATGATGGACCTATCGCAAAGGCGATGGATTATACCAGTAAAGGAGAATTGTTATGAAAAAATCAACCAAATTATTAATGACTACACTACTTGTTTCTTTAGGTTTGGCTGCATGTGGTGGCAATTCAACATCGACATCGACATCAGGTAATCAACAAAGTTTAACAATTACAACATTCGGAGAGTTAGCAACATTAGATAGTGCGGACTACGATGATGTTCCGAGCTCAGATATGTTAGGGCAAATTTTTGAAGGATTATATCGTGTCACTAAAGACAATAAAGTTGAATTAGGAATGGCAGCAGAAGAGCCAACTGTGAGTGCGGACGGCCTTGTATATACGTTTTAAATTACGTGATGCAAAATGGTCTGACGGAACTCCCTGTAACAGCAGGCGACTTCGTGTACACTACCGTAAATTAGTAGACCCTAAAGAAGGACACGTGGCGCAATCGGCTGATGTGTTCAAAAACGCGAAGAAAATTCGTTCAGGCGAATTATCGACAGAAGAATTAGGGGTTAAAGCGATTGATGATAAAACATTAGAAATCACGCTTGAAAATCCTGCTCCATATTTACCAAAATTATTAACAGGGTCACGTTTCTTACCACAATCTGAAAAAGTGGCGAAAGAAAAAGGCGAAGGATACGGTTCTTCAGCAGATTCAATCGTGACAAACGGACCGTTCAAATTAGAAGGATGGACAGGTTCTGAACTTTCTTGGAAACTTGTGAAGAACGACGGTTACTGGGATGCAGCAAACGTTCAATTACAAAACGTTACTGTGAATGTATCGAAAGAAGTAGCGACTTCTGTTCAATTATTTGACGGAAAACAAGTCCAATACACAACAATCAGCGAACAATTCGTCGATCAATATAAAACGCAACCAACGTATCACGCTATTCCAAAAGCAACAATGGGGTACATGAATTTCAACGTAGAACGCAAAATCACAGGAAACAAACACTTCCGTCGTGCGATTGCGATGGCTTACGATAAAGCGGCTCTTGTAAACAACGTGTTAAAAGACGGCTCAATCGTTTCAAATGGTCTTGTTCCAAAGGGATTTGCTGAAAACCCAGAAACGGGGAAAGATTATGTGGAAGACCGTGGCGACTTACTCACCTACAATGTCGAAGAAGCGCAAAAAGAATTAGCACTTGCTAAACAAGAATTAGGGATGGACACAATCGAAGTGACCTTATTAACGTCAGATGCAGGTAGTGCGAAAGTGGTTGGCGAATATTTACAAGCGCAAATCCAAAAGAACTTACCAGGCGTGACATTGAACATTAAATCAGTGCCATTGAAAAACCGTCTTGAATTACAACGTGCAGATGATTTCGACTTCTTCTTCGGAACATGGGCACCTGACTATCAAGATCCAGTAAACTTCTTAGAACAATACGTAACAGGTGGAGGAATCAACTCGGGAACTACTCAAGCGAAGCCTACGATAAAAGCCGTTGCTGAAGTGAAAACAACATACGCAACGAAGCCAGCAGAACGTTACAAACAAAATGATTGCGGCTGAAAAATCGTGATGGATGATGTGGCTATCGCTCCAATCTACCAAGCAAGCAAAGCTACTTACTTGTTGAAAACGTAGACGGATTCGAAGTACTTCCATTCGGACGTACAATCAACCTCCGTCAAGCCTCTGTAAAATAATCATAGAAGTAAAAATAAGAGACTCGAAATTTCGAGTCTCTTTTCGTTTTAAAAAAGCAAAATGTAACATAAAGTTACATTTTATCAATTCTCTTTGAACGATTTTGTCCAAAGAGTTTTTATAAGGATTTTTGTCATATGGTAATACGGGTGACCGCTTAAGACGCGTTCACTTTCAGGCATGTAGCCTAGTTTTTCGTATAATTTGTAGGCCTTCGTATTGTCCTTCTCGCAGTTGAGGGCGATTTTTGTAGCTCCTTGCTGGCGCGCTAAGTTTTCTACTGACCAATAATTTACGACCGATTCCAATGCGACGATATTTGGGATAGACCGCTAAAAATATCGATGTACCATTCACCGGGCATCGTCTCCTTATCCTCGTAGAGCGGAATTTGATGCGGGGTATGGTAATCCTCGTACAATCGGTGGAACGGGTCGTCAATCGCATCTTCTAAGTGTCCGTGATAGCCAAAGATGACGCCGGCGACTTTTCCTTCATGAATATAGACGAGCGTGTTCTTCAGACCGTAGCGAAACTGGTCGTCGAGCATGGCTTCTTCTAGCATCGCGTAGAGCATTTCCGGGCTCGTGTGTTCCAGAATCGGCAGTTCCATATCTTGCATAATCAGTTCAATCAGAGGGATGATTTGTCGTCGTTCATCAAGCTTAGGTTGTCGAATCATTTCTGAACTCCTTGATATTGTTCCCGATAATCCGTTGGCGAAATCCCTGTACTCTTACGGAATTGTTTTGAGAAATACGTTGGAGTGGTAAATCCAACAATATCCGCCACTTGAGAAATCGAGTAATTCGTTGTTCGTAGTAAAATCTTGCTTTCTTTAATCCGGATAGCAATCAAATATTCCATCGGAGACATGCCGATTTCTTTCTTAAAAGCTGTGTGAAATATAGAAACGGCTCAAGTGCGTCATCGAAGCGAGGTCTTCTAGCTGAATACTTTGTGATAGTACGTTTCTAAGTAGTGTTTGATAAACGAAATATCCTTTGTCGCCTTTGCTTTTGTTTGCCGACTTCAAGGTCGAAGTGTTGGTGACGCAAGATTTTAATTAATAAGATTTCTAATAAGTTATGGCACACTAATTCGTAGCTCATCGATTGGGAAGTGGCTTCTTGTACCATCGCATTCAAATAACGCAAGATGTCTTTTTGCTCATCTCGCAAGTTGAAGAATGAAAATGGATGTCCACCTTCCGAGACGGGCGTTAAGTTTGAGAAGGAGAGCCCATTAATTCCCTAACACAATATATTCCAGCGGTTCATCTGGAGAGGACAATTTCTGTATGTTCTACTTGCGGATTGATAATGACAAAGTCGTTTGGTTTTACAGGGAAACGTTGGCCTTGAATATTAAACTCGCCTTTTCCGTCTACAACGTAAAATAATTCCGTAAAAGGGTGCGTATGGAGCGTACTATGCCAGTCGCTGTCATATTTAGATTTTGTGATAGATTCCAATTGAAACGATAAGCTCCAATATCGGATTCCATCATTAAATAACGTTCATTGCTCATTGTCTAACCTTTTCTATTTCTAAAGAGTTCAGAATATTATACACGTTAGGGAAAACGGTATCAATCTTAAACGTTATATAAATTTTAAGTGAAATATTTAATAAAAGTTATGAAAAATTAATGGAAGCAAGTTTTTCATTCAGGTTTGAACAGTTTAAAAGAAGAAAAATCATGTTTGCTTGACGCAACAAGAAAGTACAGGTATTCTAACCAAGAGTAAGAAAGGAGATTCATGGAAAGTAGGAACTAAATTTTCTAGAACCTAAAATCAGAGTAGACTTTATTGCGTTAAGTGCCCGGCGGATGGAATGTTGCCACTGGGACGAAAAATGGGAACATTGCGGTAATTTAGTCGCATCTGCTGCATTTAAAACAACACTCAGAAATAGAAGAAGTTAAATGGAGCAACTCTTTACAATTAAAGGAGATGCTAATATGGAAAATACAAAGAAATACAATCGAAAAAGAACACTGGATATTACAGTGATGGCGATGGTCGTAGCCATTCGTCTTGTGATGGAAATGTTGCCGACGATTAAATTCGGCCTCTACGTACAAATCGGCTTCGGGTTTATCGGAGCAGCCATCGCAGGGGTGATGCTTGGACCGTGGCGTGCAGCACTTGTGGAATTCTAGTCGATATCCTCGGAAACTTCTTCCGCGGAGAGTGGACAATTCTTCCTCGGATACACACTTACAGCCCTTGTCGGAGGACCCATCTACGGATACTTCTTATATAAGAGACCACTCAGATGGGAACAAATCTTTATGACAGTATTGCTCGTCACCATCTTCTGTAACCTCGGACTGAATTCAATATGGGTGCATATGATGACGCAAAAAGCTTTCTCCGTCATTGATGCCACTGCGAATCCTGAAAAATACGATCACACTCCCATTGAATACCGCCATCCTCACCGTGCTCTTTTCAAACAAAACCATGAAAATTTTAATAGAAAAATACAGGGTGTGAGAAAAAGCGGTTAGAAACGAATCACTGGACCGGAACGCCGGAAGGAACGTGAAACGTTCTGCGTACGTTTGGGGAAACGCACGCCATTTCTGCTTTTTCGAACCCGACTACACAGGGTGTGAGGCAGAAAGACAGAAGCCAAGAATGATTTCACAGTGTGAAGTCATTCTGCTTCGTAGTATTTCGCCCGCAGTTTATTAGACATTCTTGAATCACGAGTGATGAAAAGAATGTCAATAAACCACTGCGTCGAAGCGGTTGCGTATAAATATGGTGATGCACCCGAGCGCAAGTGACCTATGCGAGAACAACTCCACAGGGTGTGAGGCATTTCCAGCACCACGCCTAGTATTCTCTCCCATTTAGGGGTAGAATAGAACCAAAGAGCAAATCATATAAACTAGTTTAAGCGAAGGGAGGCACAACCATGCCATTTATTCATGTTGAAACGATCGAAGGAAGGGCCGTGAACAAAAAGAAGCCCTTGTCAAAGAAGTGACAGAAGTGGTCTCTAAACACACTGGCGCTCCAACAGAACATTCATATCATTATTCAAGAAATTAAAGCAGAAAACCTTGGCCAAAACGGCAAATTAAGAGGTTAATCAACTCATTTTGATCAATGTTGTTAATTCCTAATTGAATGGAGGAGCAATGATTAATAATAGTGATTTTGGTGGTTTTATTGTTTTCGAACAACATTCTTGAGGGAAGCCGATTCACATACTTTTCGTGATCAATCTATAACCCCACCATTGAACGGATGGAATCTATTATCCATTGCAGATGATGAAGAGTATCTTTCAGATGCAGCCAACTTCAAAATTCTAGAGCCAATTCCATTTATGAGGATCGCTCCAGTAATGCTTGAGATTTTCGATGCACCGTATGGGACAGATTTATGCTGGCTATATGAAGTGGGTGTTCATGTTGGCTTTTACGATTTAATCGAAGAGAGAAACTACGATAGAAGAAATTTTATCTTCAGCAAATTAAATAGACTATCCCAAACTCAAGCTGGCAGAATCGCTGTTGGCTTGAGTTTTTCATTCAAAAATTTTTAAGCTTTTCCTGTTGACGTTTGTAGATTACTGGTGTAAACAACAATGTAAATTGCAAATGTAAACGAAAGCGGTGAAAAGTAATGAGCAAACAAAAAGAGTACATTATCGAAGGAATGAGTTGTGCTTCATGTGCCATAGGACGATCGAGAATGCCGTCAGCAAAATTCAGGCGTTGATAAAGCCAGCGTCAACTTGGCAACCGAGATCATGACTGTTGAAGCAACCGATAACGTGACCCCTGAAGACATCGCCAAAGTGGTCGATGGTGTGAGATATGCGCTCGTCCTCGTGGCAAATCAGTGGAAGAAGAACTTGAAGAAAAGAACGAAAAAGAAAGAAGCGCACTTAAGAGAAATGAAGCGAAAACCCTAACCATTTCAGCGACTTTTCGGTGCCACTTCTCTTTATCGCAATGGCCGATATGGTTGGAATTCAATGCCAGCCTTTCAAGCCCAATGCAAAGCCCTGTGAGCTACGCGTTGATTCAATTGGCGCTAGTCTCCCAATTATCTGGATTGGGCGTCGTTTCTTCGTGATGGATTTAAAGCCTTATCTAAAGGTCATCCCAAACATGGACAGCCTAGTCGCACTTTGGCACAAGCGCTGCGTTCCTTTATAGCTTTTTACGAACGTACCACGTCATTAGAAGGGCACGCGCATTTTGCAATGAACCTTTACTACGAATCAGCCGGCGTTATTTTAACCCTAATCACACTTTGGAAAATCACTGAAGACGTGTCAAAAGGGAAAACATCCATGGCGATTCAAACGCTCGTAGGACTTGCTCCTAAAATGGCGACGGTTTTTGCGCGACGGACAAGAAGTAGAAGTTCCTGCAGAAGAAGTGCAAAGTGGGCGACCTGATCTCGTGTTAAACTGGTGAAAAAGTTCCAGTCGATGGCATCGTGACAGAAGGAAACTCAACCGCTGACGAATCGATGTTAACAGGAAAGATATTCAGTATCGAAAGCAGTTGGCGATGAAGTGATTGGGGCAAAGTTTAAATAAAACAGGTTCTTTTTCATTCTCAAAGCGACAAAAATCGGGAAAGACACAGCCCTTTCTCAAATTATTCAGTTAGTCGAACAAGCACAAGCGATCAAAAGCAACTGATTGCCAAACTGGCCGACAAGGTTTCTGGAGTATTCTGTTCCAATCGTAATCGTCTTGGCTCTTGTTTCTGGACTTGCTTGGTATTTCCTTGGACAAGAATCAGGTATTTGCTCTACACTACCATCTCAGTGCTCGTTATCGCCTGCCCATGTGCGCTAGGGCTTGCGACACCAACTGCTATCATGGTTGGGACTGGTAGGGGGCCGAAAATGGAATCCTTCTTAAGAGTGGGGAAGCGTTGGAAGAAGCCAACCACGTGAATATGGTTGTTTTCGACAAAACAGGTACGATTAGCAACGGGACTCCATGGTCACAGATGTGGTCACTGCCGACAATGCCGATGCAGATGTCCCTCATTCGCCTCAGCTCAGCCTTGAAGTAGCGTCCGAACACCCTCTCAGCGAAGCGATTGCTGCCAAAGCCAAAGAACAAGGGCTGCATTTGATGAAGTGACGAATTTTCAAGCCATTCCAGGTTTTGGGATTAAAGGCCACGTGGGTGAAACGCTCGTCTTCCTGAAAACGAAAAATGGATGCGTGAAAATGGTCTTGCCAATGTTGAGATGAACGACAAAGCCAATCATTTTTGCTGAACAAGGAAAAACACCGCTCTATATCGGCTATAACGATGCCGTGCAAGGCTTGATTGTTGTAGCGGATACTGTTAAAGAAAGCAGTGCGCGTGCCATCCAAACCCCACATGAGAAATGGGCATTCAAGTCGCTATGATGACAGGGGACCACGAACGAACTGCATGCAACCTTGCTGCTGAAGTGGGGATTGACCGCGTATTTAGTGAAGTTTTACCGCAAGATAAGGCGAATTATGTCTCAAAATTACAAGAAGAAGGCTAGTATGTGGCGATGGTGGGGGATGGTATCAATGACGCCCAGCTCTTGCAGGCACAAGTCGAGTATCGCAATCGGTACCGGGACAGACGTAGCATTGAATCTGCAGACGCCAGTCTTAATGAAGAGCGACTTGATGGATGTACCAGCGATGTTAAAAACTCAGCGCGCAAACCATCCGTAATATTAAAGAAAATCTATTTTTGGGCATTTGCCTACAATGTTATCGAATTCCATTTGCGATGGGGGTTCTTCACCTCTTTGGCGGACTCACCTCAACCCAATGATTGCCGGAGCCGCACGAGCTTCAGTTCCGTATCCGTTGTCCTCAACGCCCTAGATTAAAAACGCTGAAAGCATAACTATAAAGGAGAGATCATTATGAAAAAGAATACAATTTAGAAGGAATCAAATGCGCAGGATGTGCCAACACAGTGAAAAGAACGTTTCTCAAACGTCCCAGGCGTGACAAACGTTGAAGTCAGCTTAGAAAACAAAAGTAGCTACAGTCGAAGGAGACGCAAGCGTCGACGCATTATACACATCTCTTGAAGGCACAAAATACAGCATCATAATCAAACCCAAAAGGCCGGGCGAAAATCGCTCGGCCTTGTGTCTTCTCCTTCTCTCGCAATCCGTGGTTAGAAGAAGTAAAAAGAAGAGCGTTGCTAACAACACCCAGTGTGGTTTCGAAGAACCTACTCCCGTCTAAGTGCCTGCTTCGTCTCTCTCCCTTTCCCTGCACTCCATGGTTAGAAGAAGTAAAAAAGTAGAGCGTTGCGAACAACACCAATTGTGGTTTCAAAGAATCTTGCGGATTCTATAGTAATAGTGATGGGGAGTTTGCTAAAACGAGGGAGAAAGACAGAAATGACCAAAATAGAGGTGCTATTTTGGTCATTTCGTTTTCTTTCTCCCACAAAGTTGAATAGGGACGAGCGAGTTACATGTAGCGAAGCTCGTTCCATTCAACCACTGTGCTTAGGGGACGTAGGAATAAAATTCCGTACGTCCCCTTTGAGGCTTTAAAGGCGAGAGACTTTCGGCTCGAGCCGGTGCCTCATCTTTCTATCTCTTACCCTTTTTCTGCAATCCATGGTTAGAAGAAGTCAATAAAGTAAAGCGTTGCGACACCTAGATTCTATACGAGTAGCTCGCGAGTGTACTCGATGCGAATTACAGACTCAGGAAATGAAATTTCCTAGAGTCTGTTTGAGGCTCGAGAGGTCTGAGACCTTGGCTCAGACCGGTACAGCCATTACTACTCGTATGAGAAAATCCTAGGTGTCTAAGAGCAACGCTCTAACGTTATTTATTTAATTTATTTTACTCAACACGATCTAACCATGGAGTTGCAGTTTCACC
>BNJU01002823.1_pt1 | contig 23648 bp, 28 predicted proteins | sample 8539281 | NCBI WGS metagenome assembly BNJU01 (sample SAMD00202456, study PRJDB9452) | human saliva metagenome | isolation source: human saliva | place: Japan
ATTTTTTTCAGTATAGCCTTCGAAAAATCGCTCAAAGCTATCCCATGCATCTTTTTGAATGTATTTTTTCCAGTCTGTTTCTGCCTTCTCTTTAACTATCTGCTCGCAGGTTAATTTAACTGCGTTAAGCTTTAATTTCTATTTCATTTTTATTATATGTTTGGTTCATTAATACTTTATCCAACCTCTCACTCCAAGAAATACTATGTAGTGTTTTTTTAAATGCGCACAAAATTGAATCTCCACAGTTTAATTCTATAGCTTCATAAAGAATTTCTTCATCTAACCAATCTTCAAATTCTGCAGAGATTTTGTTTCTTACTCTCGTGAAATAGTACTGATCTTCAGCTAAAAACTTTCTTATCAGAAAGATTTTTTTGCCTCTCTTCGACCGGCTTCATCGTAATCAAATAGACAATAATAGCTAGATGTAAATGAACTTGCTATTAATCTTATGTTTTCGATAAATTTCGATGCGCCATTTACTGCCTGAATTACAAAATCCTCATTTTCAAATGCCCCGATAATTCTCTAGAAAACAATGGTAATATTTTCTTTAAATATTCGCGGTCATGAGACCCTTCTACCAGTAATATTAAATTAGGAAGATAGAAGAAAGATTCCTCACTTCTCATTCCAAGAGCTACTCCAATATCATGTTTGTCTTTTGCTCTTCGAACAACACTTTTCTCCAACATGATTTTTGATTTCTCAACTATTAAATTTGAGCTTACTTCTGTTGCTGCTAAAATTGGACTATGTGTTGAATATATCACTTGATAGTTTTTTGCTATCACATCTAAAGTTTCTTTTTAAATTATAGACTGCGCCTGTGTGTAAATGGGCCTCAGGCTCTTCAATTGCAAGGATTAAATTATTATCCACGCCTAGCTCTGAACTGTGCTTAATGAGCGCAATCTCAACCAAATTAATTATTCCATCACTCTTTTGATCTAATGAAGCACTGAATACCGTCATCAAGTATTAAGTTATATCCGCGTGCCGTCCGATAAAACAACGGAAGTCTTTCATTTCTATTTCGTTCCATATCAATACTATTGATATCTGAATAAAAATTCTTTCAAATCATCTACTATAGCTCGGCAAACTTTTTCAAGAATTGGTTCTTCAATTTGATACGCTTCCTCCGTTAGGCTCTCATATTTCCTAGAAATTTCTTTGTTATTCCCGATTTCTGATTCAATTAATCGGAAGATTTCCCTATTTACCCCGTCTATTGATCTGGTTGCAGAAATATGATTTACATCCAGCTTACTTGCGAAGTACTTTATTAATGAAAAAAATCGCCTTCAGGATGATTTATGCTAGGTGAAACTTCAATATTCGGCCATATCCTGCGACCAAAAGCATTGAACTCAATTTCATATGAGACTTCATCGCTGTCAAAAATCAAAAACAACTTCTTTTAATTTCATTCTTGTCGCATTCATCCAAAAGCAAAATATAACGATATTTTTTTGTTATGTTATTCTCATTTTTTTCTACTGATATAGGGAAATCACGATCAAAAATCATATTCACACCTTACTCGATTGTGGTAGGGACCTCTGGCTCCCTTTTCCTGAATTGTATTCATTCCGAGACAAATTGCTGAAATAAGATTGGTTTTCCCAATATTATTCTTTTCCAATAATTGGAACTAATCCTTGACTGAAATCCAACTCAATCAAGCCGGTGTCGATAAAATTTCTATAATTTTTTTGATACGAAATTTTTGATAACTTCATACAAACTCCTTACATAAAATCCATTTAAGTATTGAGTCCTTTTTCTAATTAATACCTTTTTAATTTAGATTATATAACCGCAGAACTTGCAAAATTTATTAAATTTAATTTATTTCGTATTTTGATATATAAGTTCTTTTTAAATACATAGTGTTCTAATCGTGCTATTAAAAAAATAAAGCTGCAATGAAGTAAGCATTGCAGCTTTATTTTACTAGGGTATTCTATAAATTTATAACCTTATCCCAGCAGCGTGTCCCTGCCGTAAGCCTCTCGCCATGCGACAGAAAAATTCATCGACAGCAATCTTTGTACTAGGATGGTCAATCATGGTAAACACAACCTCTGGTGGAACGGTAACAGACTGAATGCCGGCAGCAATAAGGGTATGAACCTGCTCAACATTTTTTTAAAGGAAGCCGCAATAACCTTGGTATTCTCAAATCCCTGAGTCTCAAGCATCTGAAGCAAATCAAGAACCTGACCAATGCCGTCACCGTAATTGCACATACGATTAACGTAAGGAGCAAGGTAATCTGCGCCATTCATTGCCGCAAAGGAATGCCTCGTCAGCAGAATAGATAGCAGTTGCAAGAACACCAAGGCCCTCAGACTTAAGCTGCTTAATTGCCTTATAACCGTTGTGGGTAACAGGAATCTTTACATAGGTGTTTTCTGGGCGAAGGCTGCAGATATAACGAGCTTCTTCAAGCATCTGCTCATAGTCAGTTGAAACAACCTGGACAAAGAACTTTTGCTCTGGACGCAGATACTCAACAAACTCTTTGATAACCTGCTCTGGTGTCTTACCGCTCTTGGTAATAATCGAAGGGTTAGTGGTTACGCCCTCGATAGTCAAAAGCTCATCGAGCTGTTTAACTGCCTCAAGATCTGCTGTGTCCAAAATGAATTCCATGCTTAACTCCTTATATCCTTCGACACTTATTCACCGTGTCGAACCACTTTTAAACCAAAGCTTTTATACACGTTCTCGATATCGGAAAGTTCTTTCTCCGTAATTAATTCACTATCTGCACACTCATATTTCATTCCTAAAGATTCATATTTTCCTTCACCCAACTTGTGAAATGGCAAAAGATCAACCTGCTTAATCCCATGTGCACAAATTACCTCAGCATTGCTTTGAGCGTTCACGATTGACGAAGTGTATCCAGGAATAAGCGGAACACGCGCAATTACTGTTGCTCCAAGCCTTACAAGTGCACGGATATTCTTGTCCCTTATGTCTGTGTCAATGCCAGTAACTTCAATACTGCGATCTTTATCAGCAAACTTAAAGTCAACCAGAAACACATCGCAAGCTCGAACTAACCGTTCAACATCAACAAGCGGAACAGCAAGCGTTGTCTCAAGCGCCGTGTTAATACCTCTGTTCTTACACCCCTGCAACACGTCCATGACATACTCTTGTCGTTTGCTACCTGCAAGACATTCTCCGCCTGAGAGTGTAATTCCCCCCATCGCTCTCGTCAAAGAAAACTTTGTCTCTTGATAGCTTATCAACGAGGGTGTCTACGTTGTGTTCAGTGCCTTCAAATCTCTTAGCACCGGTTGGACACTCAGAAACAGGAGTATCGCAAGGGCATCCATTTGCATCCAGACGGCCATCTTTCCTGACTGAACAGCCAATACACAGGCTCTTGTGAAAAGAAATCTCCTGCTCAAAGGAAAGATTCTCTGGATTACAGCACCATGGACATCTAAAAGGACATCCTTTTAGAAAGGCAACCGTGCGTATTCCCCCACCATCATGGAGAGAATACCGCTGGATGTTAGTGATTATGTCGCTCTTACAGCACATGTTCCGTCCGGTTGATGATGTCATCCTGGATTGCCTTAGATAACTCGACAAACATTGCACTGTATCCTGCAACGCGAACTACCAGATTCTGGTACTTTTCAGGATGCTGCTGCGCATCAAGAAGCGTTGCGCGATCCACGACGTTGAACTGAATGTGCTGCAGGCCAAGGCGAGAAAAACTACGAAGGTATGCAGAGAGCTTCTTTAATCCTAGTTCGCCCTGAAGTACAGATGGAGAGAACTTAACGTTGAGAAGACTGCCGTTGGTGTCCAGTTCGTTCTTGAGCTTACTGACCGACTGAAGACTTGCGGTTGGTCCGTTCTTATCGCGCCCAACCATTGGAGAAAGGCCACCGTCGGCAAGTTGCTCACCTGCGACACGTCCGTCAGGAGTCGCACCGCATGCTGCACCCAGCGGGACATGGGCAGAAACGGTGTAACTACCTGGCTGGAAGTATCCACCGCGGACGTTCTGGTACTTCTCGACTTCTCTTCCGTAGAACTCCAAGAACTCAGAGCCGAGAAGGTCAACCTCGTCGTTATCGTTACCGTACTTTGGATAATTATTGATAAAGGACTGACGGATCTTCTCGTCACCCTCCGCTGACCAGTTGCGCTTCAGGAGCTCAATAAGCTGCTGATAGGTCATAACAGGCCCAATGGAGTTACCGTTTTCGTCCTCACCAAAGACGACACGCTTAATAACAAGCAGGGAGTCTGCAAGATTTGCCGTACCAACCCCCTGAACGCCAGATGGGTTATAGCGAGCGCCGCCGTCGGTGATATCGTGACCAGTCTTAAGACTGTCGTGAACCAGGATAGAAAGCAGTGGCGTTGGTGAAGTCTCTTTATGTGCCTGATCACAAACGTTACAGCCATCAACCATTAGGCCAATGTACTCTGCAATGGTCTCTTTGACGGCACGCTTGAGGTCATCAAAAGAATCGAAGCCCTCTGGGTTGCGCTCAAGAGTAATCTCAAGGCAGCGGACCATGTTAAACATAGAAATGTCATGCAGACCGTACATTCTTCCTGGGATAGAGAGCTCAACGCAGCCTACAACTGCATAGTCACGAGCGTCTTCTTCAGAAACACCACGAGACATAAAGGATGCAATATTGACTTCGTCATTAAAGACCTGAGGAATGCCGTCGCCCAGACGAATAATCTCTCCAGACTTCTCCAGCAAAGACTCCGGAGTGTTCTTGTGCATTCTCAGCGAAAGGTTAGGCTGTGGTAGACGGGTGTCTTTCTGCACGTCAAGCAGCAAATAAGAAAGCTCATTGGTACAGTCATTTCCCTCACTGTCAACACCGCCAACTACAAGGTTAAAGCCACTTGGGAATCCCGCGAAGAACTGGGCGGAATCGGTGGAGCGCAAGAAGACGATAGTATTTGTCTTGAGATAGAAGCACTGAATGAGCTCACGCAAGAACTCTGAACTCTCACCCGCTGCAAGGCTTGCTTCATAGAATGGTGCAAGATACTGATCCATGCGTCCAAGGGAAATAGAGCTTGCATTGCTCTCGTGCTGAAGTACAAGCTCTGTAATCCAAGTAAGCTGCAGGGCATCGTAGAAATCACGAGCTGGTTCAGTAGCAATGTGATGCAGAATCTCTGCAAGACGTTCAAGCTCCTGAGCACGAGTCTCAGAAGAAGCGCTTTCCCTTGCCTGAAGAACTTCTGCCTCATATCGTTGTACGTAGGCAATAGTTGCCTTGAGCACAATAACAGTCGCTGCATAGAAGTCACTCTCGCCATTCTGAGCAAGTTTCTGCTCAGCCTCTGCAAGAAGAGCGCCAAACCCGTTCTGTAGCACCAGAGGAAAATCGCAAATGATGTGACCCTGACCCTTATCAGTCTGGGCAACCGAGAAAATACGAGTCTTCTGCGCTTCAGCTAGGTTTTCAGCAAGATGTGCCTTGTACCAGTCATTCAGCGATTTATTCGTCCAGAAAGGATAAAGTACCTCTTTGTAGTAGGTCTTATCCTCCTCGGAAATTTCAAAACGGTCTTGCTGTCTGGTTGGAAACTTGTCCAGTTCGTCCAGAATCCAATAAGGTGACATTTCTGGAGAGACAACACCCGCTCGAGGTGTATCTGTCCTATTGCCAACGAGAAGGTCGTAGTTATCAAGAACGATCTTATGATTCTCTAGCAGATGCTTAAATGCCTTTGCACGTCTAGTGACAGATGTCTCGCCTTGTGTTTCTTTGTAACTCTCCATATAAAGACGGGCGCGTTCCATGGTCACCTGGCGTGGCTGAGCAAACAAGGAATCCTTAATAGCTTGCGTGCGCTGAGATAACATTAACTCCCCCTTAAAGTTCGAAATTACCATTGATTGTATTTTGTTTCTTCCGTATTTTCAATTGTTTTGTATTGATTTTCTATTTTTCCGACCAAAACAATAATAATGAATACCGTCTAGCGTTATTTATAGGCCGTTCACGACAAACTTTATTTACATGTCAATTATTCATTGACGCATTTCGACTCTATTTCTATATTATTTCGGTGAAATCAATACACAATAAAACGGAGTCACGGCGTTATACACGCTAAAGCAATAAAGAATCATTAGTAAAGGAGAGCCTAATGGAAGCTAAAGACTCAACAAGTCAGGCTAAAAAAATTCAACAGTACCTGATGAGTGGTGTTTCGTACATGATTCCTGTTGTAGTTACGGGTGGCGTTCTCTACGCTGTAGCTGCAATGCTGTCAATGAACACCATTGCAACTGAAAGTGCAGTCAAAGCATCAAACATTGTTGTCGATGTTCTCAGCCAGATTGGTGGCGTTGGACTTGGCCTTATGGTTCCAGTTCTTTCTGCATTTATCGCATTTGCAATTGCAGATCGTCCTGGTATTGCTCCTGGTCTTATTTGCGGTCAGCTAGCGGTTAACGTTGGCTCTGGATTTATCGGCGGCATTATTGCTGGCCTTCTCTGCGGCTACCTTGCAGCAGCGCTCAAGAAAGTCAAGCTTCCAAAAGCAATGCAATCCCTTCTTTCAATCATGATTGTTCCAATCTGCACTTCTCTGATTGTTGGAACAATTATGATTTGCGTTGTTGGCGCTCCTTGCGCATGGCTTCTAACCACCCTTACTGTTTGGCTATCTAGCATGAACGGTACAAGCGCAGTTATTGTTGGTGCTATCTGTGGTGCAATGATTGCGTTTGACTTGGGCGGTCCAATCAATAAGGTTGCATACTCCACCGGCGTTGCCGTTGTTGGCACTGAGGTTCTTGCTGGACACAATGCACAGTTCTTTGGCCCTATTGCAATTGCTATCTGCCTTCCTCCAATCGCAGCAGGTATTGCTTCTTACGTCTTCAGGAAGAAGTTCACCGAGGCTGAGCGTGACGCAGGTATTGGTTCTATTGTTATGGGTATGTGCGGCATTACCGAGGGCGCAATTTCTTACACCACCGCTGATCCAGCACACATGATGCCAATCAACATAATTTCAAGTGCTATTACTGGAGCAATTGCTGGTGCTCTTGGCGTTTACTGCAACGCTGCATGGGGTGGTCTGGTAGTTCTTCCTGTCACTTCTGCTGGCACTTACCTGGTTTCTCTTGCAATCGGCATTGCAATCTACCTTGGCCTTGTTGCGGTATTCAAGAAGGATATCACTGAGGAGTCCGCTAAGCCTGCAGCAGATGACGACGTCGAGATTACTATCGAGTTCTAAGGAGCGTCCATGAAGATTTTGGCTGTAACCGCTTGTCCGTCTGGTGTCGCTCATACATATATGGCTGCTGAGGCACTGAAGAACGCTTGTGCAGCAGAGCAGATTGAATGCAAGGTTGAGACTCAGGGTTCCATTGGTATCGAGAATGCTATTAGCGCTGAGGATCTTGCTGGCGCAACAGCAGTCGTTCTTACCAATGACATGCCCATCAAGGATGTAGAGAGGTTTGCTGATCTTCCAAAGATTAAGCTTCCTGCAGCAACTGTCATTAAGTCTGCTTCTGCAATTGTCTCAAAGGTTAAGTCTGAGCTTGGCTAGGCCACACTGGTCATAACCTGCGCTGCAGGCAAATTTACATGCAATACACAAACCCCGCTTGATTTCATCAGGCGGGGTTTTATTTAAGAGATTATGTTGCGAATTCTGTTTACTTGCAAATCACGTCGAAAGCAGTAAGTTGATCTTTGAGTTTCTCGGTTAGCTTATCCGTAATTACCGTCGTGACATCATCGAAGTGCGCAAAGGCATAGCTTCCCGAAGAACTGAACTTCTCGTGATCAACCATAAGAATGACCTGAGAGGCTGTCTTAATTACTTGGCGTTTGACAGCTCCATCGTCAATGTCATAGGTGAGAAGCTCACCTGTATCCAAGTTGATGCCAATGGCGCCCATAAACACTTTATCAAAGTGATATGACTCGAGCGTCTGAATTGCTGCCGATCCGTAGAAACTATTGAGCTCGTAATTAACAGTTCCACCAGTCGAAATAACCTTAATGGCAGGATTTCCGCTCAACGCCTGAAGAATATCGATCATGTTGGTAATGACCGTCATGTATTTAGTACCAGCAGCAATTTTCTCTGCCAAGGCAATATTAGTTGTGGAAATGTCCAGGTAAACGGTCTCACCTGGCTCAATAAGCTCATACGCCTTATCCGCAATAATACGCTTCTCGGGAATCTTAGTATTAATGCGCGTGCTAATGTTCCAATTCGGCTGCACCGACGTGCTGATAGCGCCACCGTACACACGCTTTAAAAGACCCTGACCGTCGAGGTGCTTAAGATCTTTTCTGATGCAGTCTTCAGTAACGCTAAATTTTTCTGAAAGCTCAATTACTGTGGCTCTACCGTTTGCATTAACGAACTCCACAATCTTATCTTGGCGTTCTTTTAAAAACATCATTTCTGCCTTTGAACAGGTATTATCATGTAGGACAATTGTACCCTGTATTGACTCATGGCATTCTGTCTTATTTCGTCTTATCTCCAAACGGCAGCACCGATGAAGTATGTAGAAGTTAGTCAAAATCTATTGAATTAACCAGTGGAATTCTGATTGTAAATACAGAACCTTGAGGGTTGTTTTCAGAGACTGTGATGGAAGCTCCATGCCGCTTCAAGATGGTCTTGACGAGTGAAAGACCAATGCCTGCGCCGCCAAACTCTCTGGATCGTGACTTATTCACCCTGTAGAACGGCTCAAAAACAAGCTCTCTGTGCTCAGGCGCAATGCCCACTCCTGTATCGGCAATTATAATCACGCCTTCTTGATCCCTGGTTTCTAGAGTAATGTTAACTGAACCTTCTTCATTGTTATAACGAATGGCATTTTCAACCAGGTTGTAAAGAGCTCGATATAGCAGATTGGTATTTCCTTTAACGATAAAGGTCTGTGCCTCAAATTGTGTATCAGAATGTGCATCAATCTGCGTGTTAACCTGCACGTTTACCATATTATTTTGAGCAACCGATTCAAGATCATCCACGACCGTTTTAATTACTGAATCAAGAGAAACGTCCTCAACCTCTCCTAACTCAGATGTCTCCGCAAATTCCAAAAGATCAGTGATGATGGAAGATAGGCGGTCAATGTATGTCTCCATCGTAGTTACAAGCTCGTCATATTCATGCTGTTCGCGTTTCTTTTTCTTAAAAACATCTAGTTTGGTCCTTAGTACCGCAATTGGCGTTCTGAGCTCGTGAGCTGCGCTAGCCGAGAAACGCCTCTGCATTGCAAATGCTTCATCTAGTTGCTCAGTCATCTGATTAAATGACTTAACCAGCTCTTGGATCTCTTCTCCACCGCCCTCAATTTCAATGGAATCAGACAATGTATTTGGGCTAATTTCTTTCATGTGAGCAGAGAGTTGTTGAACTGGCTTGGTATAGTGGCCTATTAAAAAATAAGCTACACAGCTTCCTGCAACAATCACAACAAGCAAGATACCCAGCGCGTCAAACAAAATAGAGCGTTCGATAGCATCTACATCCAAAACGATAGAAAGAGCTCCCTGATTGATGGCGTTGGCTGCAGCTAGTTCCAGCAGCTCAGAAGTCGAGCGATACACAAGCCAGGTCAAAACAACGCAACAGCACACCAATAAGCCCACCATAAGAAGAGTGAGTTGGGCACGTATCGAGCGCATTGGCTTTGGGATTATTTCACTTATCTTAGTCATCGCTGTCCCTCTTAAAGCAATAACCCTCTCCTACTTTGTTAGAAATTGGGTCATATCCAAGAGCTTCTCGTAACTTTTTTCGTACCGAAAAAGATGTGAACACGCACAGAATTGCTGAATAAGTCCACGTTGCTGTCCCATGCATGAGTCATTAGCTCTTCACTGCTCACAACCGCTCCAGCATGTCGCATCAGATACTCTAGAATTGCGAGTTCTTTCTTGGTGAAATTAACCTGAGCGTCTCCAACAAAAACTTGTCGAGCCGTAGTGTCAAACCGAAGTTCTCCCAACGTCAAAGACGCTTCTCCATGCGTATATTCGCGACGCAAGAGCGTCCTAATACGGGCCTCGAGCTCACCAAACGCAAAGGGTTTTATAAGGTAGTCATCAGCACCCGCATCTAATCCAACAATGCGATCAGACACCGATGAACGCGCAGAAAGAATCAGCACCTTAGTCTCCGAGTGCTCCGCCCGTAGCGTACGCAGCAAATCAAGCCCATCAATGCCAGGAAGGTTAAGGTCAAGTAGAATCAGGTCATATTGCTCAAGCTGAGCCATTTCAAGAGCCTGAGTGCCGTTGTCGACAAGATCAACGTAATAACCGTCCAGCTCAAGCCCCTCTCCAATAGAGGCAAGAAGCTCTTTTTCATCTTCCACTACAAGGATTTTCAATTCTTCCCTTTCAAATGCAGCTTGATGCTTTTTGCACGTATTAGAGTGCGCCTGGACCAAGCTCAAATGACTCAGTCCAGGCGTACTTCATACAACACTTCAAATGCTAACCGATTGAACCCTACGGCGAGAAGTTCTTCTCGCCGTGTGCCGTGAGCGGTATGTAAGTTTCTATAACCTACTTTGACTGAGCAAGAGCCTGGTCAACGCGCTTTGAAGTTCGCTGCCTTGAAGCTTGCTGGAGCCACCGGTAATTGGATCGCCCACAAGTCTACCGTTCTGGTCAATAACCATAGTAGTTGGGAACGCCGTTAGGCCTTCGATAACGTGACCGCCATCGCTGTGAGGATCAAGAGCGACGTTTCCGTAGGTAACGCCCTGCTTCTGGAGAATATTCACGGCTTCCTTCTTAGCGTCGTCCGTGTATGCGGCTTCGGCGTTAACGCCCAAGACATTGACACCTTTGTCCTTATAGGTATCAGCAAGTTCTTGAAGCATTGGCATCTCCTGAATGCAGCCAGTACAGCCATTGAACCAGAAGGTCAGAACAGTGACCTTATTCTGTCCAAATACGGTGTTGTCATAGGTAGCGCCAGTAGTGATATCTGTTGCCTTAAAATCTGGGAAGGTATCGCCGTCTTTGAGGTGCAGTTTTGATGCTGCCTCAGGTGGAACTGCAGAAGAATTCTGCTGCTCGGCAGTTGGAGCGGTTGTTGTGCCTGTGTTGCCAGTACCACCAACGCTGCATCCAACAAGCGCAACTGCCATAAGTAGGCCAGCAACATACGTCAGGGATTTTGTTACAAATTTTTTCATCTCATAGTCCTTTCTGTCTTTTCTACGTACGAAACGTAGCTATACACGTTTTATGACACTTACTTTATTGAGCTTGTTACCTGTTGCTCAGCCAAGTGCTTTGCTGCAGCAACCTTTTCCGACTGCTCAATTTTCTTGTTGATTAACAGGAGTTTTGCATCAATCGCATGAACAGGGCATACCTTTATGCACTCTCCGCAGCGAATGCACTCAAGAGCTGCATTATTCTTCGTAATATCTACGTCCATCTTGCATGTACGCGCACACTTTCCGCAGCTTACACAGGTCTTCTCGTCAACTCGATACTGCAAAATTGAGATGCGATTGAACAGAGAATAAAAAGCCCCGAGCGGGCAAATCCATTTACAAAAAGGACGATAAAACATGATGCTCAACAGTACGACAGTTGCCAGAATGCTGAACTTCATCGTAAAAAGTGTGCCCAGAGCTGCCCTAATGCTGACATCTGCTAAAGAAAGCGGAATTGCTCCTCGAGAATTCCCTGTGGACAAACATACTTTACAGAAATAAGGCTCTCCCATTCCTACGGCATTTTTGAATCAAAAGCTGGTAGAGCCCAAACAAGCACAATTAATATGACGTACTTCAAATAGCGCAAGGCTTTTGAGCTTTTTGGTGCTAAATTTTTGGGAAATGGAATCTTGTGGAGAAGATCTTGTACCCAGCCAAATGGGCAAAGAAATCCGCAGACAAACCTGCCTAGCAAAGTTCCAATGAGAATCAAAATACCCGTAATGTAATACGAGAAGCTGAATTTAGAAGATCCAACTACCGCCTGAAATGCTCCAATAGGGCAAGCACCCGTAGCTGCTGGGCAAGAATAGCAGTTAAGTCCAGGGACACAGACTGACTTTGCAGGACCAGTATAGATAGTTCCCTTAGCAAAATTTGTTAGGTGAGGGTTGGTTAGAAAGGTTGCGCATGCCTGCACGAAACCTCTTTTAGTGATAAATTCTCGCACTTTCTTTCCAAGAAATTTTATCCCTGAGAACAATTTCACTGCAGGTCACCTAACCAATACCTACACACTCAAGGCAGATTCGTACCGCTTTTCCCAATACGGTCTGAACCTCTCCGCGAGAAGCGCCATAGACTACAAATGCACATCCTAATAGCAAAAATAGAATAGGCAGGACACGTAGGCGGCAGTTCCAACCACAAGCTTGCTTTGATTTCATAGATACTCCCTTCTCCTGGCTCTAGTACAACAGAAGGGGTGTTAAATCCCTGTTAAGCTGATTTAAAATTTCCGGAAGGGCTATAAATAGCTGCTCGAATATCTTTTAAATTTTTACGAATGTCATGGTAATGACATGGCAATGACAATGACCCTTAAATACATCTTGAATGTGGCTCAAGTGCGATGTACCGACCCCAAAAAGTTGTCATGAGACTGTTTATATAAATATCCAAACTTATAAAATATGCAATCACATAAAACCGCAGGTTTACGGCTGCAAGAAAATTCGATCTTCTCGCCATCAACTCAGAGGCAAATTTCGGGTCCGCAAAACACACCTAAGTCAGATAATCTGTCAAAAAGATGTATACATTACGCCGAAAATATCTAAAACATGCAGAATATCTGACTTAGAAGTGTAATATGCCCGCAATTGAGCAGAATATCTGACTTAGGTGTGTTCCTTAGGTGCGAAATTTACCTATAGTTAAATCTTTTATATGATGCTATTCATTTTCTAGCATATTAGGTTAAGTTTATGCATAAAAATATATCTCAAGTAGCGAGGCTCTCTAAATGTCAGACATTGAGCCCCTAGTTGCCTGGTTACCTTGATTAAGCGCTTGACGATTCTTCAGCAAGGCATAACAAAGCTGCGCTATTTTGTACGCCAAATCTAAAAAGCTGCGCTCCACCTCTCCTGCAATAAAAGCTACTCTGCAACATTTCCTTACCGTAGGCTTAACACCAGGCGACAGAGAACTTATTGAAGCGTGTATCTTCATCCAACGCTGGACATTAGCCATAGTGACAATTACTGAAAACTTTAAAATTGTATCAAATGTAGTTCCATCAAGTGTAAAAGTAGAAATATCTAATAAAATCCTCTCTATCTGAGGAGTTAGAAGTATCTATTGATTCACTATTCTCTTTTTATTTTTCAACTAAATTTTTGAACCTTTAGTAGTTCTACTCCGTCTTAGTAATTGAAAGCAAAACTCAATGAAAGGATTGCCGTGCTCAGCAAAGAAGGTTTTACATAAATGTGCAGAGGGTAAATATTTATTTAGTTTAATCTGCTAAATCGTGAACAAATTATGTTTTATGCAATTAAACAGCAAATTAGTATCTAGAAATAATACATTTATAGCGCCTGTTATTAGTAAGGAAAGAAGGAACCATGGATCAACAAGTTTCATCCCCCAATCAGCAAGCAATCAATGTTAAAGAACACCTCGCTAAGCTTGACAAGTATGACAATGAGAAACTGTCCCTTGTCATTGCAATTGCAGCCGTTTTTAAGTGCAGCTTTTTTTCCTAGCTCCTGTATTTGAAATTCGAGCTGGTCGACTTGCTTCTATTAGCTTCTCATTTGCCGAGCTTTCCTCAATTTTTCTCGATCCTTAAAACCTCTTCAAGTCTTCTAGGTGGTGACAGCGGAGTTCTCTCTGACTATCTCAAGGCTGGAACAGTTGACACCACTATCCTTAATGTGACCCTTTTTATCTCTCTTGCAATGATGGTCGTTTCACTTTCTCCAAAATTTAAGAACTTCATTTCTTTCCTGTGGGTTCCTGGAATTGCCAACCTTTTAGTTCTCTTCCTCACCAAATCTGGTATTACAAACGGAATCACCCAAGCAATTGGAAGCTCCGATTCTTTTGGTGTTGGCTGTGAACTTTCTCTTGCTGGCTATATTTACGTTGCTATTCACCTTGCAATCGTTTGCGCAAGCGCACTCATTTTCTATCGCAATAATGAGGCAAAGAAGGCTGCTTTTGCCGCTGCTGTTCCTTCCCAGCAGCAAAGCACTACAGCATTCAATGCAGCTCCAGTTCAAACTCCGACTGCTCAGAACACATCTGCAGCACCAACTGTTGACGCGGTTGAAGAAAACGCGAACCCTGTAGTAGGTTCAACTGCTGATCAGCCTGCTACAGACAATAATGACGCTCCATCTGCATGCCCTAATTGTGGCGCAGAGCTCCCAGAAAACGCTAAGTTCTGCGGTAAATGCGGAACCGCTGTTAAGTAAGGATTCTAGAGATGAAATGTCCTAATTGTGGTGCAGAAATTAACGACGGATCTGTCTTCTGTACGTCCTGCGGAGAAAAAATCGAGTCACCTTCTGTCGAAGAAGTTACTGATGCAGACACATTCGTATCAGATGACCGTAATTCGGAGCCAGAGGTAACTCCGACCACACATTTCCCAAGCATTGCGCGAACAAGAGCTTCACGTTCTTTTAATTCTGTCGAAACCTCCGAAGACACTACTGTTGTTGAGAGCGCGCCTCAGACAAAGAGCGTCAACAAAAAACCTTCCAGTGCTGGTAAGACTGTCCTCACTGTAGTCGTTGCTCTTTGTTTTGCTTTGTGCTGCCGGATTTGGCGGATGGATGTTCTACAAGAACCATCAGCAAAACGCTCGCGCGCAAGAGGTGACTGATCTTGAGAAGTCTTACTCTTCTCAAATTGATGCCGTTGACGTTGATTCTCTTATCTCTGATGGAGATAGGTCCGCCCTTCTCGCCGCATATAATCAGCTTGCAGATATTCAAAACAAAATCAGCGCAGATCAAAAAGACGGTAAGTTTACTCTTTTCTGACGGCAATGACGACTCTCATCTCAAAGACGTCACCAGCTCAATTACGGATAAGCAGAAAAAGATTTTTGATTGGTTCCTCAACGATTACAAGACTCGTCTTAGAGCCAACTCTGTTGACGCAAGCGCAACAGCAGACAACTCCGATGCAACTGATCTAAACAACAAGCTGACTGAGCTGAAAAACCTTCAAAATAACATTGAGGACGAGAAAGCTGTTTGGGAGAGCAATACCGATAAAGACTACAGCTATGCTTCATTCGGCGACAAGATTAACGGTCAAGTAAGCAAGATTACTTCCCTGCTCAAGGGTAAGGAGAATCAGCAGAAGCAAGATACTCAGGCTTCTAAGTCCGCAGTCAACAAGTGGGTTGGTACCTACACGGGCATAGGAACCGATGGCAAGAAGCTTGAGATTGTTCTGAAGAGTGATGGTACAGTCACTTATCGTGAGGGCGACAATAAGACCACAGAGGGTACTGGAGCGGTGACGAAAATACTGTCAAGATTAGCTTTGGAGGCAGAATCAGCACTCGAAGCGAACCATTTACCATCACATCCAAAGATGGCGGTCGTACTATTGCCGTTAGCTCCGATAGTGGAACTTGGCAGACAGATTATCTGACTAAGCGATAAAAAATTCTTGAGGTAAACGCTTTAAGCACAAATTTTTGGGCATGAAACAAAGTTTCAGGTTGGCATTAAAAGAGCATCTACTGGCGTAGATGCTCTTTTTGTGCTGAGTACGTAAGAGTAACTAGAGCAGCGTATCCCTACCGTAAGCCTCACGCCCATGCGACAGAGAACTCATCAACGGCAATCTTTGTTCCAGGGTGATCCATCATTGTGTAGACAATATCAGGTGGAAGGGTAACTGCATCGATACCTGCAGAGATAAGCGCATGGACCTGCTCAGTATTCTTAAATGATGCAGCAAGAATCTTAGAATTCAGTCCATGAGTCTCAAGCATCTGCATAAGATCAAAAACCTGACCGATGCCGTCACCGTAATTACACATGCGGTTAACATAAGGAGCCAGGTAATCTGCACCATTCATGGCAGCAAGAAACGCCTCATTAGCAGAATAAATTGCCGTCGCAAGAACGCCAAGACCCTCGGACTTAAGCTGCTTAATTGCCTTGTAGCCATTGTGAGTGACAGGAATCTTTGCATAGGTGTTCTTTGGACGCAGGCCACAAATGTAACGAGCCTCCTCAAGCATCTGCTCATAGTCAGTTGAAACAACTTGAACAAAAAACTTCTGCTCTGGACGCAGATACTCAACAAACTCCTTTATGACCTGTTCAGGCTGCTTGCCACTTCTGGTGATGATTGCAGGATTGGTGGTAACTCCATCGATAGCCAAAAGCTCATCCAGCTGTTTAACTGCCTCAAGATCAGCTGTGTCTAGAATAAACTCCATACGTAGCTTCCCTTCATCACTAGGGTATCTATGTGCTAACAACTATTTTAGCCGTTGGTCTTCTCACCATCGCCTCGCGAGGCAAATTTCGGATTTGGGGAACACACCTAAGTCGGATAATCTGTTAAAAAGACGTATACATGACGCAGAAATTACCCCAAACGTGCAGATTATCGTCATTAGATGTGTAAAATGCCCGCATCTGAGCAGAATATCCGACTTAGGTGTGTTCCTTAGGTACAGAATTCATCGATAGTTAAATTTCTTATATAAGTCTATTCATTATTCAGCATATTAATTGAAGTTTATGCATAGAAATGTATATCAAGCGTTGACGCTCTCTAAGTGTCATGCAGTGAACCCCTAGCTGCCTGGCTATCTTGATTAGGAACATGTCGATTCTTTAGCAGAACCTACCAAAGCTGTGCTATTTTGTACCTCAAGCCTAAAAGTCAACGTTAACGCGCCACAAAAAAGCTGGTAATCCTTTCGGATTACCAGCTCAAGGTCAGTGTATTTCTCGCCACATGATAAAGCCACGTGTGAGCAGCGCTTTCGTATCTGACGCACTCTTAGTGGGTTGCGTCCTCGAAGAACTCCCATGCCTGAGCGTCGGTTGCGCCTGAAAGGAAAGCAAGATGTTTATTGTCAACGAGAACGATTTTGAGTACAGGTGCGGAGATCACGGTCCTAAGTACCTGATGAAAGGCCCTCGCATGAACTATGCCATGGTCCAGTTCCAGCCTGGCCAGGATTTCCAGGCCCACTACCACAACATCATGGAGGAGAACTTCCACATTCTCCAGGGCAAGGTTGACATTGTGGTTGACGGTGAGGTTCACACCCTCTCGGCTGGCGACTTCATCCACATTGAGCCCGGCGAGGTCCACTACGTCAACAACCCTTACGACGAGCCCATCGTCATGGTCTCAACCCTTGCTCCTTTCCAGGAGGTCGACAAGATTGAGGTAGAGAACCCTACCTACTAAGTTCAATATCTGACGAGAAAACCAGCATTTGGCGAGAAGATCGCTCAAGCGTGACGTTCTTCTCGCCAACGCAAAACGCGAAGAGGGCTGCCTGGCGGTGGCCCTCTTTTAGAGCGGGTAGCCACAAAAAAATGCCGCCGGAAAACCGACGGCATTTTCAGAACATAGGGAAAGAAAGAAACACAAGGTTTAGCCGGTCGTTGAAACCGGCTGGGTATTTGCCAAACTTACTTGTTGGACTGCTTGATCATCCAAATGATCTTGGAGAGAAGAGAGATGTGCTCGTCCATTGCTGCGGAAACAAGGAAGTTATCCTCAGCGTCTGCGTCCTTCTTGATCTCTGTTGCGAGTGCACGAATTGCCTCGTAGTCAGCAAGAATGGACTGGTAAATCTCCTGGGGATTCTTGAATCCCTCTGCTGCCTCGGAAAGAGTTGCGTTCTTGAGGAAGGAATCCATGGAGCCCAGTGGAGAGCCGTCGTTCATCAGAATGAGCTCTGCAACCGCATCAAGCTGGTCGTACATTGCGCCGTAAACCTCGTCGAGGTCAGTGTGGACGTTATAGAATGAAGGGCCGCTGACGTACCAATGGAAGTTGTGAATCTTGTGAGCCTCAACAGCGTAGTTGGCGAGAAGAACATTGAGCTTATCGTTTAGCATAGGTAAAACCTTTCTATCTGGTTCCTACTAAATAGGAATGATTACTATTTAATAGCTATATTCCCTTCTTTGGATGGGATATACCAACTTTCTAAAATTTTTTGGGTTGCAATGTTTGAAGTCACAACCCCACAATGACCTGCATGATTTTTGCCATTGCAGTCGACCTGCACTCGTCTTTTTGACAAAACGGTTAAATCACACGGGTTTCTCGCCAAAGGGTTGTGGAAAGAAGGCAAAATCAGCGCAATCAAATTTTTAGCGCTCTCTTCCAAGGAGACCCCATGACCAAGATTCCCGAGGGCTACCGTTCTAGCCTTTCGCTTTACGATACGCAGAAAGCTATTGAGCAGGTCAAGAACGTGTTTCTGACCAAGCTGTGTGCCGCGCTAAAGCTATCGCGCGTCACTGCTCCGCTGATTGTTGACCCGCTTACCGGCATGAACGACAACCTCAATGGTGTCGAGCACCCGGTTGCCTTTGACCTGCCAAACGTAGGCAAGAACGCCGAGGTAGTTCAGTCGCTCGCAAAATGGAAGCGCTATGCACTCTGGCGCTACAACTTTGCCGTCGGTCGTGGCCTGGTCTGCGATATGAACGCTATCCGTCGCGACGAACAGCCCGATAACCTGCACTCCATTTACGTGGATCAGTGGGACTGGGAACGCATCATCACGCAAGACGAGCGCAATACCGATACGCTGGAAGACGCCGTTTGTCGCATTGTTGAGGCAATCTGCGGAACCCTTGACGAGCTCAAGTGGCACTATCCGCAGCTTAACACGCAGCTCAGCCGCGAAGTTACCTTTGTGACCTCGCAAGAGCTGGAGGATCTCTACCCCACTCAAACGCCCAAGCAGCGAGAAAATCTGTTTGTTCGCGAGCATCCAACCACCTTTATCGTGGGCATTGGCGGCGCTCTAAACTCTGGACAGCCTCACGATTTCAGGTCTCCCGACTACGATGACTGGTCACTTAACGGTGACCTGTTGTTCTGGGATGAGACCCTGGACTCTGCGATTGAGATTAGCAGTATGGGCATTCGTGTTGACGCTGAGGCGCTTAAGTCGCAGCTGGCAATCGCTGGATGCGAAGACCGCCTTGAGCTGCCATTCCACAAGATGCTCGTTGATGGTGAGCTGCCCTTTACCATTGGCGGCGGCATTGGCCAAAGCCGCCTCTGCATGCTGCTGCTAGAAAAAGCGCACGTCGGAGAGGTGCAGGCATCTATCTGGGACAAGCAGACCGAAGACCGCTGTGCAGAAGCAGGCGTTTCTCTGCTCTAATCCGCGCTTTATGCTGCGCTCTAATCCGCTGCTTGGAACACTTGGCACCAAGCCACATCACGCAGCCCTCAGCGCGTGCAGCCGCCCTCAAAACTAAAAACATTTTGGCGTTTCTCCTGTTAACGCTACAATAGTAACTCAGTGTAATAAAAAGCCACTGAGTCTAACTGGCGATTTAAGGAGCGACTCTATGAATTGCCCCAACTGCGGAGCTGAAATTAGCAAGCACGCAAAGTTCTGTTCTAACTGCGGACAGAAGCTTTCTGACGTCGCGGACGTCGCAGACGTTGCAGACGCCGCAGACGTCGAGAAACCCGATGCGCTCGCCGAGTCCACAGAACCTGCAACAGAAACCGCATCCGACAACTCCACCACAGCTACTGAGGTTATCGCACCAGCAGAGGCTGACGATCCAGTTGATACCACAACCGACCCAGACACAGCCGATCCAGACGTAGCTGATCCAGACGCAACTGTCCTGGCAGAGTACCCAACCGATGGCGAAGACGCAACTGCTGCAGAAACCTCGCTCCTTGAGGCGCCGGCTGACGACTCCTACATCTCCCCAGATGAGGCTCCTACTGTTGTCGCCGGCGCTGCCGACCCCACCGCTGCTGAAGATCCCACCGTTGTCGCAGATGCCGAGGAGCCCACAACTTTCATCAACGACCCAGACCGCATCAATGTCTTTACCCCTTCTGACTATGACTCAACTGCTATTTCGCACTTTGACCCCTCGCAGTTCACCGTCGTTTCAAGCGGACCAACTTCCGTTGAGCGCAAGCAGAATAAGGACGGCTCGGACGCACTTCGCAAAGCTGTATTTGGCCTTCTTGCAGCTGTTTTAGTCGTGGGAGTTTTGGCCATTGCTTGGGTTTCCAATCTCATCAAGACAATGCTGCGCAACGTAACGCAGTTCAACAACGAATTGCTTCATATCAAGAGCAAATTGAAAGCGTAAATGTTGATCCACACAGCGATAGCAGTCGCGTTGAACTTCTCAACCAATACGAGAAGCTCGATCAAATTGAAGAGCAAATCACTGGCGACCAGAAAAATGGTCAGTTCCGCCTATCAAACGGTACCGACGACTCTGGTGTAAATATTTTGAATAGCTCAATCTCTGATCGACAGAAAAGCATTCGCGACTGGTTTGAGGCCGACTACAAGCGCAGACTAACCGCAAACAGCTTCAACGACACAGATACCGCAAATACTATGGATCAAAAGTCTGTGGCAAATAAGCTTGTTGAGCTACAGGCCCTTCTCGGAGATATTGAGCACGAGAAGGTTATTTGGGGCGACGATACAGGCAACAATTCAACCTATGATTCATATCACTCTCGCGTATCTGACCAGATAAAGAAGGGTGAAACTCTTAAATCTGGCGTGGCCGAGAAGACCAAAAAAAGAGCAAGAAAAGAAAGAAAAAGACAAGAAGGACCTTGAAAAGGCACAGAGATGGGTGGGTACCTACAGCGGAACCGGTACTGACGGCAAGTCCATGGAGGTAGTCATCCAAAAAGATGGCACTGTTATTTGGCGAATTGGTGGCGAGCCTGACGTAACAGGTTCATGGACAGGTGACGAGAAGGGCATCCAGCTTACCTTCAACGGACAGGTAAGCCAGAGAAGCGAACCCTTTACTCTTACCTCCACAAATGGCGGCCGTACGGTTTCAATCAGTTCTGAAAGCAGCACCTGGAATACTGATACTCTGACCAGACAATAAGAAATTCTACTGAACAAGCTGTGTTCAGTAGGCTGTCTACAACAAGCGTAAATCCAATAGAGACCACTATAGCCAGCATCCAATATGGACACTGGCTATAGTATTATGACTGCGCTAACCTGCTACCTGTTACTCTGAGAAGGTAACATTTTTAGTAAAAGGCGAATACATGGGTATACGAGCGTCATGCGGATGCATAGTATCATCAACCGAATATGTCATCTTTATATCTTTATCCAAATATTGATCTAAGCCATCTTGGGGATCAACTTCAATCATTGTTGTACGCATAATTTTATAACTACTGTCATATGCAGCACGTCCCGCAACATCCTGTTTTTTATCCAAGACAAAGACGTATTCACGCTCTGTAAAATCCATTTGTGCAGGATATTGCATTCCTTGCAAATCAAGAATCTCTTGCAATGTCAAATATCTAAGTCTTCCCTGAACCGTTATTTGCTTTTTATCAAAAATTGAAACATCTGAGAAAGCTTTCGCGATGAGCGTCCTATCCCGGCTGTCAGACCAAGTAATTTCTTCTCCCTTCATATCATCAGGAAGATCTGTAATATTGCCTTCCCATTCTTTGGTCGAAATTACACCAGGACCAGAGAGCGTATATCTGTAACCGTAAGCACTGCCGTAATCACTACCAACACCTGAACCAGACCAGCTCACTGCAATTAACCCGTTTTTATCACTATCTACTGTCAAAGAACCTCTAAAGCCACCTGCAGATGCGACTCCTTCTAGAATGTCCCCTGCATTTTGAACCTCGTAAGCTGTTTTGTGTCCTTATCAAAACTAAAAATCTTTACAGTGTTGACGCCATAAGCATATTCAGTCTTTAAAAGAAGTTGAGGGATATCAGGATTAGCACTATCCATATACACTAGGGCGTACTGATAAAAACGCCGATCATTTGATGGAACGCTTCCAAAATCGTAACTTGAGGCATTATCAATAATCTCGCTGTATTGCTCGTACATTGCCTTTTTGACTGGATCTACTTCTGGTGCGTCTTCCTCTTTATTATTTGTTTCTTGAGTGCTCACTTCAGCCTCTTGGCTCTTTTGTTGAGAAGGGCTAAATACTCCAGCAGAATAAGCTATGCCTGCTCCTACAAAAGATAGAGTAACTACTCCAATAGCAATTTTTGTAGCAAGTGATTTAACGCCTAATCCTGCTGCCTTGGTAGCAGCTGCCTTAGCGCCTGCAGATGAGGCAGTCTTTGCAGCTAGCGCATTGCCCTTGGCCGCTGCTTTTCCTGCCGCCTGAGCTGCACCAGCTCCAGAAGCTGCGAGAAGATGAGAAATCTTTGAAAGCGTCTCCGCCATAATTGCATCGGAGTTTTCTCCATGTGCAAGCCACATAAAGTACCAAATAGGAGACATGCCAAACAGGCAAATACCTTGCTTTTTCTCCATCTCACGAATCTTTGTCTGAAGAATTTCTTTGCTACTAAAAAGTCTTGATTTGACTGTTCCTAAAGGAATATTGAGATACTCAGCAATTTCTTTTTGCTTTTTGTTCTCAATATAGAAAAGTCCAATACAAAGACGCTGCTCTTCGGTAAGTTCATTGAGCAGTACATCCATCAGGTTATAAGCTTCTTTTTTGTCAAGTCGTGCTTCAGGATTAAGCTCTATGCTCTCATCAGCAATATCAAAGAACTCGTCTTCAGTATCATCTGTCTTTTCAGCTTGATGATCCCAAGTTTTCTTTTGACTTCTGACGTAATCAATAATGCCAGACTTAACAACCGCATTAAACCAACCTCTAAACGCTGCAGGCTGACCCTTGAACTGCTTCATGTTTTTTTAAAAGCACGAAGATAGAGCTCTTGCATGCAATCTTCAACATCTGCTCCTCTAAGACTTTGGCAGACAAGTGCTCTTACCCAACCTTCAGTACACCTGTAGATTTTCTCAACAGCATTTTGATCACCTTTGAGGAACTGAACGGCATAACAGCCCAGTTCATCTTCAAGCTTGTTTCCACAGATGTGACAAAACTTGTCAGAAGAGTCGTAGAGTTTGTTGCAGTTCAAGCAATACATTTTCATTTGGCGCTTATCCTCCTATTTGATCTACTTATCATTTTGTGCCTTGTAAGTAAGCCCAGGGGTTTGTTTTTTTAGCTCGTTTACAAGCTTTCTTTCGCTTTCGGATAACGAGGTTTCAATCGCATATTTGTTTGAAGTTGGAAGTGAGGAATAATCGCTGGCTTTACTTCCGCAGGAACCACATAATTTTTGCATCACGAGGCATTTTGGCTCCGCACTTGCTACAAAAAGGTATTCTGTACCTTTGCTCCGCACGAGTAGCAGAACTTTGTGCCTTCTTTTAATTCTTGACCACACTGAATACATTTCATTTGAACTCCCTTTTTGAAGGTTTTCCTTGTCTCTCACTAAGACGAGAGAGTTCTCCAAAAGGTTCATTATTTTTTTATTCAATTAGTTTTTATCAACGCACATCGTTTGCAATTCTATACATATTTCTTGTCATTTATTCTTGTAATACTCA
>BNJU01000377.1_pt1 | contig 23585 bp, 30 predicted proteins | sample 8539281 | NCBI WGS metagenome assembly BNJU01 (sample SAMD00202456, study PRJDB9452) | human saliva metagenome | isolation source: human saliva | place: Japan
CATGTATTGCTAGCCAGATCCACTATCAACAAGTCCCAAAATGTGCATGAAGCATACAAACCACACACCTGCAAAACTACACCCAGCACCAAATACCCCAACTTACAATGAGTTTATCTAATTCAGGTAAAGTTATAACTGACTATAGTGCTCAACAGACCTGACCTCCAACACACCTGTAGCAGCTGATCCTAACCATCAGAGGATTCTCAATGAAACACAAAAATATTTCAATAATTCGACAATGATGCAACTTATAGCCCAATGAAAATAATAACTTACAACTAACAGTAGTGGAAGTAATAGTTGACTACTACTACTACGGGAACAATGGAAACTGATGGTACTCTTCCATAATAATCGTTGAGCGTGGAATGGCTACAACTAGAAATATAGGAAATATATGAGACATAAACTAGATGGTGCTGTGATATGGAACTGCAAAAAGTGTATTGGTATGTGGAGGTAGTGAACATAATAACTGGAGTAATTGCACGATGAGTACAAATCATACGTCACGACGTGGGAGGAGATGAGACCACTACTACTGGTTTGAGTGCAGTGCATAGTTTCTGCTAGTGTGTGCAGAGACTACTTGCTAATAATCCTGCACCAAAATGAGTCAGCATATGTGCAAAGTTTAAAGCAGTATATAAGGAAAAGAAAATCCAGAGGCTAATTGGTCAGACGCGCAATTGCATGGGCAAAAGTGCTCTAAGGCACTTAACTAGAGCTTACTAACTCCTGTACCTGCTCACTTCAGATTCACAGCTTTGTGCCAAATATAGTACGTTGCAGATTCCAAAGTCTAGTAGACTTGTTGATGGTAACAGCACCTGCTGAGGTCATTTGGAAGCTGGGAGCTGGAGAACATTATTATGCTCTTGGAACAAAATCAATTTGATGCTTCTATCTTAACTAAAGGAGCTGTTAGTATGTTACAGGATTCATTTCTTTAATATAACTGCTGAAATGGTGTAAAATCACGTAATGGTATTATTTCGGGTCATGCAGTAATCTATCAGGTGCTAATAAATTTAATATTACAGGAACAGAAAATAATGGAGTAGTAAGCCAACTACTAGTACATTACAAAAGATCCATACTGATGTGGAATGCTACTGTCTGCTGGAAAAGGGATGCTCTGTTTCGGACAAACATAGTGTAACCAAGCAAAATGGCTCGATCGATATTTGAGTAAGTAGAATATTTTGGAATGTCTGGAACTGACCATAAATGGGATCGCATGTCTGGAACCAACAAAACAAGAAAGGTAACTTATGATGTTGGTGGAACTGCATGCAAATAATGGACTCTGCCCAGATAATGGTGCTACTAGTCTTGATGATGGGGTTGCTACTTATAATGTAAAAGGATCTAATAATAATGGTATTTTACAATATTAGACTGGATCTGCTGATGTTGTAAATCCAACATTTAATCTAAGAGGAGACCAAAAATAATGGTATTTTGTAAAATGCTGCTTCTAATACTAAAAAGTTAAAAAGAAAAACTTCATCATTAAGCGAATGCTGATTTTAATGTAACAGGAACAAATAATGACGGTATTTTTATACAATAGTACAGGTACATTAGATATTGGTATATTAGATCGGATGTGAAAGTGGAAACATCAAGTACTATGATCCGGGAGCTAAAAATAATGCGGTAGTATTACTGAAAATGTCGTAATCCAGCTCAGATGGAATGCTACTTTAACACATAGATGGGTAGAGATAATAATGCTATTAATGCAGGAGCTGGTACCTATAAGGACAGTTAAATCAATATTCAATTTTAAAAATACTGGAGTAGAAAAAGTGGTAGTGACTTACTGCACCCAGCGGCAAAACAGATGAAGATTCAGAATTTAATGTAATAGTGGTTCACACTCTCAATGCATTTATGTAGCACCTTCGGCAACCAGCGGCAGTTCTTTAGATTTAAAAGAGAACTTACATGACAGTTAGTGGATCTAATAATAATGGTTTAATTTTACATGGTGGATCTACTGTCAGTCATTGATGGAGGAAACAAAACATTCAAGAGGTAAATATACGATAGCGATGGATACAGTCTATCTAAAGGATAATATTTAGGCTTTTGTGAAATTAATGGAGCTACAACAATAAACAAATAAAACTGATGTTATTGTAAAATGGTAACGGAATTAATCCTTGTCGGAGATAAGAACGGTACAGGAACTATTATCACAATCACAGATGCTTATAGATGTAACAGCCATGATGGTTCAACAACCCTGCACTCAAACACTAAAGGTACAGGTATCTGCGTTTATGATGGAAATGTAAGACGGAGATAAATCTAAAATCATAAATATAGTAACGATGTATTAATGACCGTTAATACAGCTCACAAAGTGTAATAATAATTGCTTTGATAAAACTTTTATTAAAAGCCACAGTAATAATAATATTGCTATTAACTTATGTCGGTACCGCACCAGATACGAACCATAACAATAAAGGGTGCTTGGCAAGTGGAGTCAAAGGTACGTAGATATTATAATTTGAAGGTAATAATAATAGTGTATATAAAGCAAATGGATATGTTAATCAATTGATATTGAAATGAGACGATATTACGAATAATGGCAATCTTGCAGGGTAAGGATGACCTTAGTAATAATTTAATCTGATATAGGATCTAAAAGTATAATAATACTGTTTATAATGGTACGGCATTTGCTGACAAATGCTAATAGTAAACTTATTATTGCTTATGCTCAATTAGTTGGGAAGTAACAATATTAGTTAAACTTACCATTCAACTCAAAATGCTGGTTCTAATATATGTCATTGGAGTTTTCTTAGAAAAATTCATATTCACAGTAATGGGTGGAGATTATAAGCACACATGGTCTCAAACAAAAACCAGTTAAAAATAATATAGTCATGCAGGTCGTAAAATAGTTCTATAGTGCTGCTACTTTGAACTGGATTATCTTTCAACAATAACTAATGTTAAAGTAGAAGATATAAATGGTGGATTTGGAAGTGCTGAAGGAAGACAGTGGGGTATTAGTTTTTACACAATGGAACAGGTAGATGAAGAATATTATTAACCCGGGAAGTTGGAATAATAAAGCGCTGTAATTACTGATGTAGCAAACTGATGGAACCACTACATAGAGTTATAATACTGATGATATCAAATATTCAGATACCAAGAAGAACTGTTATAGAAGCATGATAGTATATTTGATAGATCAACCAATTATTCTCTAGTGTTCCTGGTCACCTTCACCAAGAAACTATTCACGATTAACTTCAAATCAGATGTTGATTTAGCTGCCAAAGAAGGTAGAGCGCAGTAGGTGGCGGAATAATAAAAGTAGAGAGGGTACTAACCATAATCATACAAGAGCCGCAGCTTAATCAGTTGTGGAGTTTACATGATGGCATAGATGTTCTGGAATAATTCATCTGCTTCATATACCATCAAAAATTGAAATAAATGGAAACATTGTGCTGCAGATTATATGCTTTTTAGGAGATTATAACAGAAAACCTTCTATAGTGTAATTGGGGCTTATCAAAATGTTGGTGTTTATAAAAATGGAGCACAAATTACTATTGATAATTCAGCTCCAGAAAGCTGTGGAACAAAAATGCAAAAATGTTGAGGAACAACAGGTAACAACCTCATGTAGTGGTTCATTAGTTTATGGTAGGATTATGCTGAAGGAAATGGTACTTTAATTGATAATAAAGTGATAATTCACGTTGCAAATATATCCTGATTCAGGAGTTTGCAAAAAATAGCGGCAAAATCAATTTCGCTGGATATATAACAAACCAAAATAAAAGATGGAGATAGAAACTTGACAGTACTGCTTCAGCCATTGGTGTAACATCTTCTTGAAAGTATTATGTAAGAAAAGGTAAAGGAACTCACAGGTAAAAGAACACCTATAAACTCAACCCATTCATGTAAATAGATTAATGAACATAAAGCAGTTATTACCTTTACTGATAAAAACAATGAAGCCAGCAACTGCATGATGGCATCTTGCACAATGGAAAACCAATATGGATATGGTAGTTTTAATACTGAATGGCTGATTTAGGCAAATACGGTAATAGACCTTATCAGATTGCGTGAAGCTGAGAAGAACTCTACATCAACACAACGGACAAAGATGAATGGAACTATGCTAAATATCGTATGAAAAATGCAACTTATATTTCAGACAATAAATCAGCAGATATGAGTTAACATTGGTTTAATTAATCAACCTACAAAAGAAATTGAATGGGATACTGACCGTTTTTGCAGGAGATGGAACATCAGGACATCTTTTTAGGCATTGGTACAAATTATAAAGGTATGAAAATTACACGTCCACCATCATGGAAGAAATAATGATTGGGAAATTTATAGTACTGTAATTAATGCTGATAAAAGGTGTTACCAAGATGCTGTGGAAGTTGAAGACAAAAACAGAAATAAAGGAATTCAAAATTATAGTGGCAATACAGGTGGTGTAAATAGTAATGATCCATTTAATGATATAGCTATGGAATCTGATATTGTTACAAATTGATGAACATGTATGGAGATGTTTCAATAGAGATACTCAATTATCTTATGCTAAGAATTATCAAGTAAATGAAAGGACTGGCAATGGTAACTCATTAAAATGATGGAACACCAAACAGTGTTACTCAGACACTGGAAGCAAAAACCCATGGAGTAAAATTATAACAAAAAAAGGTAGCGATGTTTGGGGAAACTCGTTACAAACCTATAAACAGGACTTTGTAAACTTTGGTAAACTCGAAAATGGATGGTAGTGATAAAGGTCTTGCAAGAATTGGACCATGTTATGGATTAGTTGCAACTGACGGAAGCACAGAACTTGAAAATAGTGGAAGTTATTGTAACTGGAAACTTGATCCTGTTTGATCCAAATAATACACCTCTGCTGAATCAAAACCCATGGCGTAAACTATGGTATTATAGGTATTTGTGATACAAAAGATATAAAACTATAATACAGTTAGTAAAACTGTAAAGTGGCGATGAAAAATGCACAACAATCGAAATATAATGATGGTAAGACGAGGTTGAAGCATAAAGCTACTGGCATTTTTAAGGAAAATAGAAAATGATGCAAATCAAATGATGTTAAAATTATATTCAAAAATACAAATCGCTGGATCAACTGGTATAGATGTATCAAATCCTAACGTAGATAATATAAATGAGGTGTAGGTATTGGTGTTGGGGCAACGCGGCAAAATGACAGAAATAATACTGATTACACAATTAAAGGTGGAGTACCGAACCAGGTGCAAGTGATATGCTTTAGGTTCATCAGCAAAGCTGGCAGCAGCTTTACAAATCTTTCAGGATTAAAGGGACAATAAATGGAATGACTTTTGATATAGCTAAAATGACATCTTAAGGTAAAAAATGGAATAGGTATTTATGCAGAAGATGCTGATATTAAAGTTAATTCTGATAAATTCACTGTGTTTATCAAGATAATGGTGCTGGATTGCGGCACGGATACCCTGAGTTGCAGGAAACACAAAGATCAAAGCACCACTCTGTAGACAAACTAAGGATTTAACAACTACTGGAGCTAAAGATCAGCGGATTTGCAATGGCATTTGTGGAAAAATGCCTCAAAACAAATAGCCTAACCATATGAATATTAAATCAAACGCAGATGGAAGTAAAGTAAACCTTCAATAAGGAAATGATAATAGAGAAAATAAATAAAGGTATTTGGTGGTATATAGTAAATACTAATGATACTAATGATAGTAAATAATTATGGTAAAATTTCAGAAGATACATCTTCTCAGTAACTAACCTTAGAGCTATGTATACAACAAAGGAATATTCAGAAACTATGGAGAGGCGAACTTAATGATCCATTAATGCCTAATCAAAACAAAAATAAAAGATGTGGAGACAAGAAAGCAAATGTTGGTATTATAGCTAATACTTACACAAAGACAAAGGAACAGGTAATTATCAACAATTGAAAACTATGCTGATATTACAATTGAGACGATGCAAATAGTAAAAATACAGGAAGCTGTTATTTATGGATATATGCATAACTGCACCTAACCGAGGAACAGATGATATAAGATTATTAGAAGAAGTTATGGTATTTACCTGGAGATGGAAATGTTGACATTAGGAAAGGAACTGTACTAAAGTAGGAAAATGATATCATTAGGACATGAAATATATACAGGAAAACTTTTCAGATGGGAAATTAGACTTTGCAATTACTGACAACCAGGTGGGTTAACCGAGTAAAAAGGAACAGGTAGCAGCAGTAGTACCATATGCGAAGAAAGACGACTTATTATCCGGACTTTCTGAACAAAGAGAAAGAGATTCTTCTAATTGGTTTGTACATAGTACAAAGACTTGCCGCTAGGAAATAGACTGGTTACTGCAAATGCTGACATGGATATTGACAGATATTCTTATGGGTATCGTGCTTACAGAAGATGGAGGAGCAACTGTAAAACTTGGAGACAATATTGCACCAAAATTGTAAATGGCTCAAATAAATCAGCTGGAGGAGAAACCATCAGCAACTAACTAGGTCCAAAAATCTCAAGAAGTAAGATGCACAAGGAAATGTTTACTATTATTCAGCAGATGATCAATCTAAAGTTATTGAAATGCTGAAGTAAATAATGAATGGCGATTATAACACTGCTTACCTACAAGAGGACAAGTAATTAAATGACGAACTATTGGACCTTAGATCACAAAACGACCTTAAAGCTCAAGCTTTAGATCCCACAGCAGCCAGGACATGGAAACTTAGGTATCGTTCAGCAAATACTGATGAAAATGGCTTCGATTAACCGAGGAACACCAGCAACAGGACTCTGACACAATATAATATTCAGCAGCTATGGCAGTGACGTAATAAGTATGAAGTAGATTCCAAGGAGCCAGTATTTAAAGAAGTTATTAGACGAAGGTAACATAGTTAATGAAGGTAGTTATTATTGTTCAAGAAGACGGTGGAATTGGTATGTTTGCAACTGGTAAACATTCAAAAGCAGTAAATAAAGGTAATATTACACTCTGTTGGTAAAAAATCATTGAATGTATCTTGAGATAGCTACAAGGAGAAAAACTACGGAACAATTACAGGTAATGCAGAAAATCTTAAGGTGAAGGTAATTAATGGAGGACCTATTAAGAACTACGGAACAATTAGATACAGGTACAGTTCAGCGGAATCGTAAACTGATAGCCCAAATCATTGTTGACAATGCTGAAACGTTGTAGAATATATCTTCTAATGTAGATTCACCAACAGCTAAAGAAACAAATATCAGGGGCCAATGGAAGAATGATCATGTTATCAGTTACGCTGGACCCTGCAAATGGAAAACTGATATGAAAGCCACCAGAGGAACACCAGAAACCTGCATAACAGGTGTTGAAATAACCATTAAATTACCAACTATTATACTGAGAAAGTGTTGCAGATGAAATTATTACACCTATAGGAAGGATATAAACAGTGATGGACCAAGAGAAAGCAATCAGTATCTAAACGTGAGAAGCGTAGATTCAAACTGCTTTGAAAAGATTAAACGCGCGATAAGAGCACTATTACAGTCTTTCTGGTTCAACTAAAGTTAAATAATAGATCGTATCACAAGATGAATAATGTCCCACATAGCTTTCAAATTACGATAAAGATCAATTATCACCAGTGTTGGAATGTATGTTGATACATTCCGGAGCAAGAGCACTAGACCACCTGATAATTCCCCAACTCCCATTACCAAAATTATTCAAGATAACCAAGTATTTTTACCAGAAGCTGCATTATACACGCTACAAATGCAAAGCAATTGATTTGGAAAAGTTAGTAGTTGATCCAGCGAGGTAGTGCAGCAACAGTTTATATGATAATAATATTTCAAACCATTTAACGAAGCATTATCAAACACACCAGGAGCTGTGGTTAATCCATTATCAGCTCTTTATTAATCATGTTGCAAGTATCAGTGATGACAATCCACCAGGAAGAAGTTGTAATGAGAAACATATCATCCATTCGCATAAGATGATGATACTAACCTAGAAAACTCTACAAACAACTTGGATAACGAATACGAAATCACAACCACAGCCATGAAAAGTTCAAAAAATTGAAAGCTAGGAAATGGAGAAGACATATTTTACAAAGCATTTAACCAACAGAGGACATACCATGGTGGAGTTCAACAAAGAATTAAATCTACATCAGATATTATTGTGGAGAAGTAGCTGAACTAGAGCTGATAGCGTATCTAAAGATTCTAATAAGATCAAAAGCACGGACAAAGAAATGAATGCATGACTGACAGGTGGAATACCAGATTGGCTGCAATGCGAGGAGTTGGAGCACGAAGACGAAACTGTAAGACTGGACAAAGTTCAGGATGGTAGTAGGTAATAAAGTAACTACTTCAGATTTAAAGATTTAGCAAGATCTTATGAAAATTGCAATGTTGAAAAGCAGGAGTATTTAAATCAATCCCACTTGATGGAGATGGAACATAAGATCTTAACTTAGGTGGAGACGGATTCTTTGGAAGAAATGATATGAAACGTAAATTGGGGTAGACCAAGAATCTCCAAGCAGAATTTTAATTACTACTCTTTATGGAGCAGGGATTGAAATTTAGACTGAAAAGAATTTGTAGTAAATGACGGATTCAGCATAGTACCCAAAAGTGTGAATAAGAACAGAATACGGAAGATTCTCATCAACTCAGGAAAACGGGACATGGTATGATGTTAAGAGCAACGATTATATCTCAGTTAAGCCATGCTGAATAGACTTTTAACTATAATCAAAAAGTATTCAAGAACACAAACTTAACAGCAAGTTTAGGATTTAGCATGAAAGTGAAATTGAAAAACTTGATGACGTTGAAAATGAAGCAAGAATCATAGCAGCATGGAGTGACTACTTTGGAATCAGGAGACAAAGAAAATAAGAAAGGAAAACTTCAAGTCAGACTGAAACTAGGAATAGACAACGGAAGATTAGTTAACAGTACACAGGATACGATAAAAAAGGGTCACAACTTCAGAGCAGGATTAGGATTGAAAGTAATGTACTAGAAATAGGGATTAGAGAAAATCTGAAAGATGTGAAGAAGAAAATAGCTTAAACAAAACGGGAGTGAGGCTGCCAGAGATGGTGGCTCTCTTTTGATGAAATTTATTAATTATACCAGAACACTCACGACTTTATACTATTCCACGTTTAAAAAGCGAATATTTATTTTTTAACAAAAAGATAGCAAGAAGTCGTAGGCTTTCATAGTGATGAATTGTGTATTGAAAAAGGATACATCCATGATACAATTTTGTATGAAAATATCGAAGAGAAATAATTAAAAATAATATCAAAATCAAAAGGAGGTGTAATTTTGTGAAATATAATTTAGCATTTAAATACAGGATTTATCCAAATAAAGGAACAAGAATTGTTGATAAATAAGACTTTTTGGATGTGTTTGCTTTGTTTACAATACGATTTTGTACACTGTGAATAAAAATTTATGAAGAAACTGGAAAAATAAAATAATTACACCTGCCAGTTTAAAAGTGAAAAATCAAATTTTTTGAAAAGAAGTGGACAGTCTGGCACTTTCAAATGCTCAATTGAATGTAAAACGATCGTTTACGAATCGAAAAGAGCGAAGTTTCCAAGATCCAAATCTAAAAAGAATAATGTTAAAAGCTGTTACACGACAAATTGTGTGAATAATTCAATACGAATTGAGGAAAAACAAATATTTGATTTTGCCAAAATTGAAAAAGTTAAATTAAAATATCATGAGAAATACCAAAGGATTATAGAATAAAGTCGGTAACATTGACAAACAGTAATGAAATTACTATGTTTCTGTTTTAACGGAATTTGAAAAAGAAATTCAAAAATACCAAGTAATGATAAAGTGATTGGCCTTGATTTTTCAATGTCTGAATTATTTGTCAGTTCTGAAAAACCAAAGAGCTGATTATCCAAGATATTTTAGGATGTTGGAAGAAGAATTGAAAAATTGCAGAAATCATATCAAAAAGTGAGATTTTCTAAAAATTGGTATAAAAGCAAAAAGTGAAAATATCAAATTGCATGAATAGTATCAAAAATTGTCGAAGAGATTTTCATATAAATTATCGAAAAATTATCTGCTAGAATGCTGTGGTTGTTGAAAATTTGAATATGAAAGGGATGAGCTCAGGTATTAAATTTTGGGAAAAAGTGTAGGAGATAATGGATGGGGAAATATTCTTTGAGGATGCTTTGAGTATAAGTTGATGTTTTTAGGGAAACACTTTTGAAGATAGATAAGTGGTTTCATCGTCGAAAAACTTGCAGTAAATGTGGGAAACATTAAAGAGGAACTGAAATTATCAGAAAGAAGTTATAAATGTGAGTGCTGTGGGATTGAAATTGATAGAGATTACAATGCGGCACTGAATATAAAAGAGATGTTGGGAAAAGAAATCTTTGAAATATTAGGAAACATAAAAACAGGGCAGGGACTGCCTGAAGAGCTTTGGTAAATATTTAGTAGCAAAAAGCAGGTACTTTCCTCAAGAAGCTCCTGCTTCTAAAAAGCGGGAGTAGTTCACTTATTTAAAAGTAAATATTAAAAAGATTTATAATGTATTCGTTATTCAAACGAGGTTTAGTATTAGTCGTGAGATAAATAGCATATTTTTATTAAAAATTTGAAATAATTATAGACATTCTCTATAAGAGTACAAAAAACTGGAGTTATTTAAACAGCTCCAGCTTTTTATTATATTAATTTATTAATTATTTCTTAGTTTCTACCATTTTAGCCTGTTTTAAATGCTGTCTGGTATTTTTATTCTCAATAATTCCATATTTTGCTTTATTAATTTCAATTTGTAAATTTTTAACAGTTTCTATTGGGATTTCACTTGGTTTTTGCCTTTTAATAAAATTTCAGCTGCAATTTCTCCAGAACGATAACCAATGTTATAATCAGTAGTTCCTTGGGAAATTAGCCCTCCTGCATTGGAGAATACGTTATTTGTAGCTAGAACTGGTATCTTTTGATTTATTAAACACATCAAGTATTGCTGCAAAATATGAAGCTACCGTATTATCTTGAATAGCATAGTAAATATCAATATCTTTTTTGCAATAAGATTTGCAGCCGCAACCATTTCTGTACCATTTGTAACAGCCTTTTTCAACTACTGTAAATCCATATTGCCCCCGCTAACTTTTTCAAATTATTTACTTCAGAAACCGAATTTTGTTCAGATGAATTATAAATTATCCCTATTTTCTTAGCTCCTGGTAACAACTCTTCATTAATTTTCAAATTTTCAGTAACTGGTGCCGCCCCTGCTTGTCCCTGTAACATTAGGAATCCTTCAAGTCCTGCACTTTTTAGGATCTGTAACTGACCCAAATACAACTGGTATTTCACTCCCAACCTGATTTTTTAGCCGCCTGTGCTGTTGGAGTAGTAATCGCAAAAACTAGATCCTTTTTTTATCCGCTGCAAACTGCTGCATAATCAAAGTCTGGTTACTCATATCATTATTTGCAATTTTGTCATCATAATCAGCCTTCACTCCAGCCTTCGCCAGCGCATCCTTAAATCCTTGCTTTGCCGCATTCAATGCTGGATGATCCACAATCTATGACAGCCCAATTTTATAAACCTTTTCACTAACTTTTGAATCCTTTTTGCTCTTGAGAATCATTACCTTTTTATTTCCACAAGATAAAAAGTATTCCTCCTAACATACCGAATAACAGTACACCTCTCATAATTTTTCATCTTTTTTTCCTCCTAAAATAAATAATTTTTAATTTGTATTACTATTTTTACCATATTTTTCAAAATTTTTCCATTAAATATTTTTCTTTAAGAATAAAAAAACCTTAACCATTTTTCCCACAAAATGCCACCCCAACCAAAAGTAATATCCTCAATTCCCCTATCCTTCAAAGCAACATCATATTTTTTTCTCAATAATCTGCTCCACAGCCTCTTTTGAAACTTTTTCAAGACTATTCTCATCTTCGTAACCTTAAATTCCAGTATAAACCTCTATTATTCTTATTTCTAGGCTCTATCATCAAATCATATCTCCCAAGCCCAGATTCTTCGTTAGACTTCACATAATAATGATTATCCAAATAAAACATCATTCCTAAGACCAATCCATGATAAAAATCCTCATTTTTTTAGTATCGTTATAACTAGTCGACTTTAGCAAAATATTCTGCAAAATATTTTTCAAAATAGTTAAATTTCAGCTTTTTATGATCCATCGCCTTTCTAAAACAAACTTTCCCCCCAAAATTTACCTCAATAAACTTCTGTCTAAAAACTCCCTAACTTCCCTGATTAGGCAACCCTCAAAGAATACATTCTCATAATCCTCCCCAATCTTCTCATCAACCGTCAAATACCCGCTAAACAAAAAGCAATTCCCAAATTTCCTCCTGCCTGCAATACAGACAAATCAGAGTTCCCATTAATATTTTCTTCCACACTTTCCCCTGAAAAATAACTGTTCCAAAGTTTCCATTGTTTCAGCATCCACATTTTTAAAAATATCATTGATAAGAAAATTTCCAGAAGAATTAATCCAATTTGGAGCCAGTTTTTATCAAAAAGAAAATTTAAAATACTCCATGGGATGTAAACTTCGAATCTCCAAATTTGTAGCCGTCATACCACAATTTAACATCAGCAAGTTTAAATTCAATATTGTAGTCACAAAGTGCCTTTTTACCTCATCTTCAGTAAATCCAAAAATTCAGAATAATGATTGCTCAAAATAGAATATATTCTTAAATTATTCAAATCTGAAAAAGATTCCCAGCTTTTTATGACTCTTATGATTCCTAGTCATAATACCCAGTTTTTAAATACTGATTTGGTTTTTAATGCTTCCCGTAAAAATCTTAAAAATATAATTGCTTTGTCGTAATAGTGATATTCATAAGCTGAAATTAAAGGGCTGTCGTATTCATCAATCAAAAGGACGATCTCTTTATTGTAATATTTGTATAAATAAGCTGTCAAATACTTTAGAGAATTTTTCATAATCTCCATCATCTTTTTGAACCATATTTTATCAAAAGTTTTAAGTTCAGATTCATTTAACGAACTTCTCACATATTCAAATTCATTGTAAAGACTTGATATCAAAGATTTAATGGAATTTAAGAAATTTTTCCCAGCTGTCAGCCTTAATTCCTTTTAATGAAATAAAAACAACAGGATATTGCCCTTGCTCTGAAAAATGTTCAGATTTCTCAATATCTAGCCATTAAACAATTTCTTTTATTTTCTTTAGCATTATAAATATCAAAAATATTTTAGCATCGACATATTTAATGTTTTTTCCAAATCTTCTTGGACGTAAAAAGTTTTACTTTAGAACCATCATCTAAAATATTGGAAATAAAATTTAGGTTTTATCAACATAATAACAATTATTATTTATAATTTCCTTAAAATCTTCAATACCAACAGGAATTTTTCTTCATTTATCTACCTCCCTAATGTTAAATGTATTTAAATTTTATCTTCTTTTTACACTATTATTTTTACCATATATTTCAATTTTTATTACAAAAAGAAGAGCCACCATCTCTGCAGCCCTCCTCCCGTTTTGTTTAGCTATTTTCTTCACATCTTTTAAGATTTCTAATCCCTATTTCTAGTACACTACTTTCAATCCTAATCCTGCTCTGAAGTTGTGTCCTTTTTGTATCGTATCCTGTGTTTACTGTTAAACCTAATCTTCCGTTGTCTCATTCCTAGTTTCAAGTCTGACTTGAAAGTTTTCTCTTGTTTCTTTGTCTCCTTTGATTCCCAAAGTAGTCACTCCATGCTGTTGTGATTCTTGCTTCATTTTCAACGTCATCAAGTTTTTTCCAATTTCACTTTCATAACTAAATCCTAAACTTGCTGTTAAGTTTGTGTTCTTGAATACTTTTTGATTATAGTTAAAGTCTATTCCTGCACTTGGCTTTAACTGAGATGATAATCGTTGCTCTGTCACATTTAATGCCATGTCTCCGTTTTCATGGATTGATGAGAATCTTCCGTATTCTGTTCTTATTCCAACTTTTTGGTACTATGCTGAATCCGTCATTTACTACAAATTCTTTTCTAGTCCCTGCATTTAATCCTGCTCCATAAGAGTAGTAATTAGATTCTGCTTGGAATTCTTGGTCTACTTCCCAGAATTTACGTTTCATATCATTTCTTCCAAAGAATCCGTCTCCACCTAAGTTAAGTCTTACTGTTCCATCTCCATCAAGTGGGATTGATTTAAATACTCTGCTTTCAACATTGCTTGATTTTCATAAGATCTTACTAAACTCTTTAAATCCAAGTAGTTGTTTATTACACCTGCATACCATCTCTGAACTTTGTCCAAGTCTTACAGTTTCGTCTTCGTGTACATACACATCCTCCTGCATTACTTGACCAATCTGGTATTCCACCTGATCAGTCTTGTATTCATTTCTTTTGTCCAAATGCTTTGATCTTATTAGAATCTTTAGATACATTTCTATCAGCTCTAAGTTCAGCTACTTCTCACCAATAATATCTGATGTAGATTTAATTCTTTGTTGAACTCCACCGTAAATATGTCCTCTCATTTTGGTCAAATGCTTTAGTGCTAAAATATGTCCTTCTCTACTTTCCTAAGCTATTCAATTTGTTGAATATGTCTTTTCATGGCTGTGAGGTTTTAGCGATTTCGTATACGTTATCCAAGTTATTAGCAAAGTTTTCAAGGTTAATATCACCTTGTGCGAATGAATGATAAGGAATTTTACTCATTACAACTTCTGAAATTTGGTTACTTGCACCAATCTTAGCTGCAACATGCCAAGTTAATGAAGCTGACAATGGATTAACTGTAACTCCACCTGTTAAACTGCAAACTCATCATTAAATGGTTTTAATATATTGTTCTTAACTATATTACCAGCGTCATCTTTTAGTATCTCCGATCTCTGATAGCTTTAGCATTTGTATATAATGTTGCTTCTGGTCCAAAGTATAAGTTTATTTTTCCTAACTTGCTTAAGTTATCAATTCCATTAATTGGATTAGCAAACTTAACTCAGATGTATCAACATACATTCCAATACTTGTTACTTGATAATGGTTCTCTATGGTGGTTAGCCCATAATGGATTATTCCATTTATCTCTAGCAGAAAGATCAACTATTCTAGCTGCTCCAGCAATTGTGCTACTTGCATCTGCTCCCCAATCTTTTTCCTACAGTTTGAAGACTACTTGAATATTTTATATGTTCTCCCAAGGTCCATTAGAGCTGTAGATGATTTAGTATCAGTATCTACTATCATATATTGGTGTGTCAACTCCATCTATGCTAACCTTTTTGCAAAGTAACATAAACATCTGGTAATTTAATAGTTGTTCCAAACACCGTTGTCTTAGGATTTCCTGATGTTCCTTCTTCAATTGAGCTTTCATATCCAGGGTTTTTCCATCTGCAGGATCAGCGTAATAATCTTGATGTCCATCTTTACCATTAGCTTCTCCAGCAGTTATTGCTTTAGAATAATCAGGTGAAGTTGTATCAGAAATATATCTATGATTTCCAGCTGCGTCAACAATAAACTTAGAACCATCTGTTACAATTCCACGAGAATCTTTTTCCTGTTACATTAATCTTCCATAGTTCTTAATGTATCCTCCGTTAATCTGTAACCATACCTTAAGGTTTTGTGCATTACCTGTAATTACTCCAGTTTTTCATTTATACCTAAAGCTCCTCTATCAAGATACATTCCAATTGCATTGTTTCCAACAAGTGTAATAGTACCTTCATTTATAGCTTTTTTGAATTTTCACCAGTTGCAAAACATACCAATTCCACTCGTCTTCTTGAACAACAATATTTCCTTTATTGATTATACGTCCTTCATCCTCTACTTTATGGAATACTGTTTCACCTTTATCATTTACTCTATAGTGTTACGTCCTGCTGCCATAGCTGCTGAGTACATCATATTTTTGTGTATCTGAAAGTCCAGTTATAATTGTACCATTATTTATTGAATCAAATTTAGTACTTTGCTGAAACAATACCAACATTTCCATATCCTACATCTTTATGATTAGGATTTGTAAGACGTTCGTTAACATCATATTGTGATCTAAGGTCAATAGTACCATGATTTATTACACTACCTTTTGTATAATAAGCTGTATTGTAATCACCATTCATTGTTATATTAGCAGTTGAAGTAGCTTTAGAACCAGCATTTGCTGAATAATAGTAAACAGCATTTCCTTGTTCTTCAACATCTAAAGGTACTTTTGGATTTTTATGAGGTTCTGTTGAGTGAACTTGTCCTCCAGTTACTTTATTTGAAGCAAGATTAATAGTTCCTCCAAGAGTTACATCAGTTATTGCTTTAGTATCTTGTTTAGCAAGAACAATACCATAAGAGTATCTGTCAATATCCATATCAGCATTTACGGCAACTGATCTATCTTTATTTGACAAGTCTTTGTTACTGTCAATGTAAACCCCAATTGAATAATCTCTGTCTCTTGGTGTATCAAGTTTAGATAATAAATCATCAGGATCAGCATATCCATTAACGCTTCCAGAAGTATTTGCTTGTCTATCAAAATGTTGTATATTTCCATTATTATCTTTCCATGAATGTCGTACATGTCCAAGAACAGTATCATTACCTACGAGAAGTTTACTTCCTGAAATATTAACATTTCCATCTCCAGAGAAGATACCATAACTATTTCTGTTAATCTTATATGTTACTTTATCACCACTACCATCTTGTTTAGCACCAGTTTTAATGTTATATCCATAACAGCCCAGCTTCCATATTTTTAGTTGTTGTTGTACTTGTAGCTGAATTATCTCCAATTGTAATATCAGCATAGTTTTCAATGAATGAATTATTTCACATCTTTTGAACGATCATTTGCAAAAATTCCTACATTTGCTTTTTGTCATATCAGTAGATGTTACATTTTTTGCAAAATCTGGCATTAGAGATTCATTAAGTTTAATATCTCCATAGTTTTTAAATGTTCCTTTATTTACAACTGCTCCGTAAGCTTTTTAAGGTTAGTTACAGATCTTTTTCTGAAATCTCACCATAGTTTTTACTACATCATTAGCATCATTAGTATTTACTAAGATCTCAGCAACTCCAGCAGCTGTACCAACATTATTTCCAGCTGTTTCAGACACTAATGATACTTTTTGTTGTATTATCTCCTTTATTAGGAGAAGTCAATATTCATATTATTTATTGCTGTTGTTTGACCTTGCTTTCCACCAAAACGCCATTGCAAATCCATTTTTATCATTAGCTCCATTGTAGTTATATTGGAAAGTCTTATCATGTGCACCAGCTACTCCAGCATTACTTGAATTACTTGCTACTAGAGTATTATCCATTGCCCATAATCCAACACCATTATCTTTAGTAAGTACAGGAATTTTAGATGAATTTACTTTTAATATCAGCATTTTTCTGCATAAACACCTATTCCATTTTTACCTGTAAGAATATCATTTTTACCTATATCAAATGTTGTAAAGAATGATGATGTTGGTACTGAATTAGATATAGCTGCTTTATTTCCTGCTGATGCTCCAGTTGCACTCTAATAAAGTTCCATCGCTTGCACCTGTAAGTTTAATTACTCCACCTTGAGTTGAATTTTTACCATTTACTAATGCAATACCTACACCCTCTTACATTATCCTTGCATAATCCATATTAGGATTTGATACATCAATACCATTTGATCCGGCAGTAGGTGAATTTACAACTCAACTTCAACATCTTTTGTAATGCACTATTTCTATTTTCAGCATAGATACCTGTAGCTTTTTATTTCCTTCAACATAAATTTTTGCATTATTATGTTTGATTGCTATTTTGTTTATTTTATTATTTTCACTCTTTATCTTTATTATAATCTATTTCATCTGTATCTGAAATACCTATGATACCATAGTTTACACCACTCTGCTTTGTGAGTCAGTTGATCTAGTAATATTTGAACTCTTATAACTAGGATCAGGATCGTATTTACCAGTTGCTACAATTTCACTACCATCTAAGTTATCAATAGTACTTCCATCAGTTGCAACTAATGACAACCATGATCAACTCTTGTAAGACCTTTACCAGTAGAAGTACCATCTCCATTTTTAAGGGTACCAAAGTTTACAAGAAGTCCTGTTATAGATTATCTTCTTTTCCTCCCCAAATATCAACAATACCTTTTATTTATAATTCCTGATTTATCATTTTGAGTTTTTACCCAGTTAGCTTGAGAAGCCGCTATACTCAAATTTTCCCATTTATTTTAAAGAGTTACCCATTGCAAATCCAACATTTTGTCTTTGGAAATTCTTATCAACGTCTACTGTTCCTAAAGCTCTATTTGAAGCTATCTCCAACCATTTTTCTTACCAGCATTAATTGTAACAAGGTCAGATCCCATAGCTATATTATTAAATGGATCATTGTGTTTATGAGTTCCTGTAATATTAGTTATATCGGTTTTAGTGTTACCAGTACCACCATCAGCAGTCGGAACAACATTTTCAACTACAACATCTTGATCAATTGTTACTTTATCCGCATTAATTACAGTACTATAAATTTTCCATTGTTTTCCATCATGTCCATGTTGGTCACCAGCACCAGGAACCACATTAGCAATTTGCATACCTTTTATAGTTTTTACCAATACTATATAAGTAACTATTGCTAAGACCATCACCACCAGCTTGCTTTATCATTCCATAAAATTTCATTTTGAAAGGTTGGTTAATTACACCTATATTAACTCCACCATCTTTTTGTCTTATTATCTGAAATAAATACGTGAACATGTTCCATTCCACGATATTTAGCAGCTTTCCATTCAGGAGTACTATCATCATCTGATTTTATATAATAGTCTGACAAAGGTAAATTACCAGCATTATTTTTCCCATGTATTATATCCATATTTATTTCCTGTATAAAGGATACCATCATACATTGCTATATTGGTTGTTGCTTTAAAGTTAATATTTGCTTCTTTATCATTTCCAGTTCTTTCTACAAAGAATGGAGTTGAATTTGTATGGTCATTATCTGAACCGAATTTACCTAATCTCGTAAGAGTAGTTGATGTCACATAACCAGAACCAGCATTAGAAAAATCAGATGTTTTTAATTTTGGAGTTGTACCAGATCCAGTTTGTACTAAGTTATTTTGGTTTGTTATATTTCCAGCAAAATTAATAGTTGCATAATCTTTTGCAAAAACTCCTGTATTAGGTCCTGTTACAACATGGATTCCAACCCCAGCTCCAGTTCCTTGAATATCAACAAGTGAACCTTTTCCTTCAGCAAAAGCTCCTATACCATAAATCAATGAATTAGTACTTGCTACTGTTGCTGTAGTAGGAGTTCCATTAACATCAATTTTATTTGCATTTTCTTCTACTGCTTTAGTTGCTGCAGTTGCACCTTTAATAACAACTTGTCCACCATCTCTTGCATAAGCACCTATATTTTGGTAAACATAATCTCTTTCAGGAACATTTGTTGTTGTGTCATAACCTCCTAAAATTAGATAATCTGCAGCTGTAATATTTCCATTTATATTAACTTGTGATCTTCCAAGTGATCCTGCGTCTGATCTATCTTGACTATCAGCAAAAGCTACAATTGATCGTCCACCACCGGCTCTTGTATTAACTGCACCGGTATTTTTTTCCACATTTATTACACCACCATTTTTTGCATAATATGCTATACCGTCTTTAGTAACCATATCAACATCTGTGGTGAAGTTAATAGTAGATTGTTCTTTGTGAGCACTAGCAGCACCATTTAAATTATATTTTGCAGTGTCAGTAAATCCACCATTAGCATATCCCATTATAGTTTTGCTTGAAGTATCATCATATTTAATATTTGCAACATTATATCCTCTGTATACAGCAGTTCCAGTGTTTTTAACTCCATCAGTAATTGCAGCAACTGTTCCTGTAGTACCAGTTCCACCAACATATTTAGTTTCAGTAGCTACATCTACACCAGTTCCATTAGTAGCATAAACTAATACACTGTTTTCTGCATTACTTCCAAATCCTACGTTTATATTTTTTTACATTAACATTTTTGAATCTCCTGTTAAATTTCCAAAATAAGCTTTCTACCTATGTTTTTTTATTTTTGTCCTGAAGCTGCATATAAAGCTATATTATTTTTGGGCTTTATTAACATTAGGTGTCATCCAATGAGCATATTGTCCACCCATTGCACCTTGAATACTAATTTCACCTTCAAAAACACCAACAGGTGCTACATTAGCATTAGTAGCAGCGTCTGGATTAGCTTTTACCATTTTCATTTACATTATTCATATTCTTAGTTGGACCATTAAGTTTAACTATTGTATTATTGTCTCCAACCATTTGAACATCACCAAGAACAAGTTTACTAGTAGTATTGCTATCAACATAAGCTAAACCATCATACACAGCATTATAATCACCATTTACATAGATTCTACCTTTTTCCTTTTTGTTGTAGGATCTGAAAGGTTATCTATACCTACAGGATTTGTGGTTCCCACAGTGTCTCCATTATCAATCTTTAATTTATTAACATATCCATTTACTTTATAAACACTGTTTCTATTACCATTAAGTGTAATATCCACATTATCTCCAGTTAATGTTGTAGTTTTTGTATCACTTGTAGTTCCATTTTGTAAATTAATTACAACATTATTGTCACCTTTAGCTTCTAATAAACTTGACCCATTACCTTTATCAAAAAGTAATTTTGTTATCAGCCGCTGAAGCAGTATTAACAGCTATTAATACATGATTACCACTAGTATTAACACCTTTAATCCAAGAATCTTCTCCAAATTTTTATTTCTCCATTATGAACATAAATACCTGTACCTTCATCTACATTTATATGTGTATTTTTAATTGAACTAATTGTTCCTTTAGTAGTTCCCTGTTGTTCCACTTCCAACAAGTATTCCAGTTGAGCTGGTACCATTTACTGAGAAATCTGTATCTTCTATTTTATCAATTGTAGATCCACCAGTTACAACAATACCATTACTGTTATTACCAGTTACTGTATATGAACCTCTTGGATAGCGATGTTCTCTGCTATAATATTTATAGGAGTAACTGTACTGTGAACGATTACACCATTACTATTGTTTTCCACTAACAGTCATTTGAGTTCCTTTTAATTCCAATTTACCCCCATGGCTTGCATAAATACCATTATTTGATGAACCGCCTACATTAAATGTTGAATCAATATCTGTTACTGTACCTGCATTTTTGCTTGAATACCATTATTACTTGATCCATTTACAGTAAATGTTGATAAATTAGATACAGTTAATTGAGCACCTGCTTTATCTACAAGAATAGCGTTACTTTCAGTTCCGCTAGCTATATTAAAAATAGAATGATTTACTGAAGCTGGAGTAGCTGAATTTTTATATAGATAGCATTATTTTTGATCTGATACGGAAGTATTTGCACTTTGTAATTTAAACTTAATATTTTCAACATTTAAAAGCACCTGTACCATTATCTAAAATACCATTAATATTATATCCTGTTATATCAAAATCATTATTATCACCAGTTAATAATGATCCTCTTTCAACTTTTATAGTAGAAGTATTACCACTATTTATAACATTTATAGCATTGTTATCATGCCCAGTTACAGTGAATTTTGGGCTTTTTAACTGTTAGAGCTCCAGTATTATTGTGATAGATACCATTATTTACAGCACCGTCTACACTATAAATAGAATTTTCATCATTAATTACAGCTGAACCTGCTGTATGTAAGGCATTATTATTTCCAGCTACTATAGTTGAAGGTGTTTGCACCATTCGTAGTTTTTCCAACATTAAAAGTTACACCATCAATATTTGTATTTTTATTTGCATAAATAAGGTTACTTTCTGTAATACCAGCATCGTTTTTAATTGTTAAAAGTACCACCTTTAATTTTAATATCAGAAGTACCATTTTGAATGTTGAAACCAATATGTTGTTTTTCCACTGTTAATATTCATATTTACACCTTCAGCATCTAAACTACCACTAGTTAACAATATTCCTGTATTTTGTTTAGTCCCACTAATATTAAATGTAGAAGTATCTCTCATTTCTATTGTTCCATTAACAGCTTCTATACCATTATTAAGCTCTCCTCAATATTAAATGTATTACTATTATTTACTTTTTAATGTAGCAGTTGCAGTTTTAAGAAGTACACCAGCATTTCCTGCAGATCCTTTAACATTAAATTCATTAGCTCCTATTAATTTTTGTTGTTCCTTTATTTACAACAAGTCCTGCACGTGTTCTACTAGGACTTCCTCCTTCTTCAACAAAAATTCTGTTATTTCTTAATGATACATCTGCACTTGCATCTTTTATTTCAATTGCTGAATCAGCCAAGTGAGACCAAGGAGTTACAGAATAACCTGTTGTAGCAGCAGTAGTATCATAATATGAAGTATTATTATCAGGTTCAGTATGTCCAAATAAATTACTATTTACAGATACAGAATATCCATTGGTTCTAGTACCTCCACCAGTACCAGTATACGTATATGAATGTGTATTACTAGTTTGGATAGAAAGTGTAGCATCTGGATAACCAGTAGTATCATTATACACCTCATCAATAGTTAAACCAGGATGTGTCTTTACATATTCTGCCGATGCATACCATCTAGCAGAATTATAAAGTTCAGTATTACTAGGATTTGAAGCATTCCATACTCTATTGGACGATACAGTATACTGTCCATCATCATATCCATTAAAAGTAGAAGCTTTATTTACTTTAACAGTAGTATACATACTACCAGTTGGAATATCATGACCTGACCACCAATTCCAATAATCACCACTATGAAGAGTCGTATCTTTATAAATCCTAAAAATTCCATCTTCAATGCTACTTACAGACGAAAATTCATATCTATGATCACTATACCACCAGTTTTCAGCATTGTAAAGATAATTTTGATTTGCACCTTCTATACTAAAAGGTTCCACCATTTGTTACTGTAGTAGCATGACTTCCTGTATATGCAATACTAGTACTATTATTATTAGTTACATAAGTTGTATCATTAGAGCGACTTGTTCTACTACTTTGGCTACTAGTTGTTCTATCTAATGTAAAACTCTTTAGTTCAGGCAGTTTATATTCTGCATTATAATCAGTCTTAACGCTTTCTAAAGTATATAAAGTATTTTCAAATTTAGGTCCTTTAGGCATTGTAAGTTCAGCAAAGTTTTCTGGAACATAAGGGTCATCTGCTTTATGAACATTTGCCGGATTGATTGTTAATGAATCTGGCTCCTTATTTCTCTTAACATTCAAGTTTGTAGCCCCATATTGATGTTTACTTGCATCAAATACATACTTAGTCAAATCATTAGGTCTTC
>BNJU01001701.1_pt1 | contig 23533 bp, 27 predicted proteins | sample 8539281 | NCBI WGS metagenome assembly BNJU01 (sample SAMD00202456, study PRJDB9452) | human saliva metagenome | isolation source: human saliva | place: Japan
GCAATCGCTGATAATGGCTACTCTGACTTTGTCTTGATGATTACAGATATTATCAACTCAAACTCAGAAATTTTTGGCTATCGGAAGTAATATGGACAAGGTCGAAGCAGCCTTTAACTTTGCTCTTGAGAATAACCATGCTTTCCTAGCAGGCGCTGTTTCTCGTAAGAAGCAAGTGGTGCCTCAACTGACAGAAGTTTTAATGCTTAAAGAGCTTAAATGACGAAGTAAATTACTAGACGGGACTATTCCCTCATACCTAAAAGGAGTTTTGACTCCTTTTTTGATAAGCGAGAGAAATGAAGATTCAAGATTTACAAGACGGAGATTTGATTTTTACAGTCGGATCTTCAGAAATTGCTGCAGCAATCAGAGCAGCAACTGGTTCATACAGCCATGTGGCCATCTTTTTTAATGATGAGATTTATCATGCAACCCATGAGAAGGGTGTTGTCAATCAAGACTTGTCTGATTTTTGGCAGGATGAGGATGTTTATGACGTGTATCGCTATCCAGCTATTGAAGCAGAAGCTGTCTTTAAAAGGGCCAAATTACATCTAGGAAAGCCATACAATTTCAGCTTTTATCCTCAGTCCGATGGTTTTTACTGTTCGGAGTATATTGCGGAAATTTTGCCGATTTTTGATACGATTCCCATGCAGTTTGGCGATGAGGAAAATCAGATTTCTGATTTTTGGCAGGAGTATTATCGAGAATTGGGCTTAGATGTGCCCTTAAATCAGTCTGGGACGAATCCTAGCCAGTTGGCTCAGTCAAGAAAACTCATCTACAAAGGAGAACTTCATGATTAAACTCATCAATCCCAGCCGTTTGACGCGCCAGCCCTTTTTTCAGGAGCTGATTGATTATTTGGATCAACATGAAGACGTTATTTTGAGGGAGATAAAGCGAGAATTTGCTGGTGCGGCTAATATTGATCGCTCAATCGAGGACTACATTAAGGCTGGCTACATCAAGCGGGAGAACAAGCGATATTACCTGACGCTGCCTCTTTTGGAAAGTTTGGATGATTTGCGTTTGGATCAGGAAATCTTTATCCGTGATGATAGTCCCCTCTATCATGAACTGTTGGAGCTGCGCTTTGATACCCAGCTTTCCAATCAGACCAATGCGGCGGTCTTGATGGAAGAGACAGATTTCAGCGGGAAAAGCTGACTTTGGCAAATTATTTTTACAAGATGCAGCGCCAGTATCCGCTGTCTGAGGCACAAAAGCCCCTCTATGCCGTCTTGGGCGATGTCAATCCTGAGTATGCACTCAAGTATATGACGACCTTTCTGCTCAAGTATGTCCGCAAGGCTGAGCTCATGCAGAAGCGGCGGGATATTTTTGTCGATAGCCTAGTGATTTTGGGCTATATCCGGCAAAACGAAGCAGGCAAGTATGAGTTACAGGCCAGCTTTGATAAGGAGAGATTGATTTTTCAGCTGGACTGATTTTCTCATAGAATGAGCAGAATATTTGACCTTTGAAAAGAAAAAACTTATACTACTGTAAACGGTATCAGAAACCGTAAAAAAGAACGGAGGCAATCATATGTCACTAGAAAATAAATTCGATCAAGCTAAGGGCGCTGTTAAAGAAGGCGTGGGCAAAGTTACAGGAGATAACAAGACAGAAGCAGAAGGCTTTGTAGAAAAAACAGTTGCTAAAGCCAAAGAAGTTGCTGAAGATGCTAAAGAAGCTGTAGAAGGTGCCGTTGAAGGTATCAAAAACAGCTTGGATAAATAAAAAAACAATCAGTCGATTATTCGGCTGATTATTTTTTTTTTGCTGATACATAAGGTAGAGGAAGTAGGGAGCTCCAATAATGGAAATCAAAATGCCTGTCGGGACGGAGCTTCCGATGAGAAAGGTTCTTGTGACAGTATCTGCCCCGGTCATGATAAAGGAGCCTAGCAGCATGGCGGCTGGAAAGAGTAAGCGATGATCGCTAGGCAGGAATCGTTTGCTGATATGGCTAGCCAACATACCGATAAAGACTATATTTCCAGCTAGAGATAGGCTAAAGGCGACGAGAGCACTAGCTAATAACAAGGTTATCTGCCGCTCTCTTTTTAGATGAAGCCCCAGACCTAGAGCTGTTTCATTATTTAGACTGAGAATATTGAGCTTGTGGGAGCGCAGATAGGTCAGCAGCCAGAATAAAAGCAAGAAGGGGCCAGCAATAGCTAGACTTTCCCAGTTATTACCCGTAATCTTACCAGCTAGCCAGCTAACTACATAGGTCAGTTTGTTTTGATTGACACGGCCTGTGATGGCAATCATACTGGAAGACAGAATGGTTGATAAGGTCACACCAGCGATAATGAGCTTGACGGGGCTAATAGCTTGGCCTTTTTGATGTGAGATCAGGTAAATAAGGGCTACTGTCAGCATACCGCCAAAGGTCGCGATGAAGGGAAGATAGCGGATATAGAAAGGATCGGTCACTTCTAGCTTGCTGATAGCAAGAGTAATGATAACACCAGCTCCGGCATTGATTCCCAAGGTTCCTGAATCGGCAAGTGGGTTTCGGGTAAAGGTCTGCAGCAGTACACCGCTCATCCCTAGCGAAGCTCCTGCTAGAAGGCAGACTAGAATTCGAGGCAGGCGGATCTGCTCCATGATAAAGGTGCTGCCATCATCTCCCTGCCCCAGCAGATATCGAAAAGCTTCACCGACGTTAAATTCCTGATCGCCTGATGATAGAGACAGTAGGAAAATTAGGAAAGTCAGGAGGCTGAGGCTTACTAGAACCAAAAGAATCCGTTTTTTATCTCTCATAGAAGGCCCCCTTTCTCATCAGCCACAGGAAGACTGGTAGCATAACGAGACTGATAATAGAGCTAAGAGGCAAACCGACCATATGACTCGCTGCAAAATCACAGATTAGTAGAAAGAGCGCTCCTGCTAGCATCGTCAGTGGCAGTATTTTTTGGTAGTTCTTTCCGCTGATGGTTTTGACAAAGTGTGGAATAATCAGTCCGACAAGGGCTAGGCTTCCTACTAGGGCAACAGCTGCCGCTGATAACAGTAGAACAATACTCAGAAAGAACAGGGTTATCTGAGTCGTTCGCTGGCCTAAGCCCTTTGCTACTGTTTCATTGAGGCTGAGAATGGTTAGTTGGTGAGAAAATAACTGTGCCAGCAAGAGGCCTAATAAGATAAAGGGAGCAATGATTTGCAGCATTTTCCAATTGGTTCCTAGAAGTCCTCCAGCCTGCCAACCGATGACAGCATTGGTCAGGTTGAGGTAAATGGTCAAGCCTTGTCCGATAGCAGTCAGGAGTGTTGTTACCATGGCACCGGATAAGACGAGACGTAGTTGCTCAAAACCTATTCTAGGATGGTAGGAGAGACTGAAAACCAGAATACTGGCTAGACAGGCTCCTGCAAGTGAGAGCAGGAGGATGCTACTGTAGTGTATACTCTTAGAAAAGGCATAACCGCAGATGAGCGCTAGGCCAGCTCCAGAGTTGATCCCCAAAAGTCCCGGATCAGCAATGGCATTGCGGGTAATCCCCTGCATGATGGCTCCTGAAACGGCCAAGCTAGCTCCGACTAGCAGAGCTGCTATTCCTCTAGGTAAGCGCAGATCTATGATGATGTTCTGGGCTGGACTTTCCTTGAAAGGATGGCTCAGCGTTTCTATCAGTTGCCGATGGGAGTAGCTGGGAATGCCAAAGCGCAGGTAGAGATAGAGTCCGCTAATCAGCAGGAGAATGAGGGCGAAAAAAACAAGCCAAAAGATGTTGGCCTATTTTTTTGAGTGAAGAGTGTATGAAGCGTCATCTGGTATCCTTTATATAGTCGAAAATCAAATAGCTGTCATGAGATATATCGCTTACTAGCAATGTTTTTTTACTAGTCTGAGTTTCTGCAAGGAATGGCCTAGTTCATTTTTTCAAGGCCATCTTGAATGGTTTTGAGTTCGTATTCAAGTGTCAATGGATCGTTGAAATAAAAGGCGTTGGCATCCACTTTTAAGATATGATTCTGTTGGACAGCGGGAATAGATTTCCAAACATCGCTTTCGTAAAGAGCGCTGCCTGTTTTATCATCTTCAGCTGCAACCAGGACATAATCGCCAATATACTCACTCACCGTTTCTTGGCTGACTTGCAAGTAGCCACTTGGGAATACTTCCTCCTTCACCTTTTGTGGGGCATCAAATCCCAGTGATTTGTAGATAACTTCTCCGCCTCGTCCCCAGTTGTTACCGAAGAGGTAGATTTCCTTTTCATATAGCCCGACAACCGTGAAAGTGACATCTTGTCCCAGCTTTTCTTTTAACTGCTTGCCAATATCAGCTGTTTTACTCTTCCAATCAGCAATCCATTGGTCAGCTTCTTTTTCCTTACCAAAGATTTGGCCAAAGCGATTCAGGATTTCTAAATAGTCATTTTTTCCATAATCAATGGCAATAGTTGGAGCGATTTTCTTTAGTTCATCGATATTTTTGTCACTGGCATCTACCACGATAAGGTCTGGCTTTTGCTTAGCGATTGATTCCAAATCTTCCGGCATCAGGACCTTGGCGTTTTTGACTTTTTCCTTGAGGACAGGGTTTTTAGCATCATAGGATGTTACAGTGACAGGGTCGAAACCTAGTTGCAACAAATAACCGGTGTGGGTTGAGGAGAGGCTGGCGATGCGTTTTGGATTTTTAGGAATGTCGCCGTAGTAGTGAAATCCATCAATTTTGGGCTTGCTGGATAGCTCGACCTTGTCTGCAGAGGCAGAGTTTTCGGGTTTAGATGAGCTGCCGCAGGCAACTAAAAGGAAGATGGTAACAGTAAGGGTGGCAAATGATAAAAACTTTTTCATTTTTTCCTCCAATTCTATAAAAAGTTTAGAAGCTGTATCCATGAAGAAGATATGGAAAAATTATCTATGAATACATAACTTATTTAACGAGCTGATAGCTGAGGCAGAGTGGCTTATCCTGAATAGGATCCCGAATAATCTGGGCTTCAATCTGAAAAATGTCTCTCAGAATATCCGAAGTCATGACCTGCTCAACACTTCCTTGATACCGGATACGCCCATTTTTCATAGCAATCAGCTGATGGGAAAAGCGGGCAGCTAAGTTGATGTCATGCAGAACCATGATAATGGTTTTTCCGCTGAGTCGGTTGAGGTCATTCAGCAACTCCAAGATTTCCAGCTGGTGATTCATATCCAGATAGGTGGTCGGCTCGTCCAGAAAAATAGTCTCTGTATCTTGAGCTAAAGCCATAGCAATCCAGACGCGCTGGCGCTGACCTCCAGACAAATCATCCACCTGCCAGTCTGAAAATTCGCTGACCTGAGTTGCTTCCATAGCCCAGCAGATTTTTTCCCGGTCTTCTGTACTGAGCCGCCCCAAGCCAGTTTGATGCGGAAAGCGGCCATAAGAGACCAGATCATAAACAGTGATGCCATCGGTCGCCTCCATGGTTTGGGGCAGCAAGGCAATCTTTTGCGCCACCTCCTTGGTCGGCAGTAGGGCGATGGATTGTCCATCCAGGGTTATGCTGCCGGCTTTTGTCGGCAAAATACGGGTAAAGGCCTTGAGAAGAGTGGATTTACCGCAGCCATTGCTACCGATAATAGTTGTAATCTTTCCCTCGGCGAGTTGGCAGTCCAGTCCGTCAATAATAACCTTTTGATCGTAGGCGACTTGGATACTTGCTGCAGAGATAGTGGACATAGACTTCCTTTCTGGCTGATTCTTCTATCAGAATTACATCTTTTATTATACCATGAAAAATTTTTTTCTAAAAAAAGAGTTTTCTGACAATTTAATAAAAAAATAAAAATAAAAAAAGTTTTTATAAAATTGTAAATAATAAAAAAATTTAAGCTTTTTCATGCTAAGATAGAAATATAAAAAGAACCTGAAATGATGACATAAATTTACAGGTGGTGAAAGGAAATATGATGAAATTATTGACAAACCTACGCCCCTCTAAGCCTTTGAAAGAGCTGAGGTGGTTTGATATTGCAGTGATTACCCTGCTCATGTTTGGGCAGTTTATTTATCGCTCAACGGAGCTTTATTTAGCTAGCTTTGCGCCAGCTTCCAGCACAGGAGCGACTGAAACGGTGACCAATACAGCCACTGAAGGAGCGGCTTTTTCTAGTAATTTCAATTTTCAGCTGCTGATGCTGGTCTTGACCATTCTTTACCTATTGTTTCGGCGCTTTGACTTTAAGCAGCTTCCTATTCGTATGAGCTGGTCGGTTCTCCTTTGGACTCCTCTTATTTTTGTAGTGGTAGGGTTCTTTGGTGACATTGTAACGACACTGAGCGGCGAGTATAATTACTTTGATCCAACCCTCTGGTCCTATGTGGACCTGCTAGAAATTTTCCGGAAATTTGCTGAACTGACACCTATGGCCATCCTCTACGGACTTCTCAATGGCTTCTATGAGGAATTCTTCTTTCTGGGGCTTATGACCTCTGTTAAGGATAAGTATAAGTGGTGGGCTCTGGCCTACTCTACTATCATTCGGATTTCTTTCCACACCTATCAGGGCATGCTGTGGGCCTTGGTTATCGGAGTAGTATATGGCCTCTTTTACTATTTCCTTTACAAGTACAAGGTCAAGAACCTCCTGCCTTTCTTTCTCATGCACGCCTTGGCGGATATGTTTGGCTCCAGCTTGATGTACGTTCTGATTAAATGGCGGTGATTTTTACAAAACGACAATAAAAAGGCGATATGCTCGCCTTTTTTCTTATAAATACTTTTCTGCAAGTGCATAGTCTCCTGGATAGGCTACTTTTTCTCCTTCTACGATTTGGTAAGCATCCGCTCCTTTACCGGCCAGAATGACGGCATCTCCCTCTCGGTCTGTCAGGCTGAGAGCTTTTTTGATGGCTTCCTCTCGGTCGGCTATTTTTTCCACTGGATAGGAGATGTAGGATGCGATTTCCTCCGCAATGGCTAGAGGGTCTTCATAGTTGGGGTCGTCCGCGGTTAAGATAACGGTCAGCTCAGGATGCTGATTAAGTAGGCGACCGAAGTCTTTGCGCCGGCTTTCACCCTTGTTGCCTGTAGCACCTAAGAGAAGAATAATCTTGCCCTTTTGGTGTTCCTCTACGACAGACAGCAGGTTGCTTAGGCTGACGCCATTGTGAGCATAGTCAACGAAGACCTTGGCGCCATTTTTCTGAGTCAGAACTTCCATACGGCCTGGGACTCGGGTTGCGGCAATTCCTTTTTTGATGTCTTTGAGGCTAGCACCCAGACGCAGACAGGCAAGACCAGCCGCTACTGCATTTTCCTGATTGAAGCGGCCGATGAGCTGGATATCGTAGTGGCCAGCTAACTTGCCAGCAGCTTCAAAGCTGAAGGCCTGAGAATCTATGATAGTATTGTTAGAGCCTGCTCCATAGAAATCGTGTTCCAAAGAGGCGACTTGCTCTTTCACGATTTGGAAATGGTCCATGTCGCTATTCACGATAACTGCTCGGCTATTATCCATCAAGAGCCGCTTATTATAGAAGTAGTCTTCAAAAGTAGGATGCTCAATGGGGCCGATATGGTCGGGGCTGATATTGAGAAAGACACCCACATCAAAGGTTAGGCCGTAGACCCTTTTCTTGAGATAAGCCTGACTGGAAACTTCCATGATGAGATGAGTCCGATCATTTTCAAGGGCTTGGGCCATCATTTTGATAAGATCCAGACTCTCTGGTGTAGTCAGAGTTGACTTGAAGAAGGTCTCGCCATCCAAAGTGGTATTCATAGTCGAGAGCAGGGCAGGTCGATGACTTTGGGAAAGGATTTGATAGGCAAAATAAGCTGTAGTTGTCTTGCCCTTGGTGCCAGTAAAGGCCAGCAGTTTGAGCTTTTTCTCAGGATGGCCGTAAAATTCCATGGCTAAGAGACTCATGGCCTGCTTGACATCGTTGACCAAGAGGACCGGAATGCCCACTTGAAAGTCTGTCTCGCTGATATAAAAGCGCAAGCCAGCTATGACGGCTTTTTCTAGAAATTCTTTCTTAAAAGCCTCACCCTTGACAAAAAAGAGGGTAGAGGCATCCGCTTCCCTGCTGTCACAACTGATACTATCGAAAGTCAAGCCGCTGTAGGAGAAAAAGTATTCTCCGTCTTTGACAATATCACGAAAATTATGGTCTTCTTTTAAAATATTTAATACGGTTTCAATTTTAATCATAAATCTATTGTAAACCTTATGGCTGGGTTTTACAAGAGGCAAGGAAAAGTTTATAATAAAAGAAGAATAAATAGAAGAGGTTTTCTATGAGCCAAGAAACAACAAGCCAGCAGCAGCAGATGCTGCGGGGAACTGCCTGGCTAACTGCCAGCAATTTTATCAGTCGTCTTCTGGGTGCCATCTATATCATTCCTTGGTATATTTGGATGGGCAAGCACGGCGCCGAGGCCAACGGCCTTTTTACTATGGGCTACAATATCTATGCCTGGTTTTTACTGATTTCTACAGCCGGCGTGCCAGTGGCAGTAGCCAAACAGGTAGCTAAGTACAATACCATTGACAAGGAAGAGCACAGTTTCACTCTCATCCGAGAGTTTCTCAAGTTTATGCTGCTTTTGGGAGCTGTCTTTGCTGTCATCATGTACTTGCTGTCACCGGTTTTTGCCAGTATGTCAGGCGGTGGTTCAGACTTGGTTCCTGTTATGCAGAGTCTGTCTTTGGCTGTTTTGATATTCCCATCGATGAGCGTCATTCGAGGTTTTTTCCAAGGGTTTAACAATCTCAAGCCTTATGCCATCAGTCAGATTGCGGAGCAGGTCATTCGGGTTATCTGGATGCTGCTGACAGCCTTTTTCATCATGAAAATCGGTTCTGGCAACTATGTAGAAGCGGTTACCCAGTCAACATTTGCAGCATTTATCGGTATGCTGGCTAGCATGGCTGTCTTAGCCTTCTATCTCTGGAAGACAGGGATGCTGATTTCCATCCTTCATAAGCCTGCCAATGCAGGGGAGATCAATGGTCGTGCCCTGCTCTGGGATACCATTCGGGAGGCCATTCCTTTCATTATCACAGGATCTGCCATTCAGCTTTTTCAGATTATTGACCAATCTACCTTTATCCATGTCATGGGTTGGATTAGCAAGTACAGCAAATCCGAGCTGCTGGTTCAGTTTGCCTATTTCTCAGCCAATCCTAATAAAATCACCATGATTTTAATTGCAGTGGCGACTTCTATCGGCGGTGTTGGGATTCCTCTCTTGACCGAGAACTATGTCAAAGGTGATTTCCGCTCGGCTGCCCGCTTGGTGCAGGACAATCTCAGCATGCTGATTTTCTTTATCCTGCCAGCAACCATTGGTGCTGTTTTGGTAGCGGAACCTCTGTATACCGTTTTCTATGGCAAGCCAGATGGTCTAGCACTAGGGCTTTTCATCTTTGCTATGCTGCAGACCATTATCCTCAGTCTATATACGGTGTTGGCTCCGATGATTCAAGCCCTCTTCCAAAATAGAAAGGCAATTATCTATTTCCTCTATGGAGTGGGAGTCAAGTTGGTGTTGCAAGTACCCTTGATTTATATTTTTAAAGCTTATGGTCCTCTTCTTGCGACGACAGTCGGCTTGATTATCCCAATCTTGCTCATGTATCAGGAAATTCGCAAGGTAACAGGTCTGAATCCTAAGAACCTCTTTAAGCGGAGCCTCCTGTCAGTGATTCTGACGGTTCTGATGACCATCTTTGTCTTGGTGGCAGAGCTTCTTATCGGTCTCTTCCTTCATCCAAGCGGTCGGATTTCCAGCTTTGTCTATATCACTCTGATTGGCGGTATCGGTCTCGCTGTCTATGGCGGTCTGGCGCTCAAAGTTCGCCTTATGGATCGCTTCATCGGTTCAAAAGCTGCTAGTCTGCGCCGACGCTTTCATATTTATTAAAAAGCCATAAGGCTTTTTAATTTTTAGCTTTGTTTTTTTCTAAAACTTTAACATTATAGTTTCAAACTATAGCTAGCTCTTGAAAAAGAAAAAAAGAAAAAAATGTTTTTCAAAAGATGTTACAATAGAGGGTGAAATATTAGCGAAGGATTGGAAGGTTAATATGAGTAAGGACGTAAAATTAAATACACTACTGGCTCAGGCTGGGGTTAAAAAAGATGAAACAACTGGTGCTTTAACAACACCCCTGCATTTTTCAACGACCTACCAGCACCCTGAGTTTGGCCAGTCAACAGGTTATGACTATACTCGGACCAAGAATCCAACGCGGGTTAGCTTGGAAGAGACTCTGGCTGCTATCGAAAGTGCAAATTATGCTCTAGCGACTAGCTCTGGTATGTCGGCTATTGTGCTGGCCTTTAGTGCCTTTCCATTTGGCAGCAAGGTTTTGGCTGTTCGGGATCTCTATGGTGGCTCTTTTCGCTGGTTTGCTCAGGCTGAAGCAGAAGGGCGCTTTGCTTTTACCTATGCCAATACAGAAGAAGAACTACTGAATAATCTGACAGAGGATATAGATATTGTCTATATCGAGACACCGACCAATCCTCTTATGGTAGAGTTTGACATTGCCCGCATTTCCCAAGCAGCTCATGAGCGAGGAGCAGCTGTCATTGTGGATAATACCTTCTATAGTCCCATTTATCAAAGACCGCTGGAGGATGGAGCTGATATTGTTCTGCACTCTGCGACCAAGTATCTGGGCGGGCACAATGATGTCTTGGCTGGAGCTATCATGACCAATGATGCTGCTATTTATGACAAGCTTTTCTATAATCTCAATACAACTGGGCCAGTCCTGTCTCCTTTTGACAGCTATCTGCTTTTGCGCGGTCTCAAGACACTGGCTCTACGCATGGAGCGCTCTACTCAGAATGCGCAAGAAGTAGTCGCTTTTCTGAAGCAATCTCCTGCGGTAAAAGAGGTTCTCTATCCAGGCAAGGGTGGTATGATTTCCTTTAAAGTTGTGGACGAAGGCAAGATTCCTCATCTCCTAAATAGCCTGAAAGTCTTTACCTTTGCGGAAAGTTTAGGAGGAGTGGAGAGCTTGATTACCTATCCGACGACCCAGACTCACGCAGACATTCCAGTGGAAGTGCGTCATTCTTATGGCTTAACTGATGATTTGCTACGCCTGTCAATTGGAATTGAGGATAGTCGAGATTTGGTAGACGATTTACGTGCAGCCTTGGAGAATGAATAATATGGGAAGATATAATTTTGAAAAAGCACCCTGTCGTGTAGGGCATCATACTTATAAATGGAAAGAAGCGGAGAAGGACAAAGAAGTTCTGCCAGCCTGGATTGCAGATATGGATTTTGAAGTCCTGCCTGAAATCCAGCAAGCTGTTCATGACTACGCTAATCAGTTGGTCTATGGCTATACCTATGCCAGTGAAGAGCTAATCAATGCTGTTCTAGATTGGGAGCGGGATGAGCACGACTATACCTTTGATCGAGATGCTTTGGTATTTATCGAGGGGGTTGTTCCTGCTATTTCGACAGCTATCCAAGCCTTTACCAAGGAAGGTGATGCTGTTCTAATCAACACTCCTGTTTACCCACCTTTTGCCCGCAGTGTCAAGCTCAATAATCGTCAGCTTATTACCAATTCTTTGATAGAGCAGGATGGTCTCTTTCAGATTGACTTTGAGCAGCTGGAGAGGGACATTGCAGACAATGAAGTCAAGATTTATGTTCTTTGCAATCCTCACAATCCTGGAGGTCGAGTTTGGGAACGGGAAGTGTTAGAGAAAATTGGCCGCCTCTGTCAAAAGTACGGCGTTCTCCTGGTCTCAGACGAAATTCATCAAGATTTGACGCTGTTTGGCCATGAACATCAGTCTTTTAATACTGTCTCGCCTGACTTTAAGGACTTTAGTCTGATTTTAGCAAGTGCGACTAAAACCTTTAATATTGCTGGAACTAAAAATTCCTATGCTGTGATTGAGAATCCTAGCTTGCGGCATCAGTTTAAAAAACGCCAGCTGGCCAACAACCAGCATGAAATTCCTGGTCTTGGATTTCTAGCTACAGAAGCAGCCTATCGTTACGGTTGGTCTTGGTTGATGGAGCTCAAGGAAGTTCTGGAGAAGAATGTGAATTTTGTGGTTGATTATTTTGCCAAAGAGGCACCGCGCCTGCGGATCATGAAGCCTCAAGGGACTTATCTGATTTGGCTGGACTTTTCAGATTATGGCCTGACAGATGACCAGCTCTTTCAGCTGCTACGAGAAGAGGCAAAGGTCGTCCTGAATAGAGGAAGTGATTTTGGCCAAGAAGGCAAAGGCCATGCCCGTCTAAATGTTGCTGCTCCAGAGACCATGGTTGAAGAAATCTGCTCCCGTATTGCAGAGGTATTGCCAAAATAAATCAAAAATTTTTTGAAATTTGTTTCAAGTGAGAAAAAAGATTGACAATCCTTCCAAAGAGGAGTATAGTAATAGTGGAAAATCGGTAGGTGAGGCTACCATAAGGATACGGATGACTACCGCAAAGCAGTGGAGACACTACTCGTTGGTCAACAGTCTTGATCGCCAAGGTCAAGACTAAGCTCATTTCATCGCCTTATGGAGTTAAAGCTTGAACGGTAAATGCTTGCTTATCTGTGCATAAAACAATGAAGCGAATAACCTGACATGCAAACAACCCTGCTGAGAAATTGGCAGGGTATTCTTTTTTGCTGAAAATATTTCAAGAGTGCAAATAGTTGATTGCCTGCCTCTCAAGAAAAAAGAAGGAGGAATAGTGATGAAATTTTGGTATTCTAGTACCAGTCCTTTTGCGCGTAAAGTATATGTTACAATTTTACATCATCATTTAGAGGAGCAAGTGGATATTCAGAAAGTTCAGGTGGCTTTTGATAGAAATTCACCGCACAATCAAGATAATCCTTTAGGTAGAATTCCTGCTTTTCAAGCTTCCAGTGGAGAATGGTTATATGGTAGTGATTTAATTTCTCAATATTTAGACGAACTAGGTCAGGAAGTCTCACTTTTCCCCAATGGAATGGATAAATGGCATGTTTTAAATATACTGTCCATTGCTGAAGGAATTTTGGAAAATACAATGCCGATTGTTGCGGAAAAATTTTTCCATGAAAAAGAACATTGGTGGAAAGACAGACATCAGCAAATTGAAGAGAGAAATATACGGAGTTTGTCTTTGTTAGAGAAACTGGCTACTGAGCAGGGGCTCTCTTTAAATATTGCAACAATCCAAGTAGTTGCTCTTGTAGATTGGTGGAATTTACGTGAAGAAGTTATTGGATTTTCTTTAAAAGAAAATTTTCCAGAATTGCAAGATTGGACACAGAAGATGAATGCCACTTTTGACGTCTTGCAGGCATCTTGGGACTTTTAATTGTTTTTATAAATTAAGAAAGGAGACACGCGATGCAAATTGACGATTATCCGGAACCGCACATACACAGCCAATCGCTGATTTGTGTCGTTCTGTCCTTATAAAGTGATTGGTCCCTGTGTATGAAATTTATCAATCATACATCAAGGAGAAACCAATGAAAACAGTAAAAGAAAGATTAGTTGCTGCTCTGCAGCTTCCTGTAAAAGAAACTCTGGCTTTTTACAAGAGTTCTTTTCGCGGCCTGACAGAAGAGCAGGTCGAAGAAAATCGTGACCTCTATGGTGAAAATATCATCACAAAGGGTCAGGAAGACTCTATTCTAAAGAAAATTTACGAGTCTATCATTAACCCCTTTACAGTCATCCTATTGGTGATTGCTCTCGTGTCTTTAGTGACCAATGTTTGGCTGGCTAAGCCTGGTGAGGAAGATCCGACAACTTCTATCATTATTGTCGTTCTGGTCTTGATTTCTGGAGGCATTCGTTTTGTTCAGGAATTGCGGAGCGACCGCGCTGCTAGTAATTTGTCTCGGCTGATTGTCAACACGGCTACGGTTATCCGTGAAGGAGCAGAGCAGGAACTGCCGATTGATGAGCTTGTTGTAGGAGACATCATCAAACTTAGTGCTGGAGACATGATTCCTGCAGATGTATTGCTGCTGGATTCGCGTGATTTCTTTGTTCAGCAGTCTGGTCTGACAGGGGAAAGCGATGCAGTAGAAAAGGTCTGTTTGATCAAGTCAGATGAACAAAATCTCGATAGCCTTTTAGAAACAGAGTCGCTGGCCTTTATGGGAACCAACGTTATTTCCGGAAGAGCCACAGCTCTGGTGCTGGTGGTTGGCGACGAGACCATGATGGGAGCTATTGAGCAGACGCTGAATACTTACGACGAGCCGACCTCTTTTGAGCGCGAGATGAATAGTATCTCCTGGCTTTTGATTCGTCTGATGCTCGTCATGGTTCCGGTCGTGTTCTTCATAAACGGTCTGACTGACGGTGACTGGCTGGAAGCAGGTGTCTTTGCTCTCAGTGTTGGAGTCGGCCTGACTCCAGAAATGCTGCCTATGATTATCACAGCGAGCCTGGCTAAAGGTTCTATTATCATGGCTCAGGAAAAGGTCGTGATTAAGAAGCTGAATGCCATCCAAGACCTAGGAGCTATTGATATCCTTTGTACGGATAAGACGGGCACACTGACCCAAGACGAGATTGTGTTAGAATACCCGCTGGATATTCATGGAGATTTGGACTTAGCAGTGCTCCGTCGTGCCTTTTCTCAATTCCTACTATCAAACTGGTCTCAAAAATCTCATGGATCGGGCTATTATCAATCGGACGGAGAAAGAAGCAGAAAAGCATGAGATTGTCCGTAATCTAGATCAAACCTTTAAGAAAAATTGATGAACTGCCCTTTGACTTTTCGAGCGTCGTCGTATGAGTGTCATCGTCAAGGATGATGAGGATGTTATCAGCATGGTGACCAAGGGGGCCTTGGAGGAAATGCTGGCTATCTCTAGCCATGTAGAATACAAGAAACGCATTACAGTACTGACTGAGGAGATTCGTCAGGAAATCCTTTCGGAAGTGTCCCAACTCAATGAGCAAGGTCTGCGCGTGCTTGGTGTTAGCTACAAGTCAGACTTAGAAGAAGATTACAACTATGAATTGAAGGATGAGTCCGACATGATTTTGACGGGCTATCTGGCTTTCCTAGATCCTCCTAAGTCATCTGCGGCTCCAGCTATTGAAACCTTGGCTGAGTACGGAGTTGCTACTAAGATTTTGACCGGTGATAATGATAAGGTGACCCAGGCAGTTTGTGAAAAGGTTGGGTTAGATGTAGATAATATCTTACTAGGCGTAGAGGTAGATGCTTTATCAGATGAGGAATTGAGCCAAGCAGTAGAGCATACAACGGTTTTTGCCAAGCTCTCACCTGACCAAAAAGCTCGGATCATTCTCCAACTCAAGGCCAATGGTCACAAGGTTGGCTACATGGGTGATGGTATCAATGATGCACCTTCTATGAAGGTAGCAGATGTGGGTATTTCTGTTGATACAGCTGTCGATATTGCCAAGGAAACGGCAGATGTCATTCTGCTGGACAAGGACCTCATGGTTCTGGAGAAGGGGTTGGTAGAGGGACGCAAGGTCTATGCCAACATGACCAAGTACATTAAGATGACGGTCAGTTCCAATTTTGGGAATATCTTTTCTCTTCTCTTTGCTAGCATTTTTCTGCCTTTTCTACCTATGGCACCAGTTCATCTGATTGTCCTCAATCTGGTTTATGACCTGTCCTGTATCGCTCTGCCCTTTGATAATGTGGATAGTGAATTTCTCAAGAGACCTCATATCTGGTCAGCCACTTCCATTACCCGATTTATGGCTTGGATTGGACCGATTTCATCCGTTTTTGATGTTTTGACCTATCTGGTGCTCTACTTTATTATCGTGCCTATGATAACAGGAGGTAGCTATCAAGCAGGTAGTGGACAGGCAGAGACCTTTATCACTCTTTTTCAAACAGGCTGGTTCATTGAGTCTATGTGGACTCAGACCATGGTCATCTACATGCTACGCTCACCTAAGCTGCCATTTGTGCAAAGCCGTCCTGCTTTATCTGTCATTGTGACGACCATGGCAGCAGCCCTCTTTGTTACTTCCCTGCCATACAGCCTCTTTGCGTCAGTTCTGAAGACAGCTCCGCTGAATGGCACTTATTTCCTTTTCCTCCTCTTGATTATTGCGCTTTATATGGTTAGTGTAACCCTTGTTAAACACCTTTATATCAAGCGCTATAGAGAATGGCTGTAAGGTGAAGAAAATCTGTGAAAAGGCTTGCTTATAGCAAGCCTTTTCTCACTTTTTTTGATATAATAAGAAGAATAAATTGAAAGAAGGAAATCCAATCATGGGAAAACTTGAAGTTATCGCTCATCCACTAATTCAGCATAAATTGTCTATCTTGCGTCGTACAGATACCTCTACCAAGGCTTTTCGTGAATTAGTTGATGAAATCGCAATGCTCATGGGATATGAAGTTTTGCGCGATTTACCACTTGAAGATGTAGAAATTGAAACACCGATTACGAAAACCATTCAAAAGCAGATTGCAGGGAAAAAATTAGCTATTGTACCAATCCTGCGGGCTGGTATTGGCATGGTGGATGGACTTCTGAGCTTGGTTCCAGCAGCTAAAGTTGGGCATATCGGAATGTACCGTGATGAAGAAACCCTGAAGCCGGTTGAATATTTGGTAAAGCTGCCAGAAGATATTGACCAACGTCAGATTTTTGTTGTAGATCCAATGCTAGCCACGGGTGGTTCTGCGATCTTGGCGGTGGATTCTCTGAAAAAACGTGGTGCTAGCCACATTACATTTGTATGTTTGGTTTCAGCGCCTGAAGGAGTAAAAGCCTTGCAAGAAGCTCATCCAGATGTTGATATTTTTACAGCGGCTCTGGATGACCACCTCAATGACCATGGTTATATCGTACCAGGACTAGGAGATGCAGGAGATCGTCTGTTCGGAACTAAATAAAAGTTTCTATTTGACCTTTTTTGACCAAAAGGATATAATAGTCTCGTAATTTGAAATTCTATTTCCTAGTTTGATGGGAAAATTTTAAAAAGAGAAAGAGAGAAAACTATGATTCCTGTAGTTATTGAACAAACCAGCCGAGGGGAGCGCTCCTATGATATTTACTCCCGGCTATTAAAAGATCGGATTATCATGCTGACTGGCCCAGTAGAGGACAATATGGCTAATTCAGTCATTGCCCAGCTCCTTTTCTTGGATGCACAGGACAATACTAAAGATATTTATCTCTATGTAAATACGCCGGGGGGATCCGTTTCAGCAGGTCTGGCTATTGTGGATACTATGAACTTCATCAAGTCTGATGTTCAGACCATTGTTATGGGTGTAGCTGCCAGCATGGGAACAATCATTGCTTCCAGTGGTGCTAAGGGCAAACGCTTCATGCTTCCAAATGCAGAATATCTGATTCACCAGCCGATGGGCGGGAGCTGGAAGCGGCACTCAGCAAACAGATATGGCCATTGTAGCTGAGCACTTGCTTAGAACTCGTAATACCTTGGAAAAAATCTTAGCTGAAAACTCTGGCAAGTCCGTTGAGCAAATCCACAAGGATGCAGAACGTGATTACTGGATGAGCGCTCAAGAAACCTTGGAATACGGCTTTATTGACGAAATCATGGAAAATAGCAACTTGAACTAACATAGGAGGAGCCAAAAAGCGGCTCCTTTTTTTGTTGCTTTGAGTCTGACAAGTTACCAAGTTCAGGTGATTTAAGCAGGCCATAAAGCTTTTCAGGGCTAGTTTTTTTGCCCTATCTTTGCTATAATCATCTAAGAACTACATGGACCGGAAAGGAGTTTTATGATAGAGAGAGAAGAAAGAGTGGGCTTGATTGTCTATCTTTACTATAATCGAGATGCCAAAAAACTGGCGAACTTCGGTGATATTATTTATCATTCTAAGAAGCATCGTTATCTGCATCTCTATGTCAAGCAAGAGGACGCCCAGAACTTACAGGAGAATCTGCCCAAGGAGCGCTATGTTAAGCAAGTTCGGATTTCTCACATAAAAGAACTGGATCAAAACTTTGTTGGAAGCCTGTATAGAGAGCAAGAAAACGTTATCATTTGATAAAATTTCTATAAGGGGTTGACAATTGTCAGATAATTCGATATATTCTTACTATATCATCAATCAAATCACTTAAGGAGATTTCGGAATGAAGAAAAAATTTGCACTATCCCTAGTAGCTTTTGCTAGTGCGGCTCTTCTCGCAGCTTGTGGAGAAGTATCCAATAACAACTCAACAGCAACTGGTACAGAAATTGGCGATACGATTAAATTTGGTTTTAACTTTGAAGAATCAGGTGAAGTAGCAGCCTACGGTACAGCTGAACAACATGGTGCTCAGTTGGCCGTTGATGAAATCAACGCTGCTGGTGGCGTAGATGGCAAGAAGATTGAAGTTACTGATAAGGATAACAAATCAGAAACAGCTGAAGCATCTACCATCACTACTAGCTTGGTTACCCAAAGCAAGGTAAATGCAATCATTGGCCCTGCGACTTCTGGAGCTACAGCTTCAGCTACTGCAAATGCTGCTAAAGCAGGTGTACCAATCATTACACCAAGTGCGACACAGGATGACCTGACCAACAAGCAAGATTATCTTTACCGTGCAACCTTCATTGATAGCTACCAAGGTAAAATCATTTCTAAGTATGTCACTGACAACTTGAAAGCTAAGAAAGTCGTTCTTTACTATGATCAATCCAGTGACTACGCTAAAGGAATGGCGGATGCCTTCAAGAAGGAATTCAAGGGTGAGATTGTAGCAACAGAAACCTTCCAATCTAAGGATACTGACTTCCAAGCTGCTTTGACAAAGATTAAAGGCAAAGAATTTGATGCTCTGGTTGTTCCAGGTTACTATACAGAAGCTGGTAAAATTGTCAATCAAGCGCGTGGTTTGGGTATTGACCAAACAATCGTTGGTCCTGATGGCTTTGGTGATGCTAAGTTCGTTGAGCAAGCAACTCCAGCTGCAGCTACAAATGTTTACTATGTATCTGGCTTTACAACTTCGGGTGAAATGTCAGAAAAAGCTAAAGAAGTTTGTTGAAGCATACAAAGCTAAGTACAAAGAAGAGCCATCTATGTTTGCAGCTCTGGCATATGACTCTGTTTATATGGCAGCAGAAGCAGCCAAAGGTGCTAAAACTTCTGTAGATATCAAAGACAACTTGGCTAAGCTTAAAGATTTCGATGGAGTGACCGGTTCAATCTCTATTGATAAAGATCACAATCCAGTGAAAACAGCTTTGATGATTGGCTTGAAAGACGGTCAAGTAGATACTGTAGAAACAGTTAAAGCGGAATAATAGTTACGAGGCTGGGGCTATCCCAGTCTTTGACTTGTTTTCTATTTTTAGTTGCTTGAGCAAATTAGTAGATGATTTCTTTCTTTATGAATCTATGGATTTGAAAGAGTATTGTTTTATAATCTATTCTTCTTCGTTTCTCAATCAACTATTATTCGTATTTTGGGAGTGGGATGATAAAATCACGACCTAGTCTGCTGATTTTTTGTCCCATTCCTTATTTTTATTATAGAAAGAGTGGTGTCTAATGCTCCAACAATTAGTCAACGGTCTAATCTAGGTAGTGTTTATGCGCTTCTGGCTTTGGGTTATACCATGGTTTATGGGATTATTAAGCTGATTAACTTTTGCCCATGGCGATATCTATATGATTGGTGCCTTTATGGGTTATTACTTGATTAATATCTTGAAGTTTAATTTCTTCCTTTCTCTCATTTTAGCGATGATTGGGACAGCGATTCTCGGTGTGGTTATTGAGTTTTTAGCCTATCGTCCTCTGCGTAATTCGACTCGGATTGCGGCTTTGATTACAGCCATTGGGGTCTCCTTTCTCCTCGAGTATGGCATGATTTTCTTTGTCGGTGCCAATACTCGTTCCTTCCCGCAGGTTATTAAAACAGTACGCTTTAACTTAGGGCCGATTTCTATTTCAAATATTCAGTTGCTGATTTTGGGAATTTCGATTTTCCTCATGGTGGCTTTGCAGTTCATCGTGCAGAAGACAAAGATGGGTAAGGCTATGCGTGCTGTGTCCGTAGACAGTGATGCTGCTCAGCTCATGGGAATCAATGTCAATCGGACAATCAGCTTCACCTTGCTTTGGGATCAGCTCTTGCAGGAGCTGCTGGCGTCCTGATTGCCCTTTACTATAATTCATTAGAGCCTTTGATGGGGATGACTCCAGGTATTAAGTCCTTTGTAGCGGCCGTTCTCGGTGGTATTGGAATTATTCCTGGTGCTGCGCTTGGTGGCTTTGTTATCGGTCTTTTGGAAACTTTTGCGACAGCACTTGGACTATCTGATTTCCGTGATGCCATTGTCTATGCGATTTTGATTGTCATTCTTCTGATCCGTCCAGCTGGTATCCTCGGTAAAAATGTGAAAGAGAAGGTGTAAGGTATGAAAAAGAATTTAAAGATAAATATTTTCTGGCTTGGCCTTGTCTTAATCGGCTACTTGCTGATGACAGTATTGGTTAGTGCCGGTGTTCTCAATGCGTTTTACATTCAAATCTTAGAGCAGATTGGGATTAATATTATTCTGGCTGTGGGGCTTAATCTCATCGTCGGATTCTCAGGCCAATTCTCTCTTGGCCATGCTGGCTTTATGGCTATCGGTGCCTACGCTGTAGCGATTATTGGCTCTAAATCGCCAACATATGGAGCTTTCTTCATTGCTATGCTGGCTGGAGCTATCATTGCTGGTATTGTGGCTTTAGTAGTTGGTTTGCCGACCCTGCGACTTAAAGGGGACTATCTCGCGATTGCAACTCTTGGTGTCTCAGAGATTATCCGTATTCTGATTATTAATGGCGGTACTTTGACTAATGGCGCAGCTGGTATCCTATCCATTCCGCCCTTTACTTCTTGGCAGATGGTCTATGTCTTTGTTGTTATCACAACTATTTTGACCTTGAATTTCCTGCGCAGTCCTATTGGCCGCAGTACTCTGTCTGTCCGTGAGGATGAGATTGCTGCCGAGTCTGTTGGTGTTAATACTACTAGAATCAAAGTGACAGCCTTTGTCTTGGGAGCTATCACGGCTTCTATTGCTGGTTCTCTTCAAGCTGGCTTTGTTGGATCAGTTGTTCCTAAGGACTATTCCTTTACCAACACTATCAATATCTTGATTATTGTCGTTTTTGGTGGTCTAGATCGATGACTGGAACCATTGTGGCTGCAGTAGTATTGGGAGTTCTCAATATGTTGCTACAGGATGTATCCAGCATTCGGATGATTGTCTATTCTTTGGCCTTGATCTTGGTCATGATTTTCCGTCCTGGCGGACTTTTAGGAACTTGGGAGCTCAGCTTGTCTAAGCTCTTCAAAAAGAATAAGGAGGTCAAAGAATAATGGCACTTCTTGATGTGAAAAATCTAACTAAAAACTTTGGTGGCTTGACTGCTGTTAGCGATGTGACCTTGGAACTCAACGAGGGCGAGCTGGTTGGTCTGATTGGCCCTAATGGTGCAGGAAAAACAACTCTTTTCAATCTCTTAACGGGTGTTTATGAGCCTAGTGAAGGAACAGTGACACTAGATGGTCATTTGCTAAATGGTAAGGTTCCTTACAAGATTGCTGCTTTAGGGCTAGGGCGGACCTTCCAGAACATCCGGCTCTTTAAGGACCTTAGTGTTTTGGATAATGTTCTGATTGCCTTTGGTAATCATCATAAGGCTCATGTGTTGGCTTCTTTCCTCCGCTTGCCAGCCTACTACAAAAACGAAGAAGAACTCAAAGCTAAGGCTTTGGAGTTGCTGAAAATTTTTGACTTGGACAAGGAAGCAGAAACCTTGGCTAAGAACTTAGCTTATGGTCAGCAGCGCCGCTTGGAGATTGTTCGGGCCTTGGCAACGGAGCCTAAGATCCTCTTCTTAGATGAACCGGCTGCAGGGATGAACCCTCAGGAGACAGCAGAGCTGACTGCATTGATTCGACGGATTAAAAATGAATTTAACATTACTATCATGCTGATTGAGCATGACATGAGTCTGGTAATGGAAGTCACTGAGCGCATCTATGTGCTGGAGTACGGCCGCTTGATTGCGCACGGAACACCTGATGAAATCAAGAATGACAAACGCGTTATTGAAGCATATCTAGGAGGTGAAGCCTAATGTCCATGCTTAAAGTTGAGAATCTCTCTGTCCATTATGGCATGATTCAGGCTGTCCGTGATGTCAGCTTTGAAGTAAACGAAGGAGAAGTCGTTTCCCTGATTGGTGCCAATGGCGCTGGGAAAACGACCATTCTCCGGACTATTTCAGGCTTGGTTCGTCCAAGTGCTGGTAAAATTGAATTTGTCGGCAATGAAATTCAAAAAGTTCCTGCTCAAAAAATCGTAGCAGCTGGACTTTCGCAAGTACCAGAAGGTCGTCATGTCTTTCCAGGTTTGACCGTTTTGGAGAATTTGGAAATGGGCGCCTTTCTCAAAAAAAATCGCGAAGAAAATCAAGCCAATCTCAAAAAAGTCTTCTCTCGTTTCCCACGCTTGGAAGAGCGTAAAAACCAAGATGCTGCTACCCTTTCAGGTGGTGAGCAGCAGATGCTGGCTATGGGACGGGCTCTGATGTCTACGCCTAAGCTGTTGCTCTTGGATGAGCCTTCTATGGGCTTGGCGCCAATCTTTATCCAGGAAATCTTCGATATTATCCAAGATATCCAGCGGCAAGGTACAACAGTTCTTTTGATTGAGCAAAATGCAAATAAGGCTCTCTCTATCGCTGACCGTGGTTATGTCCTTGAAACAGGTAAAATTGTTCTGTCCGGAACCGGTCAAGAGCTCCTCGCTTCTGACGAAGTCCGCAAAGCATATCTAGGTGGCTAAAAATGTCCGAGAGACATTTTTAGGTTGTTGATAGAAAGTTATGGTAGTAACTTAACATTTTGAAAAGGTCCAATGGACCTTTTTAAGTTGCAGATAAAGAAAACAAGGTTTTCGTCAAGATGCCCGGTGGACTGTTTCAGGTTGCAGATGAGAATTCGCGAGAGCGAGTTTTCTTCAAAATGTCTGGGAGACATTTTTAGGTTGTTGATAGAAAGTTACGGTAGTAACTTAACATTTAGAAAAGGTCCAATGGACCTTTTTTTCTTATCTTAGATGCTTAAAATAGTTTAGCTAGCCATTTCCTATCTTCAATTTTTCCAATCGCGGGATTTTTTTCTAAATTTTTGAAAACTTAGGCAAAGACCTTGGAAGCGTTTGAAATCCGCTGCAAAATAAAGTATAATAAGTATAAGAATTATGGATAGGAAGTAGAGGGAACTTTTTATGGCAGTTAAAGATTTTTATGACGCGTAAGGTGGTTTATATCAGCCCAAATACAACAATTGCTCATGCAGCAGATATGATGCGTGAGCAAAAAGCTTCACCGTCTGCCGGTGATTGAGAATGATCAACTAGTGGGACTGGTGACAGAAGGAACGATTGCAGAAGCTAGTCCATCTAAGGCAACGAGCCTGTCCATTTATGAGATGAACTATCTTCTCAACAAAAACAAAAAGTTGGTGATGTTATGATTCGTGATGTGGTCACGATTTCTCAGTTTGCCAGTCTGGAAGATGCGACCTATCTGA
>BNJU01002983.1_pt1 | contig 23455 bp, 25 predicted proteins | sample 8539281 | NCBI WGS metagenome assembly BNJU01 (sample SAMD00202456, study PRJDB9452) | human saliva metagenome | isolation source: human saliva | place: Japan
ATGTCACGAATCAACTTCAGATCACTAGAACCAAGGTAAGCCTAGCCTGCATAGTCGCGATCATCAAAGTCAATGATTCGTCACTTCCACATTGGATGTTCTTAGGTCATCCCTATTGCGTGAGGTGGTGTGAACTATGGGCGACCTGCGCACTCACATTTGTGCTCACCCACCCGCACCCGGCGTCGGGTGAGGACGCACGTCTGCTGCGAAGAGCTGTGAACGAGAACGTGGCGGTGCGCAAGCAGAAGGAGCTACTGCCCGCACACCGCCACGGAAACGCGGGTGAGGGTGACGGCATACCGTCCACTAGTCCCCTTCTCACCCTCACCCGCGAGTCCTGTAGGCGCCTCGCGCCTCATTGGGCCAAGCCCGAATCACCGCCCTCTCCATCGTCATCGGCGGCTTCAACGCCTGCGACCGCAGCGCCCGGGCTCCCGACAGCGTCGCCGGCCTCACCTAAAACCACGGAGCCCCCGCCGGCCACCCCGACGCCGACCTCCGCCTCGGCCCGCGCATCGGCCTCCTCCTTGAGCCGGGTGTTGACCTTCTCGACGTCGAGCCGCATGAGCAGGAAGAGGATGAGCGCGTTGGCCACGAGCGGCAACCACACGTACATGACGTAGATCATCTGGATGGCGGACTCCGGCTGGACCTTGAGGTCCCCGTCGTACCCGGAGGCGGCCAGCAGCCACCCGGAGAGGGCCGTGCCGAGGCCGCCGCCCACCTTCACGCCGAGCGACGTGCAGGAGAACATGAGCCCGTCGATGCGCTTGCCGGTGCGCAGCCAGGTGTTCTCGAGGCCTCGGCGATGAGGGCGTTGAGCGTGCCCTGCAGCGAGCTCATACCCAGGGCCGCGACCCCGGAGAGGATCAGCATGAGCGGGACATTGTGCATGTAGGCCGCCACGAGCACTCCGAGCCGCCCGAGGGTCGCGATGACGTAGCCAATGATGTTGATCCGGAACATGCCCCCGAACCGGCTCACCACCAGCGGCGTGATCATGAGCCCCACGATGAGCGGGACGTTAATGGCCCAGGCGAAGGTCCCCAGCAGGCTCTCGTCCCCAAGGATGTACTTCATGAAGTAGATCCCCATATTGAGCATCGCTGTGAAGATCTGGGTGAGCAGGAAGACGATGAGGATGATGAGGTAGTACTTGTTGGATACGAGCATCTTGGCCGACTCCCCCACCGAGAGCTTGTCCTCCTGGGGCTCGTCCTCACCCTCCAGCTCCTCGGGCGACAGTTCCTTGACCGAGAGCACCGAGAGCGTGTTGACCGCCAGGCCGAGCAGCGCGTAGATGATCGCCATCGTCCGCCAGCCGCTCGCGCCGCCACCGAACAGGGCCACACCACCCACCGTGGCGCTCTGGATGAGCAGGTTCGTTCCGAAGGCGAACATGAAGCGGATGGAGCCCATCTGCACACGCTCAGCCCCGTTGCGGGTAATGAGTGCGGTCAGCGAGGAGTAGGCGATGTTGTTGGCCGTGAAGAAGACGGCGTTGAGCAGCGTGTAGGCGATGAAGAACCAGGCGTACTTGGCGGTGTCCCCCAGGCTCGTGGGGATCGCGAAGATCGCGATGAGCATGGCGGCACAGCCCACGAACCCCCACAGCATCCACGGGCGGGCCTTGCCCATCCGCGTGTTGGTGCGGTCCAACAGCGCCCCGAAGATGATGTCGGAGAAGCCGTCGAAGAGCCGGGAGACCATCATGAGCGTGCCGACGACGCCCGCATTCAGCCCGGCGGTGTCCGTCAGGTAGATCATGACGAAGGCGGACAGGAGCACGTAGACGACGTTGCCGGCGACGTCGCCCGATCCGTAGCCCACCTTGTTGTACCACTTCAGGTACTTCCTCTCGCTGGCCGCCTCCAGTCCGATTCCTGCTGTGGGGGCGCCGGTCTTCTTGCCGGCAGAGTCGCTGCTCATAGCGTCACCTCGTTGTGAGTGCTGGTGTGGGAGACAAGGGGTTGAGCAGGAGATGGAGCCCATCCCCGCGCTCCTGGCTGTCGACCTGGTGGCAGGGGCCGCAGGGCGGGCCCGCAGCCTGTTGGATCCGATACCGGCCATGGCGGCGTCGAGGCACAGGACCGTGCTGCCCGACGGCGTCAGATCGGTGTTGCGGTGCCGCGCGGCCGGCTCCTCCTGCGTGTAACGGGAGGCGTTGAAGGAGAAGGGGTCGGCCCGACGACGGCCAGGCTCAGCCCGCCTCCGGAGACGATCACCTTGTTGCAGTCGGCGTGGCTGCCGTTCTCCTGGGGCCGGATGTAGTCCTCGTGGAGGTCGACGACCTCGGCGCTGAAAGGCCCCGTGGTGGCTGGCGCGGCGCTTGTCGACGTAGGCTCTCCTGCGGGCCCAGTCCGTAGTAGTCGACCTGACTCATGGACTCGGGCAGGGAAGAGGCGCAGCCCCAGGCGCGGCAGGCTCGGGAAGCCCAACGTCCGGCGCAGCCGCATTTCCCAGACTCAGGACGCCGTCGTCGGTGAGGCTCAGAGAAGTCGCCCGTGCAGAGCGGGCTGGACCGAGGGCGCCACGAGGCCGACGTCGGCGCTGACGGTGACCCGACCGGGCTCCTCATCGACCTCGACGCCGTGAAGCGGCGGGCCACGGCCTGGTGGTGAGTGGGCGCGTTCCCACTCCAGGCGCACGTGGCGGTCGTTGTCGGTGGGCGCCCGCCAGATGTTGAGCTCGACCGGGCGGTCCAGGAGCTCGCGCCCCTCGGTGGACAGCGAGACGGGCAGGCCGGTGCGCGTGTCGATGGCGCAGCTCAGCCTGTCGCTGTCGATCTCGATCCGAGTGCCCTCCCGTCTGACCGGAAGTCGGGTCTCGCCGATGGGGGCGGTTGGCGAGCGCGGCGACCCACCGGTGGCGCCTGTCGGCGTTGCGCAGGGCGATCTCGTCGAAGCCCAGGACGTGACCGGCGGCCAGCAGCGAGTCGGGGCGCGCGAGCCGGTAGGTGACCAGCAGGTGGCAGCGGCCGGTGGGTGGGACGCTCGGCTCGCAGCGCAGCATGACGCTCGTGTGCGGCGGGACGGGCTCCACCAGGTCGAGGTCCTCGCGGTCCACGACGACGCCGTCGCACCGCACCTCGTAGGAGATGCGCAGGTACTGGGACAGGTCGGTGTGGTCGAGGTCGTTGTGGATGGTGAGCAGACCCTCGTCCTGGTCGTACTCGATGACGCGGGCGGGGCGCTGGACGTTCTTGAGCTCGGCCAGGCCGGGGTGGGGGACACGGTCAGGGCGAGACGAGCCCGTCGACGCAGAAGTTGCCGTCGTGGACGGCCTCGTCGTGGTCGCCTCCGTGAGAGGTGAACCGGCCGGCCGTCATCACTGGTCCCGGCGGTGACCGCATGGTCGCACCACTCCCACACGAAGCCGCCGCACATGCGCTCGTCGGCCCGGATGATCTCCCAGTAGTCCTCGAGGTCGCCGGGGCCGTTGCCCATGGCGTGGCAGTACTCCACGAGGATGAAGGGCTTGTCCGGATCAGGTCCAGGTAGTCGCGGATCTCCTCGATGGCCGGGTACATGCGGCTGTACAGGTCGATGCAGGAGTAGTCGTAGCGGCGCTTGGAGTCGCGGTAGTGGGAGCTCTCGTAGTGGGTGAGCCGCGTGGGATCGAAGTCCCTGACCCAGAAGAGCGCCGCCTCGAGGGTACAGCCGTAGGAGCACTCGTTGCCGGCGGACCAGGAGATGATGCTGGGACGGTTCTTCTCGCGGTGGACGCACAGCCTCATGCGGTCGACGGTGGCCTCGGTCCACTCAGGGTTATCGGCGATGGGCTCGTTCCAGTGCTCGACCTGGTTGTCCCAGGAGGGTCGGCCAGGAACCGGCTCTGGGTGCCGTGGCTCTCGTTATCGGCCTCGGACATGACGTAGAAGCCGTGCTCGTCGCACTGGCTGGTAGAAGCGCGGGTCGTTGGGGTAGTGGGGCTGCGCACCGCGTTGATGTTGTGCTCCTTCATCAGGCGCAGGTCCCACAGCATGTGCTCCAGGTCGACGACAGGGCCGGTGGCGGGATCGGAGTCGTGCCGGTTGACACCGCGCAGGGTGATGGGATGGCCGTTGAGGCGGACGACGGCGTCGCTCACCTCGACCTCGCGGATGCCCACCCGGTCGGTGATGACCCTCGTCGGGCGTGGTGATGACCAGGGTGTAGAGGTAGGATCCTCGGCGCTCCACAGGTAGGGGGCCTCAACGTTCAGACGGGTCCGGTGGGTGTAGCCGTCGTCGCCGGCGAAGGGCTCCAGCCACCGGCGGCCACCACTGCACCGTCGTGGTCGACGAGCTCGACGGAGGTGGGGACAGGCCCGCCCCGGTGAGCGCCCTGGATCTTGATGAGGGGCGGTGGACGGGCCGGCGTCGAAGCCGGTTCCAGCCACCGGGCCGAGCGAGGTGGTGGTGACGTAGTCGAACAGGACGGCGGCGGGCGGCTCAGGAGGTAGACGTCGCGGAAGATGCCGCTGGTGCGGAACTTGTCCTGGTCCTCCAGGTAGGTGCCGTCGCACCACTCTGAGCACCAGGACGGCCAGACGGTTGGCGCCGGGACGGACGAGCCTCGGTGACATCGAACTCCGCGGAGGCGTGGGAGACCTGGCTGTAGCCGACGTAGGTGCCGTTGAGCCACACGTAGAAGCAGGAGTCCACGCCCTCGAAGGTCAGGTAGGTGCTGGGGGCGGCGGGGTCCGGGGTGTACTCGAAGTCGCGGATGTAGGCGGTGGGGTCTGGTGGTGGATGCACCACTCGTGGAGGGGTGTTGTGTGTCTGGGACTGGTTTTGGTCGGGGTGTGCGTCGGGATGCGGTGGCGCGTGTGGTGGCTGGTGAGTCGGCTTCGGCGGTGGCTCGGGATCTGGGGGTGCTGTCGTGGGTCGGTGAGTCTGTGGTGCCAGGAGGTGGGGGTGGAGCCCGGTAGGCGGCCGACGGGGTGGACGGCCCAGTCCGACCAGGCCAGACGCGCCAGGGTCGTCCAGGCTGTCCTGGCCGGAGCGTCCCTGACCCGGGCGGGAGCCGCGGCCGGGGTGAGCCGGGACAGTGCCAGGCGGTACTGGCACGATCAGGCCGTGGAGAGTGCAGCAACGGCATCAGGACGCTCATCAAGACGCTCAACGGGGCGGCGGGGTCGTGGGGGCTGGTCGGTGTCGGCCTGCTCGGGGCGGGTCGGGCGCGGGCAGCGCGTCAGCGACGCCGAGCGGGTCCCTGATCGCCCAGGGAGGGCCTGTGGGAGTCGGCCGCCGCCATCGCCCGCTCTCTGGGGCGGTGCCGTCAGACCGTCTGGCGGGAGATCGCCCGCAACACCGGCCCTGATGGGGCCTACTGGGCCCCAGGGGCCTCGATGGCGGCCCAGGAGCGCCTGGCCCGCCCCAAGGCCAGGAGGCTCGACACCCATCCCGCCCTGCGCGCCGAGGTGGTGGCCCTGCTCGAGGACGGGGCCAGCCCCCGCCAGATCAGCGCGCGCCTGCGCTGGGCCCACCCCGACAATGAGTCCATGCGCCTGTCTCATGAGCAGATCTACCAGGCCCTCTACGTCCAGGGCGCCGGGAGCCTGCGCCAGCAGCCTGCGGGTGGACAAGGCCCTGCGCTCAGGACGCACCCGGCGCCTGCCGCGCTCACCACTGGCCGGCCTGGCACGTAGGTCCAACCGCCCCTGGATCGAGGGAGCCCAGATCAGTGTGCGCCCGCCCCAGGCCGCTGACCGGGCCGTACCGGGCCACTGGGAGGGCGACCTGGTCATCGGCGCCGGCGGGCGCAGCGCCCTGATCACCCTGGTGGAGCGCACCAGCCGCTTCGTGCTCATACACCGCCTGGGCGCCGGGCCACGACTCCCAGACCGTCACCACCGCCTTGCAGGCCATGGTCGCTGACCTGCCCCGCCGTGAGAGCCCTCGATCACCTGGGACCAGGGCAGCGAGATGGCCCAGCACGCCGTCTTCACCGCCGCCACCGACATCCCGGTCTACTTCGCCGACCCCCACAGCCCTGGCAGCGCCCCACCAACGAGAACACCAACCGCCTGATCCGCGACTACCTCCCCAAGGGCACCGACACCACCACCATCACCGACACCCAGGTCCAAGCCATCCAGGACCGCCTCAACCGCCGACCCCGCATCGTCTTGAACGGACAGACCCCAACTGAGAAACTCAACGACATCATCAACGGTGCAAACACCACCTGACCCCACCGGCGCCGCAGGGGTTGTCCTGAGGCACGTAAGGCGGGTCGAAGGGGATGGGGTAGCGGACGTTGGTGTACTGGTGGTGGTCGTAGCCCAGGTGCTGCCAGGTACTGGGCACCTGAATCATGGTGAAGCCCTCCGGAACGGCGGCGGGGCTCTCCTGCCGTGCTCGTCGTCGGTCTCGGGGCCTTCTCCTCCCAGAAGGGCTCGGTGAGCTCGTGGACGCTGGGCAGGTAGCGGAAGGCCCACCGGCCGCTGAGCAGGTGGAAGCGGTCGGAGTCCTCCCGCCTCCAGGGGCTGGTGGCGGCGGCCCGGGAGGCGGGCACGTAGTAGGAGCGCGGCGGCAGAGTGTGCTCGTGGAGGACGTCGAGGTCCTCGAAGTGTCTAGGAACGATCATTGTTCGGCTCCCCAGGGGTTGACGGGAACAGAGGACGCGCAGCAGTGCAACGTCTGCTTGTTGACGTTAACATAGTAGATGAGATCTGCTCCAGTGAGGCAGATCTACTCCCAAGATTCTGACTCCACCGACCTCAAAGGCGGATCGATATGGTAACATCATCACATCGTCAGGATGCGGTTACCCCTGACAATCCTGATAACCTCGCGTCATGCCAGGGCAGAGCCGGGGCGCGCAGGGAGCGCCGTCGATGAGCGACGTGGCCCGCTTGGCCGGCGTCTCGGCTCAAACGGTGTCGCGCGTGGCGGCGGGCTCGAGCACGTCCGGCCCGATACCCGCGAGCGGGTCCTGCGCGCGATGAACCAGCTCGGCTACTCCCCCAACCGCGCAGGCTCAGGCCCTGCGCCGCGGTTCCTTCAAGACGATCGGCGTGCTGACCCAGCAGATCCAGCGCACCGGGGAGGCCCTGACCACCGCGGGCGTGCTGGAGGCCGCTACCGCCGCCGACTACGCCGTCAACCTCGTCCAGGTGGAGCACCCGCCTCCAACGACCTGCGCGAGGCCGTCTCACCGGCTCTCCCACCAGGCCATCGATGGGCTTGTCGTCGTGCAGGCAGGGGCGGGCCGGACGCGAGCAGCTGGTACTGCCCCCTCGATGCCAGTGGCGGTCTCGGACCCACGCTCGTGGACTACTACCCTCGGCCAGCGCCGACCAGGTCGGCGGGTGCGACGCCGTCGGCCACCTTCTGGAGCCTGGGGCACCGCACCGTCCACCACGTGTGCGGGCCCGAGACTCAGTCCAGCCTCATCCGCAGAGCCACCTGGGCCAGGACCCTGCGGGAGGCGGGACGGGTGGTTCCCGAGCCGGTACCCGGCGACTGGGAGGCCGCAGCAGGCTATGAGGCCGGCCTGCGCCTGGCCGCGGACCCGGAGGTGACGGCCGTCTTCTGCGCCAACGACGAGCCTGGCTCTGGGCCTCATCCGGGCCATGCACGAGCAGGGAAGGCGCGTGCCCAGCGACGTCTCGGTCGTCGGCTTCGACGGCCTGGCGCTGGGCGAGTACAGCTTCCCGCCTCTGACCACGGTGCGTCAGGACTTCAAGCGGCACGGCCACGAGATGGTGGACCTGGTGCTGGAGCAGGCGGCCTCCGGACCCCTGGACGGCAGCCGCAGCATCATCATCCCCACCGAGGCTCCTCGTGCGCGGCTCAACCGCCTCGCCGACGCCCTGAGCGCGCAGCGCGGCGTCGGCGCAACTGTTTTGTCTCCTCACTTCTGAGACATGCGAGTGTCATGACTTCTGACATGCTCGCTCGGACGGGAACCCGGGGCGGGGCCAGTTGCCCTGGAGCGACGGTGGACTGATGGAAGAGGCCTGACCGGGCGTCGGTGTCCATGGCGCGGACATCAACTCCGCACCGGCGTCGCGACCCGAAGAACAACCGCAGAATTCCAACGATCCTCATTGACTGCTTCGACGGCGGGGCCGCTGATGTCCGCTGCGTGGACACCGGGCCGCTGGCGGGATCAACTCCCCCAGGGTCTTAGTGGAAAGGCTGAGCACCTCTGGCCCCATCCACCCTGACTGGCCCTTGTTCCGGGTCCTGGTGACACCGACGCATCATCGACTCCGACGCGAGTCCCGCCACGGTCCGACCTACTCCACGAGGGTGGGGATCTACTGGCCAGGGATTGTGCGTACTGCACAAGAGCCCGACCTACGTGGACCACCCCCGACCCTTCCCCAGTAGCGTCCGACCCGCGTGCAGTACGCGCCAGTCACCGCCCGAGCGACTGGGAACGCTCAAACCTGTCCCTGCAGCCTGGACGAGTGCGGCAATCAGGCCTGATCCGCCCGCCCCGCCGGTGTCGTGGGATGTCATGACATCCAAAAACTCTCAGAAGCCATGAGGCAACACACGGTGTCGGCGCGACGTCGGCCCGGCCCAGCCCGGCCCTCGTCTCAGCCGGTTTGCGGCAGGAGCACGGAGGCGCCCAGGGCGAAGGGGAAGCCGGGCTTGAGGATGCACTGGATGACCGGCTGGGCCATTTCCAGGACGCTGTCGGCGTCGAGTCCCTCCTCGCCGTTGGGGCCGGCCTCAGCCACAAGGTCGGAGTAGGGGATGGTGAGGTCGAGCAGGGCCATGCCGTCCTGGTGGGTGGCGGAGTCCCAGGCGCCGCCTTCCATCTCCTGGAGGGTGCCCAGGTGGAAGCGCATCACGCCGCGGTCGTCGACCTGCGCAGGCACGGACAGGATGTGGTGGGGCTCGGGATCGCGCGGCGCTCGCAGGGTGAACAGGATGATGCCGCCGTCGCGGGCGGCGCGCAGCATGATGCGGCCGATGTGGATGCCGAGGCGACGACGTCGAAGACCCCTTCCATGGCCTCCTCGTAGACTCAACGGCGCCTCCAGGGGATGGGCGCACCGTCACCGGGGTCAGTGATCGCGCGGCGGCCCGACGGCGTCGCCGCCTTGAGCAGCAGGAGGCGACCAGAGTCGGTCAGGGTGCCGGTCTCGACGCACTCCTGCCAACCCGCCAGGGGCCTGGGCGGGACCGGGCTCGGACTCACCAGCCCCATCCCCAGGACGCTGGACAGGTCGGTGCCGTCGGCGGGCCGGTGCCAGGTGATGGTGGCGTCGTCGTGCCAGATGGGGACGACGCCGTTGAAGGGATGCCGAAGCGCACGTGCTCGCGGTCCCTGTCGACTGGACGAGAGTCATCGACGTGGCTGGCATGCCGGCCGGCCCGCGCTGCTGGTCCCGCCCTGCCGGCGCTGCCTTCCTGCGGTCCTGCCAGGTACTCGCTCATGAATCCACTCTAACGGCGGCCGAGTCGTCGTATGGCTCCGCCTGCTCGGCGGTTCGGGTGCCGGCGCGGACGGAACGACGCTCCTCCCTTGCGGGCGCGCTCCACTCGTGGACCTGCCGGGCCGAGAGGGCCAGCAGGGCCAGGACCTGCAGCGCACTGGTGACGACCAGGCCGAGGGTGGCCTGGCGGACCCCGAGGCTGGAGACCTGAGCCATGTCGGTGACGATGCTCAGGACGAGGGTGGCCATGAGGGCGATGCGACCGCGCGGATGCCCGTGCCAGGCCGCCACACCCAGGGCGGCGGTGATGAGCGTCAGAACCGCCGAGACCACGGCGATCAGGGCGATGACAGCGGTCATGGCGCCCTGGTCCATACCGGGGACCGGAGCGGTCTCCAGCAGGTCAGTGAGGTCGACCCGGGCGGCGCGTAGGAACTCGACGACCATCAGGAGCCCGATGAGGACCAGGGCGATGACGAGCTGGCTGGGGCGGCGCCGTCGGGCCTCGAGGTCGGCGAGGTGGGCCAGGCGCAGAGAGAGCCCGGAGTCGGATCCGGGCACTACCTCATTGAGGTCGAGGACGTGAAGGGCGCCGTCGGTGACCACCCGGTCCCCTCCCCGTTCTTGTCGTGGTAGGGAGGTGAAGAAGTCCGGCCAGATCTCGAGCTCGGCGGCCTCGTTGGCCCAGCGGACGTCGTCGACGACGTAGTCGCGCTCGATGTCGATGTCCGCGTCGATCTTGTGGGTGACCTGGAGGTGAGGACGCTCAGGCCGACGGCGCGGTCGTAGGTGGCGGCGGCCAGCCAGTCCACGTGTCCGCCGCCGGGCAGCGACCAGCCGGGCGGGCAGTACCAGAAGCGGATGTGGTGGCGCTGGGCAGGGTTGCCCTCAACCTCCTTCTGGTAGGCAAAGCTCTGCTTGCGCCCGAAGAGCATGAGGTTGGAGACGGGGGCGGCCGGGTAGGGAGCGGCGCAGCAGCGAGGAGACGATGATCCGCCAGGAGGTGCGCAGAGTGATGGGGTCGGCGCACCCAGCCGGCCGCGACCATCGCCTCGTGAATGTCCTCCTCATCGCCCTTGACGGCGAGGTTGACGGGGTCGCCCAGAGCCCGTCGGGGGTACAGGTGCGACCGATGAAGTAGTCGGGGACGTAGAGCCAGGTGAGGACCTGGTGGAGGCGTGGCAGGGCGAGGTAGGCCAGGACCGCCCAGAACAGCAGGGAGTTGACCACGAGGACCGGATCGAGGTGCCAGCCTGAGCCGATGAGCAACCAGGCCAGCCACAGCGTGGCGACGGCGGCAATGGCGAAGAAGACGGAGTCGAGGACATCGTCGATGCTCCAGGAGCGAGCGTCGACCTCCGACATCTTGGAGGCCGTCCCGATAGACGGGCGGCGCCGTCGGGCGGGGCGAGTCACCTCGGATGTCGTCATGACGTCACGCTACCGAATGCCTCCGACGCCGGAGTGCCGCCGCGCCGTCTGAAGCCGATGCCTCGCACGGCGCCGCGCCCTTCGAACCTGCGGGGACGGAGGGCGCGGCAACCGGAAGACAACATCGTCGGGAATCTCGGGGCCGCCGAGGAGACGATGTCGTCGGATCTACTTCAGCACGAGATCCTGGGTGTCGGAGTAGGCCGGGTACTCCTTGCCGGTCTGCGAGTCTCTTTGCGTCTTCACGGTCGTAGACGATGCTGGTGGTGCCCTCGGAGAACGGCTTCAGCGTGCTCGACTTCGTCACGGGCTGAGGGCGAACCAACCTCTACCTTCTCAGAGCCGAAGTCCTCGTAGTCGATCACCTCAAGACCGTCATCCTTCAGATCGTCGGTCAGCAGCGCTCCGTACTCATCCGCCTTGCGGGAGGAGGCTCGATTTGTCCTGGAGTGAGGTGGAATCTGAGAGTGTGGTGCTGTAACCGATGTCTCCGCTGAAGTCGAGCGTGCAGTGAAGCAGGGTAGACAGTCTCTTCGCTGTGGGTCTGCTTGTACTTCGGTGCGGCGTAGTCCTCGATGACCTTGTCGCAGGTCTGCGTGAGACTGATCTGCTCGTCCTTGAAGGTCACCGGCTTGATGTTCTGAATCTTGGAGCCGGACTTGGTGGTCTCACCGTCCTTGTCCGTAGAGCCCTTGGAGTCCTTGTCATCCTTGGAGTCCTCGGACGGGGCTGTGTCCGAGGCGTCCGAGCCCCGCCTCGACGGAGCTGCTTGCGGAGGCGCCGTCGGGCGAGGGCTGGGCGATATCCTGCTCATCGCAGGCGGACAGTCCGGCAGCCATGGCGAGAGTGGCGATGGCGGAGAGAACCTTGACGGTGGAGCGCATGGGAGTTCCTTTCTGGCGCGCTGCGAACAGCGAAATTGTGCTGCCACACGCTCTCTCCACTATGGGGAGACCACCCGGGGAAGTACTCCCCACCCCACCCGGGTGCGCTCAGAAGTCCCAGTCCTCGTCCTGGGTGGCCTCGGCCGTGCCCATGACGTAGAGGAGGCCCGAGCCGGAGAAGAAGTCGTGATTCTCGTCGGCGTTGGGGACAGTGAGGCGAGATCGCCGGGTTGACGTCGACGGCGTCGGCCGGGAAGAGCGCCTCGTAGCCCAGGTTCATGAGGGCCTTGTTGGCGTTGTAGCGCAGGAACTTCTTGACGTCCTCGGTCAGGCCGAGGCTCGTCGTAGAGGTCCTCGGTGTACTGCTCCTCGTTGTCGTAGAGCTCCATGAGCAGGCTCGAAGGTGTAGTCCTGAGCTCTTGCTGACGCTCGGGCGAGGACTCGCGCACGGCCAGGCTGGTACTTGCAGCCGATGTAGTAGCCGTGGACGGCCTCGTCGCGGATGATGAGGCGGATGAGGGTCGGCGGTGTTGGTCAGCGGCGTGGCTGGACCAGTACATGGGGGCGTAGAAGCCGGAGTAGAAGAGGAAGGACTCCAGCATGGTGGAGGCGACCTTGCGCTTCTCAGGGTCGTCGCCGCGGTAGTAGTCCAGGATGATGCGGGCCTTGCGCTGAAGGTTCTCGTTCTCCTCGCTCCAGCGGAAGGCCTCGTCGATCTCCGCCGTCGAGATGAGGGTGGAGAAGATGGAGGAGTAGGAGCGGGCGTGGACCGACTCCATGAAGGCGATGTTGGTGAGCACCGCCTCCTCATGGGGGTGCGGGCGTCCGGGATGAGGGAGACCGCGCCGACCGTGCCCTGGATGGTGTCCAGGAGGGTCAGGCCGGTGAAGACGCGGGTGGTCATGTTCTTCTCGGCCTCATTGAGGGTGGCCCACGACTGCACGTCATTGGACAGCGGCACCTTCTCGGGCAGCCAGAAGTTGCCGGTGAGGCGGTCCCAGACCTCGAGGTCCTTGTCGTCGGTCAGGCGGTTCCAGTTGATGGCCTGGACGCGGTCGACCAGACGATGGGCTCGTGCATCGGTTCCTCCCGGGGTTTGGGTGATCTGGCCTCATGCTACCGACGACGGCGCCGACGGGCTCGACGCCCGACCGGTCGGCGCCTGTGGTGCCCGCCGCGCTCCCGCAGCCGACAGCTTCCGGGAGGAAGGCCGACCAGCGGACGTTATTGACTCACATAACGTTACTGACTAACATTTTTCTGCATGAGTCCACGCGCCTCCACCGCCGACCGGCTCCGGCGCACCGCACTGCGGATGTTCGCCGAGCAGGGCTTCGACGCCGTCCCGGTCACCGCGATCGCCAAGGCCGCCGGGGTCTCCCACATGACCTTCTTCCGCCACTTCCCCACCAAGGAGGCCGTGGTGGTGAGTGACCTGTTCGATCCGCCCATCGCCGAGGCGGTGCGAGCTCAGCCGCAGCGGTGGCGGCCCCTGACCCGGGCCGTGCGGGGCCTCGTTGCGGCAATGGACCAGGAGTCAGCGCACGAGGAGATGTCCTCCCGAGAGTTCTACGAACGCATTCGGCTGGCAGCTCTCACCCCGTCGCTGGCGGCCGCCGTGCGAACCGCAGGACAGGAGACCGAGCGTGCCATCGCCGCGGCGCTCATCGCTCCCGGGGTGGACGACGCGGCGGCGCGGGCCGCGGCCGGAGCCGTCATGGGCGCGGCGAGCAGCCTCCTGCTCGCCTGGGCCGGCGAGAACAACGCGCCCGACGCCGGAGCAACCGGTACGGCCACCAGCACCGCCGGCGAGGCGGCAACCGTTCTCAGTCGAGGTCTTCTCAGCCTCCTGGGGGAATCATGAGCGGCACAGCGGCTCCAGCCCCTGGAGGTTGAGGGCGTCCATGTTGCCCTGCGGAGGAAGCCTGTTCTACACGGCCTCAGTCTCTCGCTCGCCGAGGGCGAGTGCCGCGCCGTCGTAGGTCTCAACGGCGCTGGGAAGACCACGGCCCTGCGCGTCATCCTCGGCATGCTCCGCCCCAACGCCGGGAGGGTTCTCCTGTACGGCCGCGATATCGCCTCCACCTCCAGGGACGTGTGGCGACAGGTGGGTCATCTGGTGGAGACACCATTCTCCTACCCCGAGCTCACGGCCCGGCAGAACATCGAGGCTGCTGCCCGCCTCCACGGGGCCGACCCCGAGCACGCCGGGAGGCTCACAGCCCGGATGAGTGAGGCGCTGGCGCTGACCGGTTGGCTCGATGTACCCGTACGCCGCCTGTCACTGGGGACGCGCCAGAAGGTGGGGCTGGTGGGAGCATTGGCTCATGAGCCGAACGTCGTCGTCCTCGATGAGCCGACCAACGGACTGGACCCGCTCGCCGTCGTCGGATTCAGGGATCTGCTGCGGGAGGTGACCGGGCGCGGCGGAGCGGTGCTGGTGACCGGGCACCACTTCGATGAGCTGACGCGCATCGCCGACCGCGTCGACATCCTGCACCGGGGACGGATCATCGACACGATCGCGCCCGAGGAACCCGGCCGCCCCGGAGGCGCAGACCTCGAGAGAGTCTTCTTCGACACCGTCCTGGCGGCGGACCTGGCCAGAGACAGCACTGCCCTGGAGTCTGGGGCGGGGCCGGACGCCCGCGTGGACACAAGCCGTGAACGGACGGAGGTCTCGCTGATGGCCATGGATCGCAGCGCTCTCGGGATCGTGATCGGCCTGGAGGCCCTGCAGCTGGCTCGGGCCACGGTGACGCGCGTGGCGGCGATCGCCGCCCTCACCCTGGTCACGGTCACCACGGCCGGCGGTTATGCCGCCGCGATGCACGCCGGAGACACCGATATGGGGCGGAAGGCGGCGTCCATGGTGACCTCGCCGGGCTGGGGCGGCTACACCGGTCTGGGGGCGACGAGCGTGAGCGCGACGATCCTCTGGCTGTGGGCGTGGTGATGTCCTGGAGTGTGGGGCGGGAGTTCACCGACGGAACCATTGTGGGCCTGTTCGCCATCCCGCCGACCCTGCGAACCATTGCGACGGCGAAGATGGTGGTGACCCTGTCCTGGGCGGTTCTGCTGGGAGCCGGCGAGGCGGCACTACTGATGACGGCGGGGCTGCTGCTCGGCCTGGGGGCGGCAGGAGCCGCCGGCTGCTTCGCGACGCTGTTGCTTGTCTCGGTGGCGCTCGGCGCCGGTATCTTGCCGGTCATGTGGGCGGCAACGTGGTGGCGCGGCTACCTGGCCGGCATCGGGCTGACACTGGCGATCCTGGTCGTCACCAATCTGGCCGCAGGGTTCGGGCTCGGTTCCTACGTCCCGTGGTCCATCCCGATCGTGTGGGCCTCACACCAGACGGAGGTCAGCACGCCGTTGCTGGCGACACCGGTGATGACCGCCGCGATCGGCGCCTGGATCACCTACCGGTCCTGGGACCACCTGCAGCTGGGCGCCGACTGAGCACGAGGCCGCTCCCGGCAGACGTTCAGACAGACGTCAGCCCACCCGGACGAGCCAGGGCGAGAGCGGTCAGAAGGACACGGATGACGCTGCGTCGACGATGAGCCATGATGTCACGGTAAGGTCTCACCCCCGTCACACGGGATGGGGATTCCTCCCCTTGCCTCGCTCATATCCGGCCCAGTCCTATCACGCATGGTCTCGCCGATAACACCTTGCTTTTCTCACCGTATGCTTCTCCTCGTGAGTCAGTCGCGCATCGCAGAGATTCTGGACGGCCTGTACTTCGAGGCGAAGACGCAGCGGGGCAAGGGCACGAGCTTCGAGCGCCTGGTGCGCCAGTTCCTTCTCACGGATCCGCGCTACGCCGAGCGCTTCGACGAGGTGTGGATGTGGAGCGACTGGCCGGACCGGGGTACGCGCCCGGACCACGGCATCGACCTGGTGGCCCGCGAGCGCGAGACCGGCGAGCTGTGCGCCGTCCAGTGCAAGTTCTATGACCCGCAGACGGGAGTCATCACCAAGAACGACGTCGACTCCTTCCTGGCGGAGTCGGGGACGGGCGAGTTCACCTCCCGGCTCTTTGTGTCCACCACGGAGCGCTGGAACTCGGCTGCGGAGGAGACGGTGTCCCGTCAGGCTATACCGGTCTCCCGGGTCGGCCTGGAGGACCTGTTCAACTCCACGATCGACTGGGATTCCTTCAGCCTGGAGACCCCCGAGGTCATGGTTCGCACCGGTGGCAAGAGCCTGCGCGAGCACCAGAAGCGGGCCTTGGACGCGGTGAGCGCGAGCCTGTCCACGGCACACCAGGGGCAAGGCTCATCATGGCCTGCGGCACCGGTAAGACCTTCACGTCCCTGCGCATTGCGGGAAGCTATGGCGGGCCCCGGCGGCCGGGTCCTGTTCCTCGTGCCCTCCATCGCACTGCTATCTCAGACGCTCATGGAGTGGAGTGCCGAGTCGGAGGTGCCGCTGCGCTCCTTCGCGGTCTGCTCGGATACGAAGGTCGGCAAGGGGCGCAAGCGCACCAGCCTGAGCGAGGACATCTCGGTGGTGGACCTGGCGATCCCGGCCACCACAGACGGAGCGGCACTGGCTTACCGCCTGACGCGCCGCCCCGCCCCGGTCAACGGGACGGCCCCGATGACGGTGGTCTTCTCCACCTACCAGTCGATCGACGCCGTTGCCAAGGCCCAAGAGCTCGGCGCCCCCGGCTTCGACCTGGTGATCTGCGACGAAGCCCATCGCACCACCGGCGCCACCGTCTCAGGCACGGACGAGTCCGCCTTCGTCCGCGTCCACAACGACGACTACATCCACGCCTCCAAGCGTCTCTATATGACGGCGACTCCCCGCATCTATGACGACTCGACCAAGGCGCGCGCTGGTCAGAAGAACGCGATCCTCGCCTCCATGGACGACGTCGAGACCTACGGTGAGGAGCTCTTCCGCCTGGGCTTCGGTGAGGCGGTCTCCCGTAGCCTCCTGACCGACTACAAGGTCCTGGTCCTCACGGTCTCCGAGGACCAGATCGCCGATCAGATGCAGTCCTCCTTGGCTCAGGGTGGCGACCTCGGGCTCGACGACGCTGCCCGGATCGTGGGCTGCTGGAACGCCTTAGCCAAGCGCAGCGTGAACACGGCCGACTACGGCAAGGACATCCAGCCGATGCGCACGGCGGTGGCCTTCGCCCGCGATATCAAGACGTCAGACAGTTTCGCCTCCTCCTTCAGCAAGGTGGTCGAGGACTACCGGCTCATGCTCACCGACGAATCCGAGGGACCCGAGCTGCCCGACGACGCGGACGGCATCGACTCCGATACCCCGACTCAAAAGCGGCTGGGCTCCGTGGAGGTTCGCCACGTGGACGGCTCCATGAACATCATGGAGCGCAACGGCCTGCTGTCCTGGCTCTCGGGCGACCTGGGCGCGCCGGCGCCAACCCGGCAGGCATCGTCGGCATCGGAGTCGGAGGAGACATCCGTGTCCTGCCGAATCCTGTCCAACGCCCGGTGCCTGTCCGAGGGTGTGGACGTCCCGGCCCCTGGATGCGGTCATGTTCCTGTCCCCGCGCAAGTCCCAGGTGGACATCGTCCAGTCTGTGGGACGGGTAATGCGCCTGGCGCCGGGTAAAGCAATACGGCTACATCATCCTGCCGGTGGCGATCCCACCCGGGATGTCGCCCGAGGACGTCCTGTCTGACAATGACACCTTCCGGGTGGTGTGGGAGGTGCTTCAGGCGCTGCGCGCTCACGATGAGCGCTTCGACGCCATGGTCAACAAGATCGACCTCAACCAGTCCAAACCGGACAAGATCGCCATCATCGACCCCTTTGGGGCTGCCGCCGACGACAGCGACTCCTCCAGTACTCCGGCGCCTCAGCAGGCGGCCTTCGACCTGGGGGCGCTCGGCAAGTGGCGGGAGGCGATCTACGCCCGCCTGGTCCAGAAGGTCGGCTCGCGGCGTTACTGGGAGCAGTGGGCCAAGGATGTTGCCAACATTGCGGCCCGTCACCGTAAGCGCCTGGCCAAGCGGGTGCAGGACCCCGAGGTGGCGGGCGAGTTTGAGCATTTCCTGGCGGCTCTGCGAGCCAATCTCAACGACTCGATCACCACGGAATCCGCGATCGACATGCTCTCTCAGCACCTGGTGACCAAGCCGGTCTTCGATGCGGTCTTCGACGGCTACGACTTCGCGGCCGAGAACCCGGTGGCGCAGGTGATGGGCCGGATGCTCCGGGTACTTGACGGATCCAACCTGGAGGCGGAGACCGAGGAACTGGAGGGCTTCTATGAGTCGGTTCGCGAGCGCTGCGCGGGCATTGACAACGCCGCGGGCAAGCAGCGGGTCATCACCGAGCTCTACGAGAGGTTCTTCTCCTGGCCTTTTCCAAGACGGCCAAGTCGCTGGGGATCGTCTACACGCCAGTGCAGATCGTCGACTTCATTCTGCGCAGTGTGGACTGGCTGGCACGCACGCACCTGCGGCGCGGCATCACAGATGAGGGTGTGCACGTACTCGACCCCTTCACCGGGACGGGGACCTTCATCGTCCGGCTCCTGCAGTCCGGCCTCATCAGCAAGGCGGACCTGGCACGCAAGTACGCGGGCGAGCTGCACGCCAACGAGATCCTGCTGCTGGCCTACTACATTGCGGCGGCCAATATCGAGGTCACCTACCGCGACCTCATGCGCAGCGACGCGCCACCGGCCGGCGGTGAAGAGAGCGACCCAGCGCAGGCGGGGTACACGCCTTTCGACGGGATCGTCCTGGCCGACACCTTCCAGATGACCGAGGACGGGGACACCCTAGATCAGAGCGTGTTTGTAGCCAACAACGACCGGGCTACGGCCCAGCTGGAGTTGAAGAGTATTCAGGTAATCATCGGCAACCCGCCCTACTCGGTGGGGCAGGAGTCCGCCAACGACAACAACGCCAACCAGCACTACCCATCCCTGGACGCCAAGATCGAGACGACCTACGCGGCTCGCTCCACAGGCACCAACAAGAACTCCCTGTACGACTCCTACCTTCGAGCCATCCGCTGGGCCTCGGACCGTGTCGGGGAGGCCGGGGTCATCGGCTTCGTCACTAACGGCGGCTTCATCGACGGCAACACGGCCGACGGCGTGCGCCTCACCCTGGCCGAGGAGTTCTCCCACCTCTACGTCTACAACCTGCGGGGCAACCAGCGCACGGCCGGTGAGCTCTCTCGGCGCGAGGGAGGCAAGGTCTTCGACTCCGGTTCCCGCGCGACCGTGGCCGTCACCTTCCTCGTCAAGGACCCGGCGCATGAGGGGCCGGCTGTTTTGCACTACCGGGATATCGGCGACTACCTCTCCCGGGAAGACAAGCTGCGGATCGTCGAGGAGTCGCAGATCGACACCCTTAAGTGGGAGACCATCACCCCAAACGCCCAGGGCGACTGGATCAATCAGCGAGACCCGAACTACGAGTCCTGGCAGCCTATTGGCGAGGGACAAGAGCCGATCTTTACCTCATACTCTCGTGGCGTCGAAACTGGCCGCGACGCGTGGGTCTACAACTTCTCCCTACCCGGGCTGCGCGACTCGGCGCAGCGGCTCATTGAGACGTACAACGAGGAACGCGAGCGCCTCCACCGCACCCGAGCAGCCGACCTGAAGGCCGGGACAAAGGTGCGCGATCTTGTCACGAACGACGAGACGCGGATCAAGTGGACGTCGGGCCTCTACAGCGACCTGGCCAAGAACCGTGTCATCACCTACGACGCAGGAGCCACCTACTGCGGCTTGTACCGTCCCTTCTGCAAGCAGTGGCTCGACGCCTCCGACGGCATCATTCACCGTCCCGCTGTTTTGCGCCGCTACTTCCCGACTCCCGGGCACGGCAATGTTGGTTTCTACGCCGTAGGAACAGGCTCGGACAAGCCGTTCTCCTGCATGGCAACAGATCAAGTACCAGACCTCGCATTCTGGGGGTCAAGCAACGGCCAGTTCTTCCCGCGCTGGACGTGGGAACCGGTTGGGGGTCGTCATGCGGCCGAGGCGGGCATGCTGGATCTCTCCGGTGGCGAGGATGCAGAGGGAGTCCAGCATCGCCGTCGGGCAGGAGGGTGAGGTGCTGGGCGGCTACCGCCGGGTGGACAACATCACCAACGCCACGCTGCACAGCTACCAGGCCGCCTACGGGCCGGAAGTCACCAAGGATGACGTCTTCTATTACGTGTATGCCCTCCTGCACTCACCGGAGTATCGGACTCGGTATGGCGCGGATCTGAAGAAGTCATTGCCTCATATCCTGCTGGTGGCGAGTCGGGAGGACTTCGTCGCCTTCACCACGGCTGGGCGCGGTCTTGCTGATTTGCACCTGGATTATGAGTCCGTGGAGCCCACGCAACTGAGCCTCGTCATCGACGGCGAGAATGTGCCCTGGGATCTGCGGGAGACGATCTCACCGAGCCTGCTGCATGTGGAGAAGATGCGCTATGCCCGGGTACGCCGGGACGGCAGGCTGGAAGATGACAAGACCTCGATCGTCTACAACGAGCATGTGACGGTCTCCGACATTCCCACCCGGGCACAGGACTACCTGCTGGGGTCGCGCAGCGGCCTGGACTGGCTTCTGGACCGCTACCGCGTGAGCACCCACAAAGCCTCCGGGATCGTCAATGACCCCAACGACTGGATGGCCGAGGGCGGGGGTGGCGGCCCCACCGCCTCGGCGCAGCCCCAACTACCTCCTGGACCTCATCGCCCGCATCACCACTGTCTCCGTCCGCACCCAGCAGATCGTGACCTCCCTGCCGCCGCTTGACGTACCGCCGGCAGGAAATCACACGAAATGATCATACTTTGATCATCGACACACCTCCCGAGAAATCAATGAGGAACTTCGTTGACGATACAAGATTGCGCAGCCTGGGCAGCCGCATTAGGAACCATCTTCGCGACAGTACTCACGGCACTAAATTTAAGACGTGAGGCTCGGTGGCGGCGCGAAGACGAGAAACAAAGAAGTGAAAACGAGAACGGGAGCAAGCGGCGCGCATCGCCGCCTGGATCCCTGACGGACCAGAAGTCGGGGCAAACAAAAGAAGACATCATACGCATCAGCAATCAGTCTTTCTCTCCTGTGTATCGCTGTGTTGCAACCTTCGTCATCAACGAACAAGACGGAGACCATTATCCAGCGGAGTTTAGAAGAAAGCTGACCACACTCCCTCCGGGCGAATGGTACCTTGCCGCACCCAAGGGGTGGCGAGGGATGTGCGCCCGCCCCGGCGTAGAGATCGCCTTCACCGACGCACACGGAGTACACTGGATACGAAACGCCGTGGGGCAGTTACACGAGAGACCCATAGATGCGATCAAGCACTACGAAATAGAACTACCCTATTCTTCAGATCGACTGACCCCAGCAACAACATAGACCCTCCTGAACATATCTCTTCGACAGGCAAGTCGATACAATGCGAACGCGACTTCGTTCGCAGCAAACACAAAGCCACTGACTGTGCTCATAAGAGGAGGCGCTGTGGCAACACGAGCAGATCTTGAACTGACACTCGCCGCGTGTCACTCCGCCAGCCTGGGGAGGTCCGCGAAGAGCGACGACCGAGCAGCAGGCCCAGCCCCCTAAGCACCCCGAAGGCTGAGCCATGAGTGCGCAGCCCCGCCCTCACGTCCGCATGACATGACTCTCGCAACACTCTCGTTTTCCAGTTGGAAATAGTGTTACGATCTAGGTAACTGTTACGCACCAGGTAACATACGGCCATGGAAGTGAGGTACACCGACCGCAAGATCGAGAAGATCTGCACCAACGAGCGCGAGATGAAGCGCAAACTGAGCCAGTCCGTGGCAAAACGGCTACGACTGCGCATCGCGGAGCTCTATAACGCCGAGTCCTTCGATGACCTCCTCCAGGGCACCGGCCGATGGGAAACCTTGAGCGGCGACCGCGTAGGTCAGTGGTCAGCCCGGCTCACGGCTAACTGGCGACTCATCGTCACCGATGAAGGTGGCACTCCTGTCGTCGCCTGCGTCATCGAGATCATCGACTACCACTAGACCACCAAGCACCTGAAAGGAAGGCGGGCATGGCCACGTACGCCGCACACCCCGACTACGTCGTGCCTACCGGGGACTTCATCGAAGAGTGGATGGAAGAGGAGGGCATCAATGCCGCTGAGCATGCCCGCCGACTTGATGTGAGCCGAAAGCACGTCAGCGAACTGCTCCGAGGCAAAGCCCCACTCAGCCATGACATGGCGCTCAGGCTGGAGAACACCACCGGTGTCCCTGCCCGCATCTGGAACCTCCACGAGACCGGATACCAGGCGGCTCTGGCTCGCCAGGCCGCGGACGCGAAACTGGTCACCCAGTACGACCGCGCCAAGGACTTCCCCTGAGCTACCTTCGCAAGCACTCATTCATCACCGCGCCTGCCAGCGATAAAGCCGGGACAGTGCGAGGACTGCTCCAGTTCTTCGGCATCTCCTCGATGGACGCCTTCCAAAGCCACCTGGAATCAGGGCGCTGTTGCGTATCGCCGCTCCGCCGTCGGGCACCACAACCCCCACCGCCTGGCCACCTGGCTCCGGGCCGCGGAACGAAGCTGTACTCCAGGAGACTTCCCCATTTACGATCGTGAAAACTTGGAAGCAGCCCTTCCCGAGCTCCGCTCACTCACGAGTCGAGGATCCTGTGCAGGCCATTCAGAAGGCCCAGGCTCTTCTGCGGGACTGCGGGGTGGCGCTCACACTGGTTCCAGCGGTGCCGGGGCTCAGCACCCACGGTGCCACCCGCTGGATCCACGAACACCCCTCGTCCAACTTCGGACCTGTGGAAGTGCGATGACCAACTCTGGTTCACACTCTTCCACGAGATCGCTCCGTCCTTCTCCACGAGTCAAATGGTCTCTACCTCAACAACGACCATGACAACCTTGAGAAGGAGGCCAACGCCTACGCCTCCCGCTTCCTCGTTCCGGAGGACTACGAGGACAGGCTCCCTCGTCATCGCAACCTCGACGAGGTGAAAGCACTTGCCAAGGAACTAGGGATCGCCCCCAGCATCGTGCTGGGACAGGCACAGCATCGCACTGGCGACTACGCCTGGGGGCACAGCCTCAAGCGAAAGGTGTCGATTACGGGCCTGGCTGCGTAGGCTCCGACTCAACTCAGACCGCCAGATCCTCCATCTCCTCGAGCTCCTTGCCCTTGGTCTCGGGCACCCGGAAGAAGACGAAGAGGAGGGACAGCAGCGCGAAGACGGCGTAGAAGCCGTAGGCGAAGGTCAAGCTGATGCTGGAGAAGGTCGGGAAGGTGGTGGAGATGAAGAAGTTCGCCACCCACTGGGCCGCGGCCGCCACCGCCAGCGCCCCGGCACGGATCCGGTTGGGGAACATCTCGCCCAGCAGCACCCACACGAGCGGCCCCCAGGTCGCTCCGAAGGCCACGACGAACAGGTTCGCCGCCACCAGCGCGATAGGCGACCACGGCGCCTCCAGGGTCACCTCACCACCACTGACGTTGGCGAAGGAGAAGGCCAGCGCCATGAGCCCCAGAGAGACAGTCATGAAGAACGAGCCGGCCAGCAGCATGGGCCGGCGCCCCACCTGTCCACCAGGAGGATCGCCAGGATCGTCACCGCGATGTTGGTAACCGACGTGATGACCGTGATGGTCAGGGGCGTCGGACTCCTGGAAACCCACGGTGCGCCACAGCGTCGTCGAGTAGTAGAAGATGACGTTGATGCCCACAAACTGCTGGAAGACGGACAGCAGGATGCCAGCAATACGTAACTGAAA
>BNJU01003645.1_pt1 | contig 23447 bp, 32 predicted proteins | sample 8539281 | NCBI WGS metagenome assembly BNJU01 (sample SAMD00202456, study PRJDB9452) | human saliva metagenome | isolation source: human saliva | place: Japan
TTTAAATATAGAGGAATTTTTGGGACGTGAAGAAGAAGAGCTTGCCTTAGCATCGGAAATGGGTGTAACTCGGATGAATATTGTTGGTTTTGACAAACCGACGATTGAGCGCGCCTTGGAATTGGTGGAAGAATATGACCAACTTTATGCGACGATTGGTTGGCATCCAACAGAAGCAGGGACTTATACAGAAGACGTTGAGAAATACCTATTGGACAAGCTAAAACATCCTAAAGTGGTAGCCTTGGGTGAAATTGGTTTGGACTATCACTGGATGACAGCCCCTAAAGAAGTGCAGGAGCAAGTTTTCCGTCGTCAGATTCAGCTATCAAAGGAAATGGACTTACCTTTTGTAGTTCACACACGTGATGCGCTCGAAGATACCTATGAAATTATCAAAAGTGAGGGAGTCGGTCCCCGTGGTGGCATCATGCATTCCTTCTCTGGTTCTCTGGAATGGGCTGAAAAGTTTGTGGAGCTAGGTATGACCATTTCCTTTTCTGGAGTGGTGACCTTTAAAAAAGCGACAGACATTCAGGACGCTGCTAAAGAGTTACCTTTGGATAAGATTTTGGTAGAAACAGATGCCCCTTATTTAGCCCCTGTACCCAAGCGTGGTCGCGAAAACAAGACAGCTTACACGCGCTATGTAGTGGACTTTATCGCGGACTTGCGTGGCATGAAGACAGAAGAATTGGCAGCTGTGACAAGTGCTAATGCAGAAGGCATCTTTGGATTGGAACATAAATCATGAAAGAGAAAATTTCCCAAGTCATCGTAGTCGAAGGGCGTGATGATACGGCAAATCTTAAACGTTATTTTGATGTGGAGACCTATGAAACACGAGGTTCCGCAATAAATGACCAGGATATAGAACGCATCCAACGTCTACACCAACGTCATGGGGTGATTGTCTTTACAGATCCTGATTATAATGGGGAGCGAATCCGTCGTATGATTATGACGACCATTCCGACAGTGCAACACGCCTTTCTCAAACGTGGCGAGGCAGTTCCTAAGTCCAAAACCAAGGGACGTTCTCTAGGGAATCGAGCATGCCAGTTACGAAGACTTGAAAACAGCGCTAGAACAAGTAACAGAACAGTTTGAAGTAGAAAGTGACTTTGATATTAGCCGTAGTGACTTGATTCGATTGGGATTTTTGGCTGGGGCAGATAGTCGAAAACGCAGAGAATATCTAGGAGAAAGCCTTCGTATTGGTTATTCAAATGGGAAGCAACTTCTCAAGCGTTTGGAATTATTTGGCATCCGTTTAGCTGAAGTTGAAGATGCTATGAAATCATATGAGAATTGAGAAACTCCCCCAAAATGTGGAGGGAATGTGATACAATAGAAGTAATCATATACGGTTTAATCAGGCTTGGTAGCAAGCATTAGAAAAGTGACTCCATAGGATTTGTGCTGAGTGGAGATAATGAGGAAAAGTTATGGGAATCTTTGATTTTTTAAAAAAGACAGAAACAACAAAAACAACTGAAACAACTGAATCCAATAAGGAAGCAGAAGAGGCGGAAGGCAATGTTTGCGTGGGTGTTCTAGATTTGTTCCCGATGAAGGAAACGAATCAATTATTGATTGTTGGGAGTCTAGAAGGTAGTATCAAGGTTGGAGATCAGTTGCAGTTTTGCAATCCCGACCAAGGAATGGAAAGTCTTGGTACTGTAGAGGTAAAAAAACTTAGCAGTCAAAACAAAGATGCAGATCGTCTAACTGATGAAGTTCTTGCCCATCTAGTGGTTGATAGGCTTCCTTCTTTGGATAAACTGAAAAAAGGAAGTGTGCTCTTTAGTTCAGGTGTTGATGAAGAGCAAAAATTATCTAGCTATTCAGATGCTCTTTACCGTGCATTTGTAGCAATCCAAGAGGGCCAGTTAACCAATGAGGATTATTTGGCAGCTAGTCTTGATGATAGCGTAGAAATTTTACGTCTCTTTTTATGGAAATGCCGTCAAAATCAGGAAACTGAAAGTGAAGAAAGCTATCAAATCAACACTCGTAAGTTGGAACGTCTCGCGGAAATCGTCAAGGACAAGTTGTTAGCAGCTGATTCAGTTTATGCAGTTTATTCGGAAAAAACAGGTGAACCCTATCTTTTCTCAACGACCTATGACAGGGGAGAAGAGGGCTATTTGTGCACAGATCCCATGATTATGCTTTTGACGCCATCTTGGTATCGCCAATTTAAAGAAACCATTGATAGTCGACCAAACTCAGTCGTAAAACTGATTGAAAATACGGAAGATAAAAAAGGGATTGAGAATTTCCTTGGGACAGCCTTTTACTTAAATGGTGCCTTGGGAGCAATCTTTAATTCCAAGGAAGTTAGCATCAGTGCCTCGGCCTTGGTTCAAAAACCAGATTTTTCTAATTTGCCAGAAATACAAGTTCCTGTAATGAATCCTGACCTAGTAAGATGGATGTTGCTGATGGGACAATTGGATAGCCCGACGACAGAAGATGAAGAAGTAATTTATAAGCTCTATTATAAGTTCTTTTCAGAAGCTATGCTGAAAGCAAAATTCCTAATTCCTTTAGATGCTGCTTCGGAATTTAAGGACGATGGTCAGGAAGCAAACTCCTTTGTCTTGGAAAAAGATTCTAGTTTCAACATTCCAGTCAAAGAAGGAAAAGATGGCAGAAATTCTGTGCCGGTATTTACCGATTGGAAACGTCTGCGAATGGTCTTTGACGAAAAATGGAATGGCATGATTGAAGAAGCGGGAGGCATGATTGAAGTTTTTGACTATGCCATTAATCCAACGGAGTATTATGAAGCGGGTGCTTATGTTAGCCTAACAGCTTTTAAAGAAATGCAAAAGTTTAGTGAGGAACTAGAAGGCAGAGCTAAAGATTAGAGAGTTTCTTTACATTGGGAAACTATACAGTTTTATCTACATCCTACTTGAACCACTAACCTTTTTCAAAAATGGTGAAAGGAAACCATATGGCAAATAGAAGTTATATTTACTTGAAAAACGGAGATGAAGCTCGTGTTCTAACAGAGGAATATACACAATACCTTATTTTTGGCAATTGTTTTGGGATGAAGAAGATTTAAGAGCTCCTATTGCTCTCTGGAAAACAGCAGAAAAACTCGAAGAAGATGAAGAGCAAGCAGAAAAGTTTTATCAAGAGCATAATGTAGATATCTTGCTTCCTATTGAAAAATTCCAGCAAAAGGCCCTCCAAAATCGCTCTTTTTTAGAAGAAAATGTCCCACAAGCCTTGAAACTATATGATGCCTTTGTTCGTTATATTCTTGCAAACGTAAAAGATGGTGATATGTTAGGATTTGATCTTTTGGATGTAGTTTTTATGGACCAAGTCTCTGTAGTCGCTGATAAACTGTTAAAAAATATCCAAGCTATTCGGGAAAATCAACCAAAAGATTTGGACTTTTCTCTAACGGATAAGAACCTAATTGGTCTTGCTATGGGCTTTCCTGACTATTATGCTTCAGAATTATTGCCAGAAAACAATATTCTAGATTCGGTTGCCTATCAGGATGAACTAAATAAAATGAACCCTCAAGATGATAAGCAAGGGGGCGATATGACTGGAGCCGATACAAAAGCGAACAAGTGGAGGAATGGTATAGTATATTTGCTTATACTTGCACTAGTAATTAGGTTGATTTTTTATATGATGGTTAAGAGATAGAAAAGAGAATAAATGAGAATTGCAGATTATAGCGTGACCAAGGCAGTACTGGAGCGTCACGGTTTTACCTTTAAAAAATCCTTCGGGCAAAATTTCTTGACCGATACCAATATCCTTCAAAAAATTGTGGATACGGCTGAAATTGACGACCAAGTCAATGTCATTGAGATTGGGCCAGGGATTGGTGCCTTGACGGAGTTTTTGGCTGAGCGTGCAGCTCAAGTCATGGCATTTGAGATTGACCACCGCTTGGTACCAATCCTAGCGGATACCCTGCGTGATTTTGACAATGTGACTGTAGTCAACGAAGACATACTAAAAGTTGACTTAGCGCAGCACATCCAGAATTTCAAAAATCCTGACTTACCAATCAAGGTAGTAGCCAACTTACCTTACTACATCACGACCCCTATTCTCATGCACTTGATTGAAAGTGGTATTCCTTTTAGTGAGTTTGTGGTTATGATGCAAAAAGAAGTGGCAGATCGTATCTCTGCTAAGCCAAATACCAAGGCTTACGGTAGCTTGTCGATTGCCGTTCAGTATTACATGACAGCCAAGGTTGCTTTTATCGTACCTCGTACAGTCTTTGTGCCAGCACCAAATGTAGACTCAGCTATCCTGAAAATGGTACGTCGCCCAGAACCGGCTGTAGCAGTGAAAGATGAGAACTTCTTCTTTAAGGTTTCCAAGGCTAGTTTCACACATCGTCGTAAGACCTTGTGGAATAATCTGACAGGTTACTTTGGAAAGACTGAAGAAGTCAAGGATAAATTGACTAAGGCTTTGGACCAGGCCGGACTATCCCCAAGTGTACGCGGTGAAGCTCTTGGCTTAGAAGAATTTGCTAGTCTAGCAGATGCGCTTAAAGGACAAGGACTCTAGGATGCAGGGACAAATCATTAAAGCTTTGGCCGGCTTCTACTATGTAGAGAGTGAAGGTCAGGTCTATCAAACACGCGCGCGTGGAAATTTTCGTAAAAAGGGTCATACGCCCTATGTTGGAGATTGGGTAGATTTTTCTGCGGAGGAAAATTCCGAAGGTTATATTCTCAAGATTCACGAACGAAAAAATAGTCTGGTTCGCCCACCCATTGTCAATATTGACCAAGCTGTGGTTATCATGTCGGTTAAAGAACCTGATTTTAATAGCAACTTATTGGATCGGTTCTTGGTCCTTTTGGAGCACAAGGGCATTCACCCTATTGTCTATATTTCCAAAATGGACTTACTGGAGGATAGCGAAGAGCTGGATTTTTACGAGAAAACCTATGGTGCCATTGGTTACGACTTTGTGACAAGTAAGGAAGAGCTCTTACCTCTGTTGACAGACAAAGTGACGGTCTTTATGGGGCAAACGGGTGTTGGAAAGTCAACCCTCCTCAATAAAATCGCACCGGATCTTAATCTTGAGACAGGAGAAATCTCTGATAGTCTAGGTCGCGGTCGCCATACTACTCGAGCTGTTAGTTTTTACAATCTCAATGGTGGTAAAATCGCAGATACCCCAGGATTTTCATCGCTAGATTATGAAGTGACAATAGCAGAAGACCTGAATCAGGCTTTTCCAGAGATTGCTAGTGTCAGTCGCGATTGTAAGTTTCGTACTTGTACTCATACCCATGAGCCATCTTGCGCTGTAAAACCAGCTGTTAAAGAAGGTACCATTGCGAACTTCCGTTTTGACAACTACATTCAATTTCTTAGTGAGATAGAAAATCGCAGAGAAACCTATAAAAAAGTCAGCAAAAAAATTCCAAAATAAGGAGAAACCTATGTCTCAATACAAGATTGCTCCGTCAATTCTGGCAGCAGATTATGCCAACTTTGAACGTGAAATTAAACGCCTAGAAGCAACTGGGGCAGAATACGCCCATATCGATATCATGGACGGTCACTTTGTACCTCAGATCAGCTTTGGTGCAGGTGTAGTCGAAAGTCTTCGACCTCATAGTAAGATGGTCTTTGACTGCCACTTGATGGTATCAAATCCCGAACATCATTTAGAAGACTTTGCGCGTGCAGGTGCAGACATCATCAGCATCCATGCAGAAGCAACACCTCATATTCATGGGGCACTTCAAAAGATTCGATCTTTGGGAGTGAAGCCTTCTGTTGTCATTAACCCTGGAACACCTGTTGAGGCGATTAAACATGTGCTTCATTTGGTTGACCAAGTATTAGTCATGACCGTTAACCCTGGATTTGGTGGGCAAGCTTTCTGCCTGAAACCATGGATAAGATTCGTGAGTTAGTGGCACTTCGTGAGGAGAAGGGCTTGAACTTTGAAATCGAAGTTGATGGTGGGATTGATGATAAAACTATTGCTCAAGCCAAAGAAGCTGGTGCAACAGTCTTTGTAGCAGGGTCCTATGTCTTTAAGGGAGATGTCAATGAACGAGTGCAAGCTCTCAGAAAACAACTGGACTAAAGTTGCAGTTTTTGCAGGCGGAGACCGCGGTCACTATCGGACAGATTTTGACTGCTTTGTCGGTGTGGATCGAGGCTCACTTTGGGTACTGGAGGAAAAACTTCCTCTTGCTTTAGCCGTTGGGGATTTTGATTCTGTGACTGTAGAAGAACGTCAGTTGATTCAAAAACGTGCCCAGCATTTTGTTCAAGCCCAGCCAGAAAAAGATGATACCGATCTGGAACTAGCACTTTTAACGATTTTTGAAAAGAATCCTCAAGCTCGGGTGACTATTTTTGGTGCCCTAGGTGGTCGCATTGACCATATGTTGGCTAATGTCTTTCTGCCTAGCAATCCTAAATTGGCGCCCTATATGCGTCAGATAGAGATTGAGGATGGGCAAAACTTGATTAGCTATTGTCCAGAAGGAACCAGTCAGCTAGAACCACGTTCGGACTATGATTACCTTGCTTTTATGCCTGTGAGGGATAGTCAGTTGACTATTATCGGAGCCAAGTATGAACTAACTGAGGAGAATTTTTTCTTTAAGAAAGTTTATGCTTCTAACGAATATATAGATAGGGAAGTTTCGGTAACATGCCCGGATGGCTATGTGGTCGTACTGCATAGTAAGGACAGGAGATAGGATGGAGATTGTATTACTACTGTTATTAATTGCTAACCTGGCTGGCCTCTTTCTCATTTGGCAAAGGCAGGACAAGCAGGAGCAATATTTGACCAAGAGTTTAGAAGACCAGGCAGATAATCTCTCAGACCAGTTAGATTATCGATTTGAACAAGCACGACAAGCTAGTCAGTTGGACCAAAAAAATCTAGAAGTGGCTGTTAGCGACCGTTTGCAGGAGGTGCGGATTGAATTGCACCAAGGTCTGACTCAGGTTCGGCAGGAGATGAATGAGAACCTCCTCCAAACCAGAGATAAGACTGACCAACGCCTCCAAGCCTTGCAGGAATCAAATGACCAACGCTTAGAACAAATGCGCCAAACGGTCGAGGAAAGTTAGAAAAGACTTTGCAAACACGCTTGCAGGCCTCTTTTGAGACAGTTTCCAAGCAACTAGAATCTGTCAATCGTGGCCTAGGTGAAATGCAGACGGTGGCGCGAGATGTCGGTGCGCTTAATAAGGTCTTATCTGGAACCAAGACCCGAGGAATTCTGGGTGAATTACAACTGGGACAGATTATTGAAGATATCATGACACCTGCCCAGTATGAACGAGAATTTGCAACGGTTGAAAATTCGAGTGAGCGAGTCGAGTACGCCATCAAGTTGCCTGGGCAAGGCGACCAAGAATATGTTTATCTACCGATTGACTCTAAGTTTCCATTGGCGGATTATTACCGCCTAGAAGAAGCCTATGAATCAGGTGACAAGGACGAGATTGAGCGCTGCCGTAAGTCACTCTTAACGAGTGTTAAGCGTTTTGCAAAGGATATCAAGAGTAAGTATCTGGCGCCACCTCGAACAACCAATTTTGGAGTATTGTTTGTCCCGACAGAAGGTCTCTATTCAGAGATTGTTCGCAATCCGATTTTCTTTGATGATTTGAGACGGGAGGAGCAGATTATCGTTGTAGGGCCAAGTACCTTATCAGCCCTTCTTAACTCTCTATCAGTTGGCTTCAAAACTCTCAATATCCAAAAGAGTGCTGATCATATTAGCCAAACTCTTGCCAGTGTCAAGACCGAGTTTGGCAAGTTTGGGGGGGATTTTGGTCAAGGCACAAAAACATCTCCAACATGCCTCTGGCAATATTGATGATTTATTAAACCGTCGTACTACAGCTATCGAGCGAACGCTCCGTCACATTGAGTTATCAGAAGGTGAGCCTGCGCTTGATCTACTCCAGTTCCAAGAAGATGAGGAAGAATATGAAGATTAGTCACATGAAGAAAGATGAGCTTTTTGAGGGCTTTTACCTAATCAAGTCAGCTGACCTAAGACAGACACGTGCTGGGAAGAATTACCTGGCTTTCACTTTCCAAGATGACAGTGGGGAAATCGAAGGAAAACTCTGGGATGCCCAACCTCATAATGTTGAGGCCTTACGGCAGGGAAGGTTGTTCACATGCAAGGTCGCCGTGAAGTGTACAACAATACGCCTCAGGTAAATCAAATCACTCTACGCTTACCTCAGCCTGGCGAACCAAATGACCCAGCAGATTTTAAGGTAAAATCACCAGTTGATGTTAAGGAAATCCGTGAGTATATGGCGCAGATGATTTTCAAAATCGAAAATCCTATCTGGCAACGAATCGTTCGGGCCCTCTATACCAAATATGATAAAGAATTTTATTCTTATCCAGCTGCAAAAACCAACCACCATGCCTTTGAAACAGGGCTTGCTTATCATACAGCGACTATGGTGCGTTTAGCAGAGGCAATTGCAGATGTCTACCCACAGCTTAATAAGAGCTTGCTCTACGCGGGAATAATGCTTCATGACCTGGCTAAGGTTATCGAGTTGACAGGTCCCGACCAGACAGAGTACACAGTCAGAGGCAATCTTATCGGCCATATTGCCTTGATTGATAGCGAGATTACTAAAGCGGTTATGGAACTTGGCATTGATGACACTCGAGAAGAAGTGGTGCTTCTGCGCCATGTGATTCTCAGCCACCATGGATTACTCGAGTATGGTAGTCCTGTTCGTCCTCGTGTGATGGAAGCTGAAATTATTCATATGATTGATAATTTAGATGCGAGTATGATGATGATGTCAACAGCTATCGCTCTTGTTGATGAGGGTGAAATGACCAATAAAGTCTTTGCAATGGACAATCGTTCCTTCTACAAGCCAAAATTAGACTAGAAACTAAAAAAATGAGCTTTATTTAGACAATAAAGTTCGTTTTTTTGCTTTATTGTGATATAATGAGAAAAAGACTAATTAAAAAGAATGGTGAATAACTAATGAAATTAAGAAGAAGTGATCGGATGGTTGTTATTTCCAATTATTTGATTAACAATCCATACAAATTAACCAGTCTCAATACCTTTGCGGAAAAGTATGAATCTGCCAAATCTTCTATTTCAGAAGATATTGTCATTATTAAGCGCGCCTTTGAAGAAATTGAAATTGGTCATATCCAAACTGTGACAGGCGCTGGTGGTGGAGTTATTTTCACACCATCTATCTCTACCCTTGAGTCCAAAAACAATCATCGAAGAGCTTCGTGATAAACTTTCAGAGAGCGACCGCATTCTTCCAGGTGGCTATATTTATTTGTCTGATCTCCTTAGCACTCCAGCTATTTTGAAAAATATCGGTCGTATTATTGCTAAGAGCTTTATGGACCAAAAGATTGATGCTGTTATGACGGTAGCGACCAAAGGGGTTCCGCTTGCAAATGCAGTAGCCAATGTTCTCAACGTACCTTTTGTCATTGTCCGTCGTGACTTGAAAATCACTGAGGGTTCAACTGTTAGTGTCAACTACGTCTCAGGATCTAGTGACCGTATTGAAAAAATGTTCCTTTCAAAACGTAGTCTTAAGGCAGGGAGTCGTGTCTTGATTGTTGATGACTTCTTGAAGGGTGGAGGGACTATTAATGGTATGATTAGCCTTTTAACAGAGTTTGATTCAGAGTTGGCTGGAGTAGCCGTCTTTGCTGATAATGCGCAAGAAGACCGTGAACAGCAGTTTGACTATAAATCACTCTTGAAGGTTACTAATATTGATGTGAAGAACCAACAAATTGAAGTTGAAGTTGGGAACATCTTCGAAACAGAAAAATAAGAGAGAATATGATACTTAAAGGTTGGAACTTTCGTCCCAGCCTTTCTTTGATAATGAATATAAAGGAGCCCTATGAAAACACCATTTATTAAACGTGAAGCCTTAGAAAAAATCGTCGAAGAGTTTCCAACCCCTTTCCACCTCTACGATGAAAAAGGGATTCGCGAGAAAGCACGCGCAGTTAATCAAGCTTTTTCTTGGAATAAAGGATTTAAAGAATACTTCGCAGTAAAAGCAACCCCAACCCCTGCTATCTTGAAGATTTTGCAAGAAGAAGGATGTGGAGTGGATTGTTCTAGTTATGTAGAACTCTTGATGAGTCATAAGCTAGAATTTGCTGGTTCTGATATGATGTTTTCATCTAACAATACTCCAGAAAAAGAGTACGCTTATGCCCGTGAATTAGGTGCGACGATTAATTTAGATGCCTTTGAAGATATAGAGCATTTGGAACGTGCAGCAGGCATCCCTGAGATTATCTCTTGCCGTTATAATCCTGGTGGCGTATTTGAACTAGGGACAGACATTATGGATAATCCTGGTGAAGCTAAGTTCGGGATGACTAAGGAGCAACTCTTTGAAGCCTTTGCTATCCTGAAAGAAAAGGGAGCTAAAACCTTTGGGATTCATTCCTTCCTAGCTTCCAATACAGTGACCCACCTCTATTATCCAGAATTAGCGCGTCAGCTCTTTGAATTAGCAGTAGAAATTAAGGAAAAGTTGGGTATTTCGCTGGACTTTATCAACCTTTCTGGTGGTATCGGGGTCAACTATCGTCCAGATCAAGAGCCTAATGACATCGCTTTGATTGGTGAGGGAGTTCGTCAGGTTTATGAAGAAGTTCTTACACCAGCAGGTCTTGGTCAAGTTAAAATTTTTACAGAACTAGGACGCTTTATGTTGGCACCCCATGGAATTCTAGTTACAAAAGTAACTCATAAAAAGAAAACCTACCGTACTTATCTAGGAGTAGATGCGTCAGCTGTCAATCTTATGAGACCTGCTATGTATGGAGCCTATCACCACATCACCAATATGATGCATCCTGATGGTCAGACTGAAGTGGTTGATGTTGTTGGTTCTCTTTGTGAAAACAACGACAAGTTTGCAGTAAATCGTGAGTTGCCTCAAACAGAAATTGGTGATTTGTTAGTGATTCATGATACAGGTGCGCATGGATTCTCTATGGGTTATCAGTACAATGCGAAACTTCGTTCGGCAGAGATTCTCTATACAGAGGATGGTGGTGCTCGACTAATCCGCAGAGCAGAGCGCCCTGAGGACTATTTTGCGACTCTCTATGGGTTTGACTTTGACAAGGATTAGAAGATTTTTGAAAATTATGAAAGTTGAAAGTGAAAAACAGATTGTTTTCTAAAAAATAGACAAAATCTATTGTTTTTCCTTTCAAGCGTGATATAATAAAATTATAAAACGGTTTCAAGGAAGGTGACGTTATGTCAGAAGAAACAATTGACTATGGACAAGTGACAGGAATGGTGCATTCGACAGAAAGTTTTGGGGCGGTAGATGGTCCCGGAATCCGTTTCATTGTCTTTTTGCAGGGCTGTCAGATGCGTTGCCAATATTGCCATAATCCCGATACATGGGCTATGGAAACCAATAAATCTCGTGTACGAACAGTAGATGATGTCTTGGAAGAAGCGCTTCGCTATCGTGGTTTCTGGGGAGACAAGGGAGGTATCACAGTCAGCGGAGGAGAAGCTCTCTTACAGATTGATTTCTTGATTGCCCTCTTTACCAAGGCGAAGAAAAAGGCATCCACTGTACCTTGGATACCTGTGCCCTTCCGTTCCGTAATAAACCACGCTATCTTGAAAAATTCAACAAGCTTATGGCTGTGACTGACTTGGTTCTCCTTGATATCAAGGAAATCAACGAAGCTCAACATAAGATTGTAACCAGCCAAACCAACAAAAACATCTTGGCGTGTGCGCAGTACTTATCTGATATCGGAAAACCAGTTTGGATTCGTCACGTTCTTGTACCTGGTTTGACAGACCGAGATGAAGATTTGATTGAACTTGGGAAGTTCGTAAAAACTCTTAAAAACGTTGATAAGTTTGAAATCCTACCTTACCACACCATGGGAGAATTCAAATGGCGTGAACTTGGGATTCCGTATTCACTTGAAGGGGTTAAACCTCCAACAGCAGATCGTGTGAAGAACGCTAAGGAATTGATGGATACAGAAAGCTACCAAGATTACATGAAACGTGTTCATGGATAAAAAATAAGCCTGATGAAAATATCGGGCTTTTCTGATATAAAAAAAGCTTAGCTCGAATGCTAAGCCTTTTATTTTTTATCTCGAATGTTGTTTTCCAGCATTACGTTTTTTGTTTTTCTTCTTGTTAGAAGTTGAGATTACTGCTGCTGATTCAGGAGTCACATCCTTGCGAGCGCCTAAAGTTTTGCTTGCTTTTGGTGGGTTCTTTGCAAATTCTTCGCGTACTTTTTTGCGAAGTTTTGGACGAATGATGTAGTTGACGATGAATTGTTGAAGGATCATCATGAAACCACCGACAACCCAGTAAAGTGTGACACTGGCTGGTGAGAAGATTGAGAACATGACGATCATCAACGGACTCATGTAAATCATTTTCTTGAGTTGTTCTCTTTGAGTCTCATCTTCAACTCCGTGTAGAGAAAGGAGTGATTGGATGTAGTAGAGAACACCTGCGCAGGCGATGAGAATCCAACTTGGAGAGCCAAGTGCGATTCCTAAGAAGCTAGCTTCAGAAACACCTTCTGTGTGTTGAGCAGCAAAGTAGATAGCAGAGAAGAAAGGCATTTGAATGAGGATAGGGAAACATCCCACACCACCAAACATACTAATACCATGCTCTTTTTGAGCAGCAAAGAGAGCTTGTTGGGCTTCTAGTTTTTCTTCTTGAGTCGTTGCTTCTTTCAGACGAGTCTGATGTGGCTCAAGGACATGCTTGAGGGCGTTCATCTTCTCAGAGTGAAGAGTTGCCTTCCATGATTGGTAGATACCAAGTGGTAAAATAATCAAGCGGACGATAATGGTTACGATAATAATAGCGACCCCGAAGCCTAGCCCTTTATCAGTAGCAAAGTACTTGATAGCTTCAGCCATAGGTGCTCCAATTGTATTCCAAATAAATCCTGTTGGTTGTCCAGTCGTTTTATCAACCTGGACACAGCCTGTCAAGACTAATAGCATAGCCACCCCCATGACTGAGAGGGCGATTCGTTTAATTGATTTCACTGTTTTTATTCCTTCTTAAAAAATTATACCTTTCTATTCTACTGTTTTTTTTGAAAATATACAATAGTTCTAGAGACCTAATTTACGACTTTGAAATCTGAATAGGATGGAAAGTTGCTCAATTGGACGTCGAGATAGGTTACTTTTGAGAAGGGAGTAGGACCTTTTCGGATTTCTTGGATGAACTTAGCCATGATAGCTGAAGACTCAGCCTGGGCAAGAATTTCGACGGTGCCGTCATCATTGTTCCAGACCCGACCGGTGATTCCGCCTAGTTCGAGAGCAAGGGTATAAACACCCCAGCGAAAGCCAACACCTTGGACGCGCCCCTGTGCAATCATTTTGACCTTTTGCATACCAAACCTCCTTGATTGTGTTATAATACTCCTATGACTATTATAACTTCTAAAGCGAATTCTGTGGTAAAAAATGCCAAGAAATTGCATCAAAAAAAATATCGAAAATCTTCTTATTTAATTGAGGGCTGGCATTTGTTCGAAGAAGCTGTTCAGGCAGGAGCAACGATTGAGAAAATTTTTGCCTTGGCAGAACATGAGGAAAAATTAGGAACTTATCCTCAGACTGTCTTTGTGTCGGAAGAAATCTTACTTGATTTAGCGGATTCGCAAACTCCTCAGGGCATCGTTGCCATTGTTCAAAAGGAAGAGGAGCAGTTGCCGGATTTGACATCAGGTAAATATCTTTTCTTGGAAGATGTGCAGGACCCCGGAAATGTAGGGACCATGATACGGACGGCAGATGCTGCAGGATTTTCTGGGGTCATCGTTTCAAGCAAGTCGGCTGATATCTACAGCCTCAAAACACTTCGTTCCATGCAGGGTAGCCATTTTCATTTGCCGATTTATCGTATGCCTGTTGAAACATTTGTTGAAGAGGCTAAAAAGAATCACTTGCCCATTCTAGCCACCACCTTGTCTCAAAATTCTAAAGATTACCGTGAACTTGATCGGTTAGAGGATTTTGCTTTGGTTATGGGAAATGAAGGGCAGGGCATTAGTCCATTCATGACAGATCAGGCAAACCAACTGGTTCACATCAGCATGAAAGGGCAGGCGGAAAGTCTCAATGTAGCCATTGCGGCAGGCATACTCATGTTTTATTTGAGTTAAATCAATTTATTTTTGTTATAATCAGTAAAAAGATTTCATAAGGAGAAAAAAGATATGAATCAAACAATTATTCAAGAACATTCTGGTTTGAATCAATTTTTATGCAAAAGTTTATGCTTTTGTAGGAATTGGGATTGCCTTATCTGCAGTTGTTTCAGCCTTGATGTTAACAACCTTCCAAGACCTTCTCGTACAGTTAATGTTAAATGCACGCATATGGCTAATCGTGACAGGAGTAGTTGAAGTTGCTCTTTGTAATTGCGACCCAGCAATATGGCTTATAAAAAAATAGTCCCAGCAGCTCTTCCGATGTTTCTCATCTATTCAGTAGTGAACGGTTTTTTTCGCTGAGTTTCATCGTATCGCTCTATCTTCCAGGAACAGTTTTGACTGCCTTTATTTCCAGTGCGACCCTCTTCTTTGTCATGGCTATCATAGGAGTCGTCATCAAAAAGGATTTGAGTGGTATCGGACGTGCATTGATTGCAGCTTTATTTGGTCTAATACTGGCCATGGTTGTCAATATCTTCTTAAATAGTGGCCTAATGGACTACATTATTAGTATTGTTATGGTGCTTGTTTTTGCAGGTTTGATTGCTTGGGATAATCAAAAAATTCGTTATGTTTACGAAGAGTCAGATGGTCAAGTCGCTACAGGCTGGGCAATTTCTTTAGCACTTAGCCTCTACCTTGACTTTATCAACCTCTTCCTTAGCTTCCTACGTATCTTTGGACGTGACGATTAATGCTTTTAGAGCTCAAATGAGCTCTTTTTTCTTTTATTTTTACTGATAAAAAGGTATAATCTTTATTATTATTCTAAAGGAGGAATGTATGAAGAAAAGTTTTATCCATCAGCAAGAAGAGATTTCATTTGTGAAATACCTTTACCCAGTATTTAAAAGATAAGTTAGAAGTAGTAGAAGTACAAGGCCCAATCTTAAGTAAGGTTGGAGACGGGATGCAGGATAACCTTTCAGGGATTGAACATCCAGTATCTGTTAAGGTTCTGCAAATTCCAGACGAAACCTACGAGGTGGTACATTCACTTGCTAAGTGGAAACGCCATACTTTGGCACGTTTTGGTTTCGGTGAAGGAGAAGGTCTCTTCGTTCACATGAAGGCTCTTCGTCCGGACGAAGATTCACTAGATGCGACTCATTCGGTTTATGTGGACCAGTGGGACTGGGAAAAGGTTATTCCTAATGGAAAACGCAATCTAGCCTATCTTAAAGAAACAGTTGAAAAGATTTATAAGGCTATTCGTTTGACTGAGCTAGCAGTTGAAGCACGATACGATATTGAGTCAATTTTGCCTAAGCAAATTACCTTTATCCATACAGAAGAGCTTGTTGAACGCTATCCAGACTTGACACCGAAAGAACGTGAAAATGCTATCTGTAAGGAATTCGGTGCTGTCTTCCTAATTGGTATCGGTGGTGTATTATCGGATGGGAAACCTCATGATGGCCGTGCACCAGACTATGATGACTGGACAACTGAATCTGAAAATGGTTATCATGGCTTGAATGGAGATATCCTTGTCTGGAATGATAACTTGGGTGCAGCCTTTGAATTATCTTCAATGGGAATTCGTGTCGATGAAGATACCCTCCGTCGACAAGTAGCTATTACAGGAGATGAAGATCGTCTTTCTTTGGAATGGCACAAAGCTCTCTTAAACGGTCTCTTCCCATTGACAATTGGTGGAGGAATTGGTCAATCACGTATGGCTATGTTCTTACTTCGTAAGAAACATATCGGTGAAGTTCAAACAAGTGTTTGGCCACAAGAAGTCAGAGATACTTACGACAATATTCTTTAAACAATCGAACCGAGAGGTTCGATTTTCTTATTTCATCAGAATTTGGTATAATATACCTTATGAAAATCGTATCAGGAATCTACGGAGGACGTCCTTTAAAGACGTTAGACGGAAAAACAACGAGACCAACATCTGACAAGGTCCGAGGAGCTATTTTCAATATGATTGGTCCCTACTTTGAAGGAGGACGTGTACTAGATCTCTATGCTGGCAGTGGTGGTTTATCCATCGAAGCAGTTTCAAGGGGTATGTCAAGTGCTGTTCTGGTCGAGAGGGACAGACGGGCCCAGAATATTGTGGCAGAAATATCCAGATGACCAAGGAAATCCCAAAGTTTCAATTATTGAAAATGGAGTCCAGTCGTGCATTGGAGCAGGTAGATGGTGTCTTCGATCTCATCTTTTTAGATCCTCCCTATGCGAAAGAACAGATTGTGTCCGATATTGAAAAAATGGCAGAGAGAAACCTTTTTTCAGAAGATGTCATGGTGGTTTGTGAAACAGATAAATCAGTAGAACTTCCAGAAGAAATCGCCTGTTTGGGCATCTGGAAGGAAAAAATATATGGGATTAGTAAGGTAACTGTCTATGTCAGATAAGATTGGATTGTTCACAGGTTCGTTTGATCCGATAACAAAGGGCCATTTGGACCTCATTGAGCGTGCAAGTAAGCTCTTTGATCACTTGTATGTTGGGATTTTTTATAATCCACACAAAAATGGATTTTTACCGATAGAGAGTCGGCTAAAGACTGTAAAAAAAGCAGTGGCACATTTAGAAAATGTCCAAGTCCTAGCTTCTCACGATGAGTTAGTGGTTGATGTCGCTAGAAAACTAGGTGCAGAGGTCTTGGTGCGTGGCTTGCGTAATGCTACTGATCTTCAGTATGAAGCTAGTTTTGATTTTTACAATCATCAATTAGCAGGAGAAATGGAGACAATTTATCTTCATAGTCGTCCAGAGCATATCTATATCAGTTCTTCCGCGGTGAGAGAACTATTGAAATTTGGTCAAGATATCAGTGAGTATGTCCCAAATGCTGTCTTAGAGGAGTTAAATCATGAAGAAAAAAACTAGATGGCCCATATATCTAATTATTGGGCTCGTTATTACTTTTATAGCTTTTACGGTTCCCCTGCCATATTACATTGAGGTTCCAGGGACTTCAGAAGATATTCGAAAAGTCTTACAAGTCAATAATCAAGCTGACCAAGAGGAAGGTTCCTATCAATTTGTGACAGTTGGTGTTAAACATGCTAGACTGGTGGACTTGGTTTATGCTTGGCTGACACCTTTTACGGATATTCGAAGTGCTAAAGAGATGACAGGTGGTTCTTCAGATGCAGAATTTATGCGAATCAACCAGTTTTACATGGAAACTTCGCAAAACATGGCCAAATATCAAGGTCTGAAATCTGCTGGTAAGGAAATAGAGCTCAAATACCTGGGGGTCTATGTTTTGACTGTGACGGATAACTCGACTTTCAAGGGGATTCTCAATATCGCTGACACCGTGACGGCTGTAAACGATAAGACTTTTGAAAGCTCCAAGGAGATGGTCGACTACGTCAACTCTCAAACTCTTGGAGACAAGGTTAAGGTTACCTACCAGGAAGACGGAAAAGTCAAAACTGCTGAAGGAAAAATCATTACTCTGGAAAATGGGAAAAACGGTATCGGAATCGGTTTGATTGACCGCACAGAAGTGTCAAGTGATGTGCCAATCAAGTTTTCAACTGCTGGCATTGGTGGCCCGAGTGCTGGAATGATGTTTAGTTTATCCATCTATACGCAAATTGCAGATCCAACTCTTCGAAATGGACGTATCATTGCTGGTACAGGAAGTATCGACAGAGATGGAAATGTTGGTGATATTGGGGGAATTGACAAAAAGGTTGTTGCTGCTGCAAAAAAAGGAGCTACTGTATTCTTTGCTCCAAACAATCCAGTAACTGAAGAAGCTAAAAAGGCCAATCCTAATGCTAAAAGTAATTATGACACGGCTGTAGAAGCTGCTGAAATGATTAAAACAGACATGAAGATTGTTCCTGTAAAAACACTTCAGGATGCAATTGATTACTTGAAAAACAACCCATAAAATATAGTGCAAGTCCATAGACTAGCGTAGAAAAAGAGAAGATGGTATAATAGACAGATGATTCAATTGTTTTTTACCCTCAGTAGTCATATGTTTTTTGTCTACCTAGTTTTTCAACTGTTGAAAGATTTGGTCAAATGGGATCAAATTTTGAAGGTAACTAAGGACAATGCGAGGAAGGTACGACTTTTAGTAGTATTGTGTAGTATCGGTTTAGGGTATCTGATTAGTTCTTTTTTCCTAAATCTCTATCAATTATGGCAAGAAGCAGTACGAGGATTATTATAATTTTTTTAAGAATTAATAAAGATATTTGGAGAAAGAGATTTAATGGATATTGTAATCTTATTGTTGATAACGCTATTACTTTATTTGTTGCCTCAAAACAAGGAGTATCTCAATGTTAAGTCCACATCAGGTCTTAGAGGTTTTTTTAGCTTTAGGAATAATATTTCATCATATATCACCATTGGTTAAAACTGGTGAGGAGTTTTTCTAATTTTTTTCGTATATGGGGACCTATATCGTTTCTATATTTTTTTCTTTTTTTATCTGCATACGGGTTGTATGTTCAAAATGAAAGCAGAGAAAACTATCTGGATAATTTTTTTAGTAAAAAAAGACTTTCCAAAATTATAGTTCCATTTTTTTATTATATCTTTGATTTATATGTTTTATAGATTCGTAAATGGTCAATTAATTGATTTAAATTTCTTTATTAATTTATTTAAACAAGGAAGTACTATTATCTATAATGGTTGGTTCGTAGACATTATAATTTTTAATGTATATATTTTTTTATTTATCGTTTAAGTTTTTTTCAAAATAAGTTCTTGTCTATTGTTTTTCAATACAATATTTATAATCTGTTACATCTGCTTGGCTATAAAGTTAGGTTATAATTTTTTTGGTGGTATAATAGCGTTCTTGCCTTCGCTATTGGCCTAATATGGGCTAAAAAAATCAAAATAAAATTGATAGATTTTTTTAGAAAAAAATATTACTTTATCGTAATTGTTTTAGTCACTGTGTTACTCTTTGTTTCACATAGATACGATATTTTTACTTAAGTATTTACACATAGAAGATAGCTATAGTTATGCACTAGTCGCTAATTTAGATAATATTATTTTTTTACAATCTATTTTATTATAGTTTTTGAAAAAAATAAATTTTTTTCAAATGTCTATTTAAATTTAATTGGTCGTATATCGTTTGAATTATATATGATACATGGATTAGTAATTTCTATGTTAGCAAAAAAATATTTGTGTCATCTAGAGTAAACGATGTACTATTCACATTATTTGTGTTGATAATTAGTCTGATTTTGGCGTGGATTGTTAATAAAATAGATAAAAGGATTATTCAAAAAGTAAGTCTAATACAAAATCAATAGTAAAGGAAAATATCCATGGAAAAAATTGTAGTTCAAGGTGGAGATAATCGCCTAGTTGGAAGTGTTACGATTGAAGGTGCGAAAAATGCAGTTTTACCACTACTTGCGACGACTATTTTAGCAAGTGAAGGAAAAACAGTTTTAAAAAATGTTCCGATCTTATCAGATGTCTTTACCATGAATCAAGTGGTTCGTGGATTAAATGCGAAAGTGGACTTTGATCAAGAAGCACATATTGTTGAAGTTGATGCGACAGATGATATCACAGAAGAAGCACCTTATAAGTATGTTAGCAAGATGCGTGCGTCTATTGTAGTCTTGGGTCCAATTCTAGCTAGAGTTGGTCATGCTAAAGTTTCCATGCCAGGTGGCTGTACGATTGGTAGTCGTCCGATTGACCTTCACCTTAAAGGTTTGGAAGCAATGGGGGCTAAGATTACCCAAACAGCTGGTTATATCGAAGCTAAGGCAGAACGCTTGCATGGAGCCCATATCTATATGGACTTTCCTAGTGTTGGGGCAACCCAAAACTTGATGATGGCTGCAACGCTAGCTGATGGCGTAACTGTTATCGAAAATGCTGCGCGTGAACCTGAAATTGTAGACTTGGCTGTCTTCTTGAATAAAATGGGAGCTAAAGTCAAAGGTGCGGGAACAGAGAGCATTACCATCACTGGTGTTGAAACTTGCATGGTGCAACCCATAACGTTGTTCAAGACCGCATCGAAGCAGGGACATTCATGGTTGCTGCTGCAATGACAGGTGGAGATGTCCTGATTCAAGATGCTATCTGGGAACACAACCGTCCCTTGTTGGCGAAATTACAAGAAATGGGTGTTGAAGTCATCGACGAAGATGAAGGAATCCGCATCCGTTCTCAACGAGACAAACTAAAAGCAGTTCATGTCAAGACCTTACCACATCCAGGGTTTCCTACGGACATGCAGGCGCAGTTTACTGCTCTTATGACGGTTGCTCAAGGAGAATCGACTATGATTGAGACAGTCTTTGAGAATCGCTTCCAACATCTAGAAGAAATGCGTCGCATGGGCTTGCATTCTGAGATCATCCGTGACACTGCTCGTATCGTTGGCGGGCAACCTCTCCAAGGGGCAGAAGTGCTGTCTACGGACCTTCGTGCCAGTGCAGCCTTGATCCTGACAGGTTTAATAGCTGAAGGTGAGACTGTTGTTGGGAAACTTGTCCATTTGGATAGAGGTTATTATCGTTTCCATGAAAAATTAGCTCAGTTAGGGGCTAATATTGAACGGGTAAGTGTGGAAGCTGATGAAGATGAATAAAGAAGTATCTTATGTGCTACGTCGATTTCTATTGGTCATTATTGTTTTGCTTCTAGGGATTTTGGCGCTTGGAATTGGCTTGATGATTGGCTATGGTATCGTAGGAAAAGGTCAAGATCCGTGGGCAATTTTGACACCCGATAAATGGCATGAACTGATTGCAAAATTTACAGGGAAATAGGCTGGGGAACCGGCCTTTTTCTAAGGATAAAAAATAAGGAGGAAACATGAATAAAAAAACCAGACAGGCCCTCATAGGTCTCCTGATTTTTCTACTTTTGTCGGCAGGAAGTTACTACATAAGAGAAATGCAGGCTTCCAATAATACACCACAAACACAGGTACAGCAAAAGTCAGAGTCACCTGATACTCCTAGTCAAGAATTGGCTGAGAGTGTATTGACTGATTCGGTCAAAAAACAAATAAAGGGATCCCTTGAGTGGAATGGAGCAGGTGCCTTTATTGTAAATGGGAACAAAACCAATCTAGATGCTAAGGTATCAAGTAAACCCTATGCTGATAATAAAACTAAAACTGTAGGTGGTGAGACCGTTCCTACCGTAGCCAATGCTCTCATGTCAAAAGCAACTCGACAGTATAAGGATCGCGAAGAGACGGGTAATGGTTCGACCTCTTGGACTCCAGCAGGCTGGCATCAGGTCAAGAACCTAAAAGGAAGTTATAATCACGCTGTAGATAGAGGACATTTATTAGGCTATGCCTTGATTGGTGGTCTAGATGGCTTTGATGCATCTACTAGTAATCCTAAAAACATCGCTGTACAAACAGCCTGGGCCAACCAAGCTCGCGCAGAAGATTCAACAGGACAAAACTATTATGAAGGTTTAGTTCGAAAAGCGCTAGATAAGAATAAACGAGTGCGTTACCGCGTTACGCTACTGTATGCGACAGAAGAGGACCTAGTACCTTCTGCCTCTCAAATTGAAGCAAAATCCTCTGACGGAGAATTGGAGTTTAATGTAGTAATTCCTAATGTTCAAAAGGGAATTCGGTTAGATTACCGAACAGGGGAAGTTACGGTTACAAAAGACTAATAAATAGATAATCCCTTATCGTTTTGATAGGGGATTTACTATAGAAATCGAAAATTAATGTGTAGAAATTGAAAAATATGGTATAATAGTCTCAATTATACTTTTTAGGAGAAGGAAAATGGAAGACCCGAGCAGTCAGGATTTGTTACTGCAGTTTGTATTATTAGTTGTTTTGACCTTTTTAAATGCTTTTTTCTCTGCGACAGAGATGGCTATGGTTTCCCTTAGTCGTTCACGTGTTGAACAAAAGGCTGAAGAAGGTGATAAACGTTATATCCGTTTGCTAAAGGTACTTGAAAACCCAAATCACTTTTTATCAACCATTCAAGTTGGGATTACTTTAATTACAATCTTGTCAGGGGCTAAACTTGCAGACTCTCTTGGACAATTGATAGCCTCATGGATGGGGAATAGCGAAACTGCGCATGCAATCGCAAGCTTCCTGTCACTTGCTTTTTTGACCTATATTTCAATCGTTTTTGGTGAACTTTATCCTAAACGCATTGCTCTAAATCTAAAAGATGCCTTGGCAATCCGAACAGTGCCATTTATTATTGCTCTCGGTAAGATTGTGAGTCCCTTTGTTTGGATGCTATCAGCATCAACCAATCTCTTGAGTCGTTTGACACCAATGACATTTGACGATGCAGATGAAAAAATGACTCGGGATGAGATTGAGTATATGCTTACCAATAGTGAAGAAACTTTGGATGCGGATGAAATCGAAATGTTGCAAGGAATTTTCTCACTAGATGAGCTCATGGCACGTGAAGTCATGGTTCCTCGAACAGATGCCTTCATGGTAGATATCCAAGATGACACTCAGACCATTATCGAAAGTATTTTAAAACAAAACTTTTCTCGAATTCCTGTCTATGATGATGACAAGGACAACGTGATTGGTTTGATTCACACCAAGAGTCTGCTAAAAGCGGGTTTTACCGATGGTTTTGATAATATTGTATTGAAAAAGATATTACAGGAACCTCTCTTTGTACCTGAAACTATTTTTGTTGATGATTTGTTAAAAGAACTGAGAAATTCACAAAGACAGATGGCTATTCTTCTTGATGAATACGGAGGAATGGCTGGTTTGGTAACACTCGAGGACCTCCTTGAAGAGATTGTTGGTGAGATTGATGATGAGACTGACCGTGCTGAAGTCTATGTTCATACTATCGGCGAGGGCACTCATATTGTCCAAGGGACAATGAATTTGAACGATTTCAATGATTATTTTGATGTCGAGCTTGAAAGTGACGATGTAGATACCATTGCTGGTTATTATTTGACTGGTGTGGGAACTATTCCAACATCAGAAAAACTCAGTTATGAGTTAGATAGTGGCAACAAGCATATCACCTTGACAAATGACAAGGTAAAAAATGGTCGTGTCACCAAGCTTAAGGTTCAAATTCAAGAACTTGAATCAGAAGAAGAAACTGAATAAAACAAAAGCTTTATCAGAGAATACTGATAAAGCTTTTTAAGTGCAAAAAAGAAAAGACTCCGTTAGGAGTCTTCGTTTATATAGA